>OHMT01001234.1_pt1 | contig 10230 bp, 7 predicted proteins | sample 1569371 | NCBI WGS metagenome assembly OHMT01 (sample SAMEA3879500, study PRJEB24766) | human gut metagenome | biome: human-associated habitat; feature: feces | place: USA | collected 1985/1987 | reverse complement strand
ATGGAAGATGAGGCGTTACTGGATCATTATCTGGAATCAGGTGAGATCACGGAATCCAAGATCCGGGAAATGATCGCAGAACGTAAGATTTTCCCATGCTTTTTTGGATCAGCGTTAAAACTTCAAGGAGTCAATGAATTTCTGAGTGATTTTGCATTTTATACAGAAGAAAGAGAATATCCAGAGGAATTTGGTGCACGTATATTTAAGATCACAAGAGATGAAAATGGAAATCGTCTGACACATTTGAAAGTAACAGGTGGAAATTTAAAGGTAAAAACAGTTATTACAGAAAGTGATGAAAAGATCAATCAGATCCGTATCTATTCGGGAGAAAAGTATGAGACAGTAAATGAACTGCAGGCAGGAAGAATCTGTGCGGTTACAGGACTTTCAGATACGATCCCTGGGCAGTGTCTTGGAGCAGAGCAGGGCGGATATGAACCTGTGTTAGAGCCAGTACTTACTTACCAGATGATATTGCCAGAAGAGACAAGTGCAAGCGTGATGCTTCCAAAACTTCGTCAGCTGGAAGAAGAAGAACCAGAACTTCATATCATCTGGAATGAAGAATTACAAGAGATTCAGGTGCAGATCATGGGAGAGGTTCAATTGGAGATCCTAAAGAGTCTGATCAAAGAACGCTTTGATGTAGATGTGGAATTTGGACAGGGCAATATTGTATACAAAGAGACGATAGCAGATGTTGTAGAAGGTGTTGGGCATTTTGAACCGTTAAGACATTATGCAGAAGTACATTTGTTGATGGAACCGCTGGAGAGGGGAAGCGGAGTTGTTATCGACACACAGTGCAGCGAAGATGTATTGGATAAGAATTGGCAGAGACTGATCATAACACATTTATTAGAAAGAGATCATAGAGGGGTTTTAACAGGAGCACCGATCACAGATATCAAGATCACGCTGGCAGCAGGACGGGCACATCAGAAGCATACAGAAGGTGGAGATTTCCGTCAGGCGACATACCGTGCAGTAAGACAGGGGCTTCGTATGGCACAGAGTGTTTTATTAGAGCCATATTATAAGTTCCGGCTGGAAGTTCCACAGCAGATGATCGGAAGAGCTATGACAGATATTGAAAAGATGCAAGGTACGTTTGATACACCAGATACTACAGGAGAGATGTCAGTGCTTCAAGGAATAGCACCAGTTTCTACGATGCAAGGATACCAAAAAGAAGTATTAGCATATTCCAAAGGTATGGGAAGATTATTTACAACCTTAAATGGATATGATATCTGCCATAATGAAGAAGAAATCATAGAAGCCAGTGGATATGATCCAGATAGAGACCTTGAAAATCCATGTGGATCTGTTTTCTGTTCCCATGGAGCCGGGTATAATGTCGCATGGAATGAGGTACCAGAACATATGCATTTAGAGAGCGTTCTTGCGAAAGAAATCGAGGAAGAGGAATTTGATGAACTGACACAGCGAAGGGCTTATATTGAAGAAGAATCAATTGATACAGAGGAAATCGATCGGATTCTTGAACAAACATTTTATGCAAACCAGCATAATAAAAGTAAATGGAAGAAGAAGAAAACAGCAAGGCTTGTACAGGATTATCATACATCTGCAGAAAAATCATCGGTAAAAAGAGATATGTCCAAGAAATACCTGCTGGTTGATGGATATAATATCATTTACGCATGGGATGATCTGAAGGAATTATTAGATACGAATGTAGATGCAGCCAGAGGAAAATTACTTGATGAGATGAGTAATTATCAGGGAATGAAGGGCATGGAGCTGATTGTTGTGTTTGATGCATATCGTGTGAAAGGACATGAAACAGAGATCACAGATTACATGAATATTCATGTAGTCTACACAAAAGAAGCAGAAACAGCAGATCAGTATATTGAAAAATTTGCCCATACCCATGGACGAAAATACGATGTAACAGTTGCAACATCCGATGGATTGGAACAGATCATTATCCGCGGACAAGGTTGCCGTCTGCTTTCTGCAAGAGAATTAAAGAGAGACTATGAAGAAGCAAAAGCACAGATCAGAACAGAATATCTGGAGAATCAGAAAAATGAGAAAACTTATATGATGGATGGAATATCCTTGGAGAAAGAACAGCCAGAGAAGGAAAACTGATCATACAAAAATGGAGGCGGTAACATGGGGAAGATTTATCTGGAAGGTGCAGATAATACGAGAGACCTTGGCGGATTAAAAACGACAGAAGGTGCAGTGATCAAAGATAAACAGCTGATCCGCAGCAACCGTTTATCAAGGATTACGCAGAAAGATAAGATTTTACTGGAAACAGAATATCATTTACAGAAAATTCTGGATTTAAGAACACCAATGGAAGTAGAACAAGAGCCAGATCTGGAAGTGGCGGGAGCTGTTTATGAGAATATTCCGTTTTTTATGGAAAGCATGGTGGGAGTCAGCCGGGAGCAGGAAACAAGAAAACAGATGTTACATATGGAAGAATTTCCAGAGATGTCAGATATTTATAAGATGATGATCAAAGAAGAATTTTGCAGAAAGCAGATCTCACAGGCAGTCAGAGAGATTATGAATACAAAAAATGGTGCGGTTTTATGGCATTGTACAGAAGGAAAAGACCGTTGTGGATTGTTATCAGCAACCATTTTATTTTTGCTTGATGTGTCTGAAGATGACGTGATGGAAGATTATCTAAAGACCAATAAAGCTGCGATCACAAGAGTAGAAAAATTAAAAAAGAAACTTCATTTAGCAGGATTGCATCGCGAAAAAATCGAAAAAATAGAGGGCTATTTTGTGGCAAAAGAAGAATTTTTAAATGCAGCACTTAAAACCATGAAAGAAGAATATGGTTCTATTAATCAGTTTATGATCAAGGGATTAAATATTTCCATGCAGCAAAAAGAGGATTTTAAACAAAAAGTATTGGAGTAGACAATGGAAGAGAAGAAGAGAACAATTGTTATGTTTGGGGATTCCCTGACCGACTATTTCCCAATGGAAAAATTAAAAGATATAGATGCGCAGTTCATTAACAGTGGAGTTGCAGGGGATACGATCGCAGAGATGGGTGCAAGACTGGCTTATGACGTATTTCCATATAAACCAGATATCATTATCATGCAAGGTGGTGCAAATGATTTCCTGATGTCATTGTATCCAGGAGCAAGAGTGTTAGCAGAACGATTGATCAGACTTGCACGAAGGATTCGGCAGCAATTGCCAGATACAAAGATTTATATTGAATCTATGTATCCGGCATATACCAAAAGGATTGGATTGATGCCGTCCTGGGCAGAAGGAAAATCCAATAAAGAGATTCAAAAGATCAATACAGAAATACAAAGATTGTGCAAACAGGATAACTTTGAGTATGTTGATGTATTTGATAAATTGATTGGAGAAGATGGGCAGTTGTCAAGAGAGTATACCGTGGACGGAATACATTTGCAGGAAAATGCCTATGATGTTGTAGCTGCGATTATTTATCATTTGATGGAAGGTTAATCATTAACCTTCCAAATTACAATTTCAATACATCCAGATCTTCAGGTATATAAAGTGTTCCAGTATAATACTGCTTGCCTTCCTTCATATATTTTTCTTGACGATGCAGCATATTTTTATCTTCTGTATGCCATAGAACCAGATTTGGAATCTTTAGATGTTCTGCTAATTCACAGGCATCTTTTACCGTACTATGGTGTTTTTCATAAGGTTTAAAAATATCCCTCTCACCATACACACAAAATGCTTCATGAAGCAGCCAGTCAGAATCTTTCACAAAATCATAAAGAGATTCACGATAAGGTTCATCTCCAGGAAAGGATACCCTTAATCCATTTTCCATAACCGATGTGAAACCAAACTGTTTTTCTTTTGTAGAGCCGATATCAAAGAATGTAAAAGAATCTCCAAGAATCTGAATCGTATCTCCATGTGCAATGACATGAAATACAATACGTTCATCAAAATGCTTATAAAATTTCTTACCAACGGTAAGTTTTGTCAGTGTTTTGATCGTATGAACCAGTTCTTCATGACAGTAGATCGTCAGAGTGCCATCATAAGTTCCCTTGTTCATAGAAGTAGCGATCATACGGATCATCCAGACCATTCCTAAAATATGATCATTATGAGCATGTGTCACAAAAATATTATGAATGCTTTCAAGAGGGATTCCAGCTTTGTCAAGCTGAGATAGAATTCCATTTCCGCCGCCGGCATCGACAAGGAAGTATTCTTCACCTTTTTGCATGGCATAACAAGTGTTATAGCAATGAATTGCCTGTGCATTTCCAGTTCCTAAAACGATCAGTCGTTCCATAAAAATCTCCTTTATATATCATCATAAGTGTATAAAATCATCGTATCTTTCTGCATTATATTACATTTTTATGAAGATGGGAAATTCCTTTTTACGATTCTTGATATTTCCTGTCAGTCAGCTATAATAAGGATAGTGTATACATGGAGAAAGGCGAAGGAAAAGACGATGCTTAAGATACAATACAGAGATGCAAAAGATGGAGGAATCGAAGTTCTTCGTTGTTTCAGCAAAGAAGATCAAGTAGAGATTCCTTCGGAAATTGAAGGAAAAAGAGTTACGAAGATTGGTGATTATGCATTTTCTGCGCATAAACGAAAAGAAGACGAAGCAAAAGAGATTATGATCGGCGAAGACTTTTTGGGCAGTGAAGATGAACCGATGTTTTGTGGGGAGGCAGTAAAAGAAGTTTATCTGCCACCGGATACTGTGGAAATAGGGAAATATGCATTTTATGGATGTGTAAATCTGACAACACTTGGGTTTTCAGATTCTCTTTTAAGAACAGGAGCAGGAATTTTTACAGGATGCAAGCTGCAAAAGATCTACTATGATGTTTATGAGGATAAAAAAAGTGCTTTAAGAGACGTTGTAAGAGATACTCGTTTTCCATTGCAGGTAAATATCCGTTATAAAGAAGAAAAACAAAGTCGTTTATTTTATCCAGAGTATTATGAAGAGGCTGTGGAAAATACACCAGCAAGAATTGTGGAGACACATTTTCATGGAACAGGATATCAATATCGCCAAAGTTTTTTGCGAGGAGAGATCGACTATCGTAAATATGATGATATTTTTCCAGTGGCAGCAGTTCAGGAAGATCTGGATATTGTATGGGAGATATTAGCTGGGCGTATGTTAATGCCATACGGGGTATCAGATTTTGCATGGATGCAATACGAGGGCTATGTAAAGCAGAACCAATGTGAGATGATGAATTATTTAAAAGAAGAAGATCAGATGCCATTTATCAATTTGATGGCTGAGAAGAATTATTTCAGTAAAGAAGGAATCGAAGCAGCGATCGACTGGGCATCCAGAAAGCAGAAAACAGAACTTTTAAGTATTTTGATGAACGAACAGCATAAGAGATTTCCAAAGAAAAAGAAAACATTTGAATTATAGATAAGATAAAGGGAAATGAATAATGGAAGAAAATATCAATGAGCGTCTCAGTGAACTTGGAACAAAGATCCTTGCGACGACAAGAAATGAATTATATATCCATATGCGTTTTTTAGATGTGGCATTAAGCAGTTTTGCTTATGTGATCGATCCTTCTGTAAATGGTGTTGGAACGGATGGAATGTGTATGTTTTATCATCCAGGGGCTTTAGGAGGCATGTACAGGCAAAACAGAGTCCGGATGAATCGTGCATATCTTCATATGGTGCTTCACTGCATTTTACATCATGTGACAAGAAGAAAAGGAAGAGATAAGATTCTATGGAATATTTCTTGTGATATCGCAGTCGAATCAATTATTGATCACTGGCATTTAAAATGTATCCATATGGTGCAAACAAGGCTGCGCAAAGACATTTACGGGCAGCTTGAGAGGAACCTCAAAGTATTGACAGCCGAGGGGATTTATCGACAGTTGGTTTCTTTTGGATTAGAAGAGAAGAAAATAAAAGAACTGCAGATGGAATTTCGGGTAGATGACCACCAGTATTGGCCCGAAGATCCCAAACAAGATCTTCATCAGGAAGTAGAAAATAAATGGAAGAATATCAGTGAAAAAACGGAAACAGATATGGAGACATTTTCCAGTGAAGAGTCACAACAAGCAGGGGATCTGATCGGACAGGTACAGGTAGAAAACAGAGACCGTTATGATTATCGTGAATTTTTAAGAAAATTTTCGGTTTTAAGAGAAGAAGTCAGTGTGGATCCAGATTCGTTTGACTATATATTTTACAGTTATGGGCTTTCTATGTATGGAAATATGCCATTGATCGAGCCGCAGGAGTGGAAAGAAGTAAAGAAAGTTGAAGACTTTGCCATCGTGATCGATACATCAATGTCATGTTCTGGTGATCTGGTAAAGAAATTTCTGGAAGAAACATATGGTGTGTTAACGGAAGCAGAGAGCTTTTTTCATAAGGTAAATATTCATATCATTCAGTGTGATGAGATGGTACAAAACGACCAGAAGATCACAGACGAAAAAGAATTAAAAGAATATATGGAACATTTGGAACTGATCGGAGAAGGTGGGACAGATTTCCGGCCAGCATTTGAATATGTGAATCATCTGATTGAACAGGGTGAATTTTATCATCTGAAGGGATTGATCTATTTCACAGATGGAAAAGGAACCTATCCAAAGAAGAAACCACCATATCAGACAGCATTTATTTTTATGCAGGAAGAATACGAAGATGTGGATGTACCGCCATGGGCAGTTAAATTGATCGTCGATGCCGAAGATCTTGATGAAGGAGAAGAAGAACATGAATATTAAAAGAGCAAAACAGGAAATCAAAGATTCCATTGAAGCTTATCTTACAAAGGATAATTATGGAGAATATAAAATACCATCCATCAGACAGCGTCCGATCCTTTTGATGGGCCCTCCGGGAATTGGAAAAACACAGATCATGGAACAGATCGCAAGAGAATGTGAGATTGGATTGGTAGCTTATACGATCACGCACCACACAAGACAGAGTGCGATCGGTTTGCCATTTATCAGAGAAAAAGAATATAGTGGACAAACATATTCTGTTACGGAATATACGATGAGTGAGATCATTGCATCTGTTTATGAAAAGATTGAACAGACTGGAAATAAAGAAGGTATTTTATTTATTGATGAGATCAACTGTGTATCTGAGACATTGGCACCAACAATGCTTCAGTTTTTGCAGTGTAAGATGTTCGGAAATCAGAAAGTACCAGATGGCTGGATCATCGTAGCGGCAGGAAATCCACCAGAATACAATAAATCTGTCAGAGATTTTGACGTAGTTACCTTGGACCGTATGAAGAAGATTGATGTGGAAGCAGACTATGAAGTGTGGAAAGAATACGCATATCAGGCAGGAATCCACCCAGCAATCCTTGCATATCTTGAAATCCGTAAAGAATATTTCTATCGTATGGAAACAACAGTTGATGGAAAGGCGTTTGTTACAGCCAGAGGATGGGAAGATCTGTCTCAGTTATTAAAAGTTTACGAAGAACTTGGAAAAGATATTGACAGAGAAGTGGTATTTCAGTACTTACAGCACCTGAAGATCGCCAAAGACTTTGCCAACTATTATGAATTATATAAGAAATACAAAGAAGACTATGGAATTGAGCGTATTTTAAAAGGACAGTGGAATCAGGAAACGATCGGCAGATTAAAATTCGCAGCATTTGATGAGAAATTAAGTGTTGTCGGATTGTTAAATGGAAAATTGTCCGAAATGTTTGCTGAATCTTATCGACAGGATGCTTATGTTACGGAATTATTTGGCTGGCTAAAACAACTTAAAACAGGCAAGACATTAAGTCAGGTAGTCAAAGAAATCCATGAGGACTTCAACGAGAAGAAAAAGACAGAGAAACTTGGAAAAGCACAGGAACATATGCTGCTTGATGTGATCAAGACTCTGGAGTCATACGAACAGATCAGCAAAGCTGAACATTTAGAAGCAGAAGCAGAATTTGAACGTGTGAGAGAAGAATTCAAGAAAGAACCAGCAAAATTAGAACAGCAGATAGAGAATACAACCAAAGCATTAGACAATGCATTTGACTTCATGGAAGAAGCCTTTGGACAAAGTCAGGAAATGGTTGTATTTGTGACAGAACTGAATGTTAATTATTACAGTGTCTGGTTTATCAAGGAAAATGGATGTGATAAGTACTACCAGTATAATAGAGGGCTTTTGTTTGATGAACAGCAAGCGGAGATCATGGCAGAGATGGATGAACTGGAGAGAAAATTTTAACATAAAAAGATCAATCACAGTTATCCATTCTTCTAAGTTCAGGTAGCACAGTACAAAGCATCGTAATGAAGCAAAAGCTTCCACCGATCACATTAGAAACAGGTTCTGCAAGGAATACTCCGGAAGTTCCCATGTGCAATACATAAGGCATAAAATAAGTTAATGGAATAACAATAAATACCTTACGAAGCAATGAGAAAAAGATTGCATGTTTCTTTTTGTTTAGAGATTTAAATACTGTTTGTCCAATATACTGCAGATCCATAAAGATAAAAGCAGCAAAATACTGATTCAATGCAGGAACGGAATCTTTTACAAGTGAAGGATCAGAGCTGAATACACGGATCAATGCACCAGGAGCAAAAATGATAACACTCCACATAACGGCTGTATAGCATAGGATCATAGCAGACATAACGATCATAGCCTTTCTTACACGAGCTGGACGTCTGGCACCATAGTTATAACTCAAGATCGGAGAACCGCCTTCATTCATGGCATAAATCGGGGTTTCCACAAGTTGTCGTACACTTGATACGATCGTCATGACAGAGATATAAATATCTCCGCCAGTCACAGAAAGTACATTGTTGCAAACAATACTTACCAGACCGTTAGTTAACTGCATGATAAATCCGGCAGTTCCAAGGCTGATGATATTCTTTGCATATCCTAAACTTTCTGACAGCTCATTTTTATGAAGAAAACGTACCTTTAATTCTGCTTTTTTTGTAAGGAAAAATAATACAAAAGAAGCAGAAAGACATTGTGAGATCACAGTTGCGATCGCAGCACCCCGAACGCCAAACCCTAATGCAAAAATAAAGAATGGGTCAAGCAGTAAGTTGGCAACGGCACCGATCGCAACAGAAAACATTCCGATGGTTGAATATCCTTGTGCATTAATAAATGGATTCATTCCAATGGCGATCATAGATGGCAGTGTACCGATCAGATAGATCATCATATATGGAAAAGCATAAACGAGAACATCCTTGGAAGCCCCGAATAATATCAAAAGCGGGCGTGCAAATAAAAGCCCAATGAGCATCAATACGACAGCACTAAAACAAACCATAGTAAATGATGTATTCATGATATGGACAGCCTGTTTATTTTTCTTTTGCCCTCGGCTGATCGAAAATAAAGGAGCTCCGCCACTTCCAAATAAGTTAGCAAATGCAGTAATGATCAGCGGAAAGCACAGTCCAACAGCACCAAGTGCAGCTGTTCCAATATGTGGGATTCGTGCGATATAAATACGGTCAACAATGTTATATAATAAGTTTAAGATCTGAGCAACAAGCATAGGAAGTGCTGCTGCAAAGATATTTTGGGTTACAGACCCATTTTCAAAATCAATTCGTTTCATTTTTAAGATTATCTCTTTCCAGTTTCATTATATTTTTATTTATCATGGCATCGTTTCATTTATTCTATTATAATACAAATTGAAAGAAAATCCATATGGATAAAGGAGTAGGTACAGTATATGAAAATCGAATATAATGAAAAAGAAATCGCAGCAATGGCAGAATTCCACAAAGGAAACAGAGCAGAAGGTTTAAGATTACAAGAAGAATTCGCATCAGAATTTCGAAAAGAATATGCAGACAAAGACCACTGCCCATGTCAAAAAGCCTGTAGATATCATGGAAATTGCAAAGAATGTGTGGCAATTCACAGAGCCCATCAGGAACACGTTCCAAACTGCATGCGCCCGATGATCAATAAGAAATTAAAAATTTTGTCAGAATTAACGGAACATACATTGGCAAATGAGATTGAGGCACCGAAAGAGGTTTTGCGGAAGGAATTTCAAAAGTAGATTTATAAGGAATGCAAAGGTTACAAGGAAGTTATCCAGTGATCTAAATCTTTTATACGGCAAGAAAGTATTGATTTTTCTCGATGAATATGCAGATAAGCCAGCCATGATCATAGAATAAAAAAATTTATTAAGAAAAA
>OHMT01001218.1_pt1 | contig 10340 bp, 9 predicted proteins | sample 1569371 | NCBI WGS metagenome assembly OHMT01 (sample SAMEA3879500, study PRJEB24766) | human gut metagenome | biome: human-associated habitat; feature: feces | place: USA | collected 1985/1987 | reverse complement strand
CTAAAATCAGAACGGATATCGTTCTTTCTGACAGGGATACGGGGAAGCTCTTCAGCAACAAGTTCCGGCAGATTTTTATCGAACTGCCGAACTTCAACAAAGAGGAGGATGAATGTGAAAATGATTTTGAACGCTGGATTTATATACTAAAGCATATGGATACACTTGACCGGATGCCTTTCAAGGCTCGCAAGGCCGTCTTCGAGCGACTTGAAAAGTTGGCTTCCAAAGCAAATATGACCCAGGAGGAAAGAGCCCGGTATGAAGAAGAATGGAAAGTTTATAACGATTATTTTAATACATTGGACTTTGCTGAACAGAAAGGCTTGCAAAAAGGTTTGCAGAAAGGTAAAGAAGAAACAGCTCGTAATTTGAAAGAATTAGGAGTGGCTGACGATATTATCATAAAATCTACCGGGCTTTCGAAAGAAGAAATCGAAAAATTATAATTTCTTTCATTTTATCGGAAAGAAAGGTTTGGTCGAAAGTGAAAAATAGTCTGTAACTTATGAAGCAAAAGATAGTTGTGGAGACTTTTAACACATTCTTTTTTCGCTAAGAGTGAAGTAGCTAAAAACTATATATGTCTTTTGGGTGAAATAAACGGAATTGGAATATTATCCACGTTAAAATCAGAAAAAAGTTTTCCGTTTTGGAAAACTTTCTGTATCAGCGAGAAAGAAATGTTTCCCGAAATTTAATGTTAAAAGCTAACCAAGCTATTAGATTATCTTCTATCTTTGTATCCGGTTTCGGAGCTAAAAGAGGTTTAGTCAATGAGGGAACGCTGTGTAAATCGGCGACAGTACCCGCTGCTGTAATTCTCTAAGAATCCGCACAATAAGCCACTGCATCGATGTCGGTGTGGGAAGGTGTTGCGAGGGAGGGATAAGTCAGAAGACCTGCCGGAACTTTTTCTTTTAGTTATCAATATTTTAAATTTAAACTTTCGGGAGTTAAAGTTATGAACTACGCGGAAATTTGTATCATCAAACGTGATGGTAAGAGAGAAGATTTCTCTATCAGTAAGATCAAGAATGCAATTAGTAAAGCATTCAGTGCAACAGGTATTCAGGATGAGCAGCAGTTGGTGGCTGACATCACTATGAACGTAATCAGTCAGTTTACTACTCCTACTATTACCGTAGAAGAGATTCAGGATTTAGTAGAAAAGTCGTTGATGAAAGTACGCCCGGAAGTAGCGAAGAAATATATTATTTATCGCGAATGGCGGAATACGGAGCGCGATAAGAAAACCCAGATGAAGCAAGTGATGGACGGCATCGTTGCTATCGACAAGAACGATGTCAACTTGAGCAATGCCAACATGAGCAGTCACACGCCTGCCGGACAGATGATGACGTTCGCTTCCGAAGTAACCAAAGATTATACGTATAAATACCTGTTGCCGAAACGTTTTGCCGAAGCGCACCAGTTGGGAGATATTCACATTCACGACTTGGATTATTATCCGACAAAGACGACGACCTGTATCCAATATGATATGGATGACCTCTTTGAACGTGGTTTTCGCACCAAGAACGGTAGTATCCGTACCCCGCAAAGCATCCAGAGTTATGCTACGTTGGCTACTATTATTTTCCAGACGAATCAGAATGAGCAGCATGGCGGACAGGCAATTCCTGCTTTCGATTTCTTCATGGCAAAAGGTGTGGCCAAATCTTTCCGCAAGCATCTGGCATCGTTCATCAATTTCTATGTCGCCATGGAAAACGGAAATCAGGCCGATGAGAAATCCATCCGCACATTGATTAAAGAATATCTTCCGTCTATCAAGACTACTGAAGCCGAACGCGAAACATTGCGCATTGCTTTGGTGGCTTTACAGATTATTATAGATAAGGAACACCTTGCCCGTATCGTTGAGAAAGCTTATCAGCAGACTCGCAAAGATACCCATCAGGCCATGGAAGGATTTATCCACAACCTGAACACGATGCATTCACGTGGCGGTAATCAGGTGGTATTCAGCTCCATCAACTACGGTACGGACACTTCTGCCGAAGGCCGCATGGTGATCGAAGAATTGCTGAAAGCTACCATTGAAGGATTGGGTACAAGAGGTGAGGTGCCTGTATTCCCGATCCAGATTTTCAAGGTGAAAGACGGAGTTTCTTACTCGGAAAAAGACTTTGAGAAAGCAATGAAAGCGGAAAATATCGAAGAGGCAATGACCGACCGTTACGAGGCTCCCAACTTCGACTTGCTGTTGAAGGCTTGCCAGACTACGGCGAAAGCATTGTTCCCGAACTTCATGTTCCTCGACGCACCTTTCAACCAGAACGAGAAATGGAGAGCGGACGATCCGAAACGTTACATCTACGAATTGGCGACGATGGGTTGTCGCACCCGTGTCTTTGAAAACGTGGCAGGAGAAAAATCTTCTTTAGGTCGTGGCAATCTTTCATTCACTACGCTGAATATGCCGAGACTGGCGATTGAAGCCCGCATCAAGGCGGAAAACCTGATAGAGGATGAACGCAACAAGGATGCCATTGAACAGAAGGCAAAAGAAATTTTCATCGAATCCGTACACCAAATGTCCGTGCTTGTAGCCGATCAGCTTTACGAGCGTTATCAGTATCAGCGTACGGCCCTGGCACGTCAGTTCCCGTTTATGATGGGAAATAATGTGTGGAAAGGCGGCGGTGAGCTGAACCCGAATGAACAGGTGGGTGATGCATTGCGCAGCGGTACGCTGGGTATCGGATTTATCGGCGGACACAACGCGATGGTGGCTCTCTACGGACAAGGTCACGGCCACAACCAGAAAGCATGGGACACGCTGTATGAAGCGGTGATGGAAATGAATAAAGTGGTAAACGAATATAAAGAGAAATATAACCTGAACTACTCCGTTCTGGCTACTCCTGCCGAAGGACTTTCGGGACGTTTCACTAAAATGGATCGTCGGAAATATGGAAAAATCCCCGGAGTGACAGACCGCGACTATTATGTCAACTCTTTTCACGTAGACGTGAAAGAACCGATCAGCATCGTTGAGAAAATCAAGCGTGAAGCTCCGTTCCACGCTATTACGCGCGGCGGACATATCACGTATGTAGAACTGGACGGTGAAGCACAGAAGAATGTACGTGCCATCGCCAAGATTGTGAAAGTGATGCACGACGAGGGGATTGGCTACGGCTCTATCAATCACCCGGTAGATACTTGTCATAACTGTGGTTACAAAGGGGTTATCTTCGATAAATGTCCGGTGTGCCAGAGTGAAAGCATCCTTCGTATGCGCCGTATAACCGGTTACCTGACAGGCGATTTGAGTTCCTGGAACTCTGCTAAACGGGCAGAAGAACAAGACCGCGTAAAACACCTGTAGAAGTGAATTTATTAGGAACTTATCCTGAAACGATTGTCGATGGTGAAGGCATCCGGTACTCTATTTATCTTGCCGGATGTTCCCATCACTGTCCTGGTTGCCACAACCCGGAGAGCTGGAATCCGAGGGCGGGGGAAGAGTTGACGGAAGAAAAAATACAGTCCATCATCCGTGAAATCAAGGCAAATCCTTTGCTGGACGGTGTTACTTTTTCCGGTGGTGATCCGTTCTTCCATCCGGAGGAGTTTCTGCTTTTACTGAAACGGGTGAAAGAGGAGACGGGGATGAATGTGTGGTGCTATACAGGATATAGCTACGAAGAAATCAAGGCACAGCCCCGCTTGAGTGCTGCCCTTGATTATATAGATGTGTTGGTGGACGGACGCTTCGAGCAGGCTCTTTTCTCTCCGTATCTGGAGTTCAGGGGAAGCAGTAATCAACGGATCTTGAAGTTGAAGTAACGACTTTTCTCCACTAAAAAAACTTATTTTTCAAAGGAAACAAAAACACCTGTACCATTGTTTTGTTTACCTTTACGAAACCAAGTGAATCATTTTTCATCACAGAGTAACGCGGTGCTTTTTTTGTCGTCGGTGGTGTTTGTGTTTGCATCCCTGCGTTGCTTTATGGTGAAAAAAGAATGACTACTTACAAGAATAAGTTTTTATGGTACAATCGATAAATTCAACTCAAAAAATAGAGGAAACCGACGGATTGCCGATGCCTAAGCGTATTTGGGCGGTGGTGTCCGTTGGATTCGCTCTTTGTATGTCGGTATTGGATATTAACATCGTCAATATCGTACTACCCACGCTTTCGCATGATTTTGGGACTTCTCCCGCTGTAACCACCTGGATTATCAACGGCTATCAGCTGGCCATCGTCATATCGCTACTGTCTTTTTCCGCTTTGGGTGAAATCATCGGTTACCGGAAAGTCTTTCTTTCGGGTATCGGCCTGTTTTGCATCACTTCGTTGATCTGTGCCTTGTCCGATTCGTTTTGGACGCTAACCGTCGCCCGTATTTTTCAGGGGTTCAGTGCCTCTGCCATCACCAGCGTGAATACGGCACAGCTACGTTACATCTATCCGAAGAGCCAGATTGGGCGGGGAATGGGGATTAATGCGATGGTCGTTGCCATATCGGCTGCCGCCGGGCCTTCTGTGGCGAGCGGTATTCTTTCTATTGCCAGCTGGCACTGGTTATTTGCTATTAATGTTCCGTTAGGACTTACCGCATTGTTCCTCGGCATCAAACATCTGCCAAGGCAGGAGGAACGCTCGAAACGCAAGTTTGATTATATCAGCGCCATAGCGAATGCGGTTACCTTCGGCCTGCTTATATATACGCTGGACGGATTCGCCCATCACGAGGAAATGGATTTCCTTTTCATCCAACTGGTTGTATTGGCAGTGGTAGGCACGTACTATGTGCGCCGGCAACTCACGCAGACTACTCCGCTATTGCCGCTCGACCTGTTGCGGATTCCGATTTTCCGGTTATCCATCCTGACTTCCATTTGTTCCTTTATCGCTCAAATGTCGGCAATGGTTTCCCTGCCTTTTTTCCTGCAGAACACTTTAGGACACAGTGAGGTGATGACCGGACTTTTGCTTACTCCGTGGCCGTTGGCTACGCTGGTCACGGCTCCATTGGCAGGGTATCTCGTGGAGCGTATTCACCCCGGTATACTGGGAAGTATCGGGATGGTTTTGTTTGCCATCGGGCTTTTCTCGCTTTCCAGTCTGACTGCCGAATCATCTGATATAAGTATTATCCTGCGTTTGATGTTATGCGGTGCAGGCTTCGGATTGTTTCAGACGCCAAACAACAGTACAATTATCTCTTCCGCTCCTACGCAGCGTTCGGGAGGGGCCAGTGGGATGCTGGGAATGGCCCGCCTGTTGGGACAGACCACCGGAACAACATTGGTTGCCTTGCTTTTCAGCTTTGTCACTCATAGCCGGAGCACGGCTGTTTGCCTGATGGTGGGGAGTGGGTTTGCCGTTGTGGCAGCTATCGTCAGTAGCTTGAGGCTATCACAGCCTTCCACCCTGAAAAGAAAATAATGAAGTCCTGAAAGAGGATTAAGTCTTTCAGAACTTCACAGGAACATCATACAACATATCAGTAAGTAATCATTCAAGATGAACTTGAAAGATTTGACTTTCTAGTATTTCGTTTCCCGTATGACTTCTACCAGACGGCGGAAGTCTTCCGGATGCACATCACCGATGTTTCCGATACGGAAGGTATCTGCTTTTGAAATCTTTCCCGGGTAAATCACGAATCCTTTATTTTTCAGTGCATAATAGAATGTTTTGAAGTCGAATCCTTCATGCGGATAAAGGAAAGAAGTGATGATAGGCGACTGGATGTCATCTTCGAGCAGTGTTTTGAATCCGAGTGCACGCATTCCTTCCACCAAAATACGGTGATTTTCGCAATAACGTTGGTAACGTGCTTCTACGCCTCCTTCTTCAATCAATTCGGTCAGGGCTTGTTTGAAAGCACGGACAACGTGTGTCGGTGAAGTGAAGCGCCATTTTCCGTGTCCTTTTTCCATTGTTTCCCATTGGTCGTAGATGTCCAGGGAAAGAGAGCGTGCCACTCCTTTGCAATATTTTAATTCCGAACGGCGGGCGATGATGAATCCGAATCCCGGTACACCCTGAATACACTTGTTGGAACTGCTGATTAGGAAGTCGATACCGAGTTCGTTTACATCTAAGGGGATACCTCCGAAGCTGCTCATACAGTCTACAATCAGCTTTTTACCATGCATCTTGACGATGTGGGACAGTTCTTTGATCGGATTCAGGATACCGGTCGTTGTTTCGCAATGAACGAAAGCGACATGTGTGATATCGGAGTTATTGCTAAGATAATCGTCTACATATTCAACTGATACCTGCTCTGTTTCTTCAAAAGCCAGCATGTCGTAGTCGAGATGGTAATATTCTGCAATGTTGCCCATACGGTCGCCATAGGCTCCGTTGCTACAAATCAGGAGTTTGTCTTTCGGGGTGATGGTGGCGCCTAAAACGGCCTCCACGCAATAGGTTCCGCTTCCCTGTAAAAGGATGGAAGTGTATTCTTCCGGTTTTTTAGTGGCGATGTTAACCAGGTCTTTGCGGAGTTCCTGAACAATGCCGAGGTTGTAGTCTTCGTCCCATGTACACCAGTCGGTCATCATGGCTTCTTTTACTGTTTCAGAGGTGGTTAGAGGTCCCGGAGTTAATAACAAATATGGTTTCATAATGATGTTTTCTTTAGAAATGAATAAATAAATGATTTTGTTTCTTTTCTGATTGTTGGGTGCGGGCTTGAATGTTAGTTGCCGGCGTTGATCGTTTCAATCAGTGCGGGAAGTTCTTCGATAGTGCGTATCACGTAAGAAGCTCCTGCGGCAAGCATGCGCTCTTTGACATCGGCGATGCGGGCTTCGAGTTCGGAGGCAGGCATTGATTTTGTTTCTGCTTCGGTAAGTGCCATTTCATTGCTGCCGAGAATCACGCCTACACTATACACTTTCGCGTTCACTCCTTCGAGAATATCGGCAATCGTATCACCCACTTTTATAACGGCGTCGAGGCTGGGGACTGCTAATTTCGTCAGGTTCTCAAAAATCATGTAAGGAGCGGGACGTCCGGCGGGAAGTAGGTTGGGAGTGGCGCAATAATCCACGTGGTATCCTTTTGCCTGTGCGGCGGGGAGAACTACATCCATCATTTCGCGGGTATAGCCGGTGGTCGATCCTATTTTAATACCTGCGGCACGCAATTTTTCCAAAGTTGGGATTACTCCCGGAATAGGGTCTGTGTAGTTTTCGAGAGAGGCGAAGAGATGCTTCTCGAAAAGGCGGTTTAGTTCTACCACGTCTTCTTCCGTCCAGGCGCGTTGGTAACGGGCGGTAAACTGTTCGTTCACGTCAGGCATGGAAAGTAGTTCGCGGATGTGTTGAATTTTGGGTAGTCCCATTGGTTTGCGGGTCTGTACAACATCGATTACCAGTCCTTTTTCGGCAAATGCTTCGATAAAAGCAGCCACGGGGGCAAAACATCCATAGTCAACGGCTGTACCAGCCCAGTCCATAATAATACATTCAATCTTTTTCATTCTTGTTTCTATATAATATTGGTTTATTCGTCAGAAATTAGTAAGAAGCGAGGGAGGGGACGGGGCAAGATTCGTTCCCGCGTATTTCACCCTGTTTCCCTTTTCTGTATTTTTGTGTCAGATAAATCATTGCTAAGGTGAACGCAAAGGTGCAGACGATTCCTACTGTCCCTGCCATCGTATTGTAGAATTCCAGCCAATTTAAATCCGGGTTGAAACATTCTTTCACTACCAATACCACCACTGTGCCTGTGTAGCCGATGGAATCGACCATCGCTATGAAGAAACCTACATTTCCCTTGATGCGGAAACAGGCGATGAAGCGGTCGAAGAAAATGGTTTGAAAGCTCAAGTAGGAAAAATAGAGGCAGAGGCTCTGGATAAATAACCACACGAGCGGAGAAAGTTGCAGGGTATGGTAGTTGAATGCCACAGTGCTAAGTGTGATTGCTCCCGCAATGACAAGGGTCAATAGAACGGAAAGTACTTTGATGTGGCTTTTCATCACTGCCAGGGTGGCGAAAATGGCCAGGATAATCAGTGTGACTACACCGTCCACTTTGGCGAATACCCACGGGGAAAGTCCGGCGGCATTGACGTCTATGATTTTCACCAGAAAGTCTTCCTTGACATCTTGCAAAACGGTGAGAAAGAGGTTGGCGAAGAAAAGCAGTGTCAATATGGGAGCAAAGCTGCGGAACAGGTTCCAGCGTTGTTGTTTGTTGAGAGTGACACGTTCCACACGCAGTGCTTTGTCTTCGGCAGTCGGTTTGGGCAGGTGATCGAGGATATAGCCCAGTCCTGCCAGCAAGGGTAATGCTACCGCACCGATCAGAGCAGGCATCCAGAACTCACTGACGTGCAGGGTGTCGACAACGAAAAGTCCGATGGATTTGGCTGTGCCGCTACTGACTGCGATACTAAGTCCGAAAAGGGAAGCGAGCAGATCCGTCACCCGGCGTCCTTCGAGGAAGCTGAAGATGACTCCCCACATACAGCCAAGCGACAGTCCGTTGAAGAACAACGCCAACACATTGAACGGGCGGGGTAGGCATCCGAAAAGAACCAAAGAGAGTTCGGCCACTAAAATAGAAACAAGAATGAATTTCAGGCGGCCTTCTCTCTTCAGTTCGGAAATAAGTTTGATCCCGATAAACTTGGATACCATATATCCGAATATCTGGATGATGCTGGTGGCTATCTTATAGTCCATACCAAATAGTTCCATGCCGTCGAACGTGGCGGCGGTGAACGGTTTGCGTAGTGCGTAGACTAATGAATAGGATAGCAGTGCCGCTCCTCCCGCATAAAGGATAAAGAGTAAATCGGAAAGTTTCTTTTGGGCCGAAGGCGACAGTTTTTCTTTGAAATTCATAATGCTATTTTTTTTGTTTCCGGTGCAAAAGTAGGGTGTCGGAGCGAACGAAAAAATGAATTTCAATGAATCATATTGTATATATGAGCCTTTAAGTGTACTGAAATATTAATGTAATATTCATGCAATACAAACATAATACCTTAGTCATTCCTTTGCAACGGAATCAATTAACAAACCGAAAAATCATGGACGAACTTACGGATATTTATAAAAGAATAGAGTACCTGCGCAACAACGGGGTGAAGATGAAAGAAATTGCCGACCGGGTGGATATGGCTCCGAGTGTGTTGTCTGCTTTGTATTCGAGTGTGCTTCCCGCTTATATCGACTTATTGAAAACACGCACACCGGACGAGGCGCTGGATGAAGCTTTGGCACTGGTGAATAATGTTTCCAAGAAACGCTTATTAAATAATGTGGGATCGGTGAGGCTGTTGCTTCAGGAGATGGAACCGGACGTGCAGAGCGAGGCGGAGAATGGCAACTCTTTTATCAAGTTGCTGGGGAAAGAGGCGAGGAGTCTATGCAGGAGGTGTATAATTATAGCGGTATGTATCTTAGTTACAGTTTGTCGTCTTCTACGGATAGCTTGAAGATCGAGCCGTACATGATTTGTGCTTCCGAGAATAATGAGTATGTGAAGGTGGGGATGATTAATGCGTATAAGTCGGTGCATTGGGGGAGCGGGATTATCAGTAATCATCAGAACTCTTACCTGATGTTCAACGAAAGGGATTTGCCACAGTTTGCGCTGGTGACTATTTACCTGCAACTTCCGCATTATGAGTTTCCGAATATGCTGAAAGGGCTTTATCTCTGTCTGGACTACAATCATAATCCGATTGCGCGTCGTATTGTACTGGTGAAACAGTCGGATAGTACGGATGTTAATCAGTTTCTGGAGATGGAAGGGTGTCTGGTTCCGCGGGTGGAATTGACTCCGGAATTGGAGGTGTACTATAATTATACGTGTCAGGAGGGAGATTATATCAAAACGTGCACGGTGCCTTCACCTAAGTTGGATGAGACGGATTTGGAGAGAGAGAAGAAGATGTTGAAGATTTAAAGACAAACAACAATAAAAAAAGATCCCGGATGAAAATTGGTTTTTAAAACCTTTTTCATCCGGGATAATTCTTTTTATATGTTTTCTCTATCTTTCTATTGTTATATTCGCTAGAAGAAGAATCGCAAAATATCATTGAAGTTAGCCCATATCAACAGACCGAAGAGCAGAATCATACCGGTCATCTGGGCGTATTCCATAAACTTGTCGCTCGGTTTGCGGCGGGCTATCATCTCGTAGAAGAGGAAGAGCACGTGTCCGCCGTCCAATGCGGGGATCGGAAGAATGTTCATGAAGGCAAGGATGATGGAAAGGAAGGCGGTCATGTACCAGAACTGGTGCCAGTCCCACGTAGCAGGGAAAATGCTTCCGATAGTACCGAAGCCGCCCAGCTGTTTGGCTCCTTCTTTCGAGAAGA
>OHMT01001194.1_pt1 | contig 10512 bp, 9 predicted proteins | sample 1569371 | NCBI WGS metagenome assembly OHMT01 (sample SAMEA3879500, study PRJEB24766) | human gut metagenome | biome: human-associated habitat; feature: feces | place: USA | collected 1985/1987 | reverse complement strand
CGAGCTGCGCGAGCAGGTCGACGATGTATCCTTTGGCTATCGAATTGAAATCCAACTGCACCCGGGGATCGTCCTTTATCAGGCGGCCGTTTTCGATGCGCACCTTTCCACGTCCCACGAACGCCAGGATCGAATCGATGTTCGGGTTCTCCTGCGCCTCTTTTCCGGCGAACCCCCACGCCTCGACGAGCGGTTTGACGGTCACGTCGTAGCGGCCGTCGCTCAGCGAGCTGATGCTGTCGGCCAGGCGGAGGTTGAAGGCGATATGGCGGTCGACGCTGTCGGTTTCGTTGCGGTTCAGACGGCTCAGCAGCGATGCCGGGTCGAAGATCGACATCGAGGCTTTGGCCTCACGGTCGAGCGCCATGACGGCGGCGTAGAGTTCCTGCGGCGAGGTGCCCTGCACGTCGGCCACCACGTGCAGCGTCGTGCCGAGCATCGTCCCGTCGACGGTCGTATAGGAAACCTTGCCGCCGCAGCCCCACAGGAAGGCCGCGCACATCGTCGCGAGGAGTGCGAAAATAAGCGTCTTTACCATAACGTAGACTTGTTTAGCCGCAAAAATAGTATTTTCCGGAGTTTTAGGCGATAAATCCGTGTAAAAAAGGTAAATAATTTTTCATTTACCATGCTTAATTGTCAATTATTTCGTAACTTTGCCGGACGCTCTGGCGTTATCCACGGTAAGGGGGATGCGTCGTAGAGTGGAATTTAAATAAACTTTCAAAAAATGGCTTATTTAACAGCTGAGAAAAAGCAGGAGCTTTTCGGCCAGTACGGCAAGTCTAACACCGACACGGGTTCGCCCGAGAGCCAGATCGCGTTGTTTTCGTACCGTATCAGCCACCTTACAGAACACCTCAAGAGCAACAAACACGACTTCGGAACCCAGCGCGCACTGCTGCGCCTGGTCGGTAAGCGCCGCGCGTTGCTGGAGTATCTGAAAGAGGTCGACATCGAGCGCTACCGCGCCATCGTCAAGACGCTCAACCTCCGCCGATAATCCGCGAGGGAGAAATGAGGGCAATTCCCAACAGGGGTTGCCTTCATTTTCGTAAAGGACAACGATTCGAAAAACATTATAGGTTTAGATTTTTATGGAAGAAAAGAAGCTGTACAACGCAGTCCGCAAGATCATCACGCTGGCCGACGGACGCCAGATCGAGATCGAAACGGGCAAACTGGCCAAGCAGGCCGACGGCTCCGTGGTAGTCAAGATGGGAGATACGATGCTCCTGGGTACCGTGGTGGCCGCCAAGGACGCAAAACCCGACACCGATTTCATGCCCCTCCAGGTGGAGTACAAAGAGAAGTACGCCGCCTGCGGACGCTACCCCGGAGGCTTCATGAAGCGCGAAGGCAAGGCCAACGACAGCGAAGTGCTCGTCGCGCGCCTGATCGACCGAGCCCTCCGCCCCCTGTTCCCCGCAGATTACCACGCCGAGGTTTACGTAACGGTGAACCTCATCTCGGCGGATAAGGATATCCAGCCCGACGCCCTGGCGGGCCTGGCCGCTTCGGCCGCCCTCGCCGTTTCGGACATCCCCTTCGGCGGCCCCATTTCGGAGGTTCGCGTGGCACGCATCGACGGCAACTACGTTATCAACCCCAACTATTCGGAGATGGGCAAGGTCGACCTCGACATCATGGTCGGCGGTACGATCGACAACATCCTGATGGTCGAAGGCGAGATGAAGGAGGTTTCCGAGGAGGTGATGCTCGGGGCCATCAAGTTCGCACACGAGGAGATCAAGAAGCACTGCGCCGTACAGATCGAACTCGCGAAAGAACTGGGCAAGGATGTGAAGCGCACCTACTGCCATGAGGTCAACGACGAGCAGCTGCGCCAGACGATCGTCGAGGAGCTCTACGACAAGGCGTACGCCATCGCCACGAGCGGCACGATGAAGCACGAGCGCGAAGAAAAGTTCAACGCCCTCGAGGCCGAGTTCGCAGCGCGTTACAGCGAGGAGGAACTGGCGGAGAAAGCCCCGCTGATCCACAAGTATTTCCACGACGAGGTGCAGAAGAAGGCCATGCGCAACATGATCCTCAATGAGGGCAAGCGCCTCGACGGCCGCAAGACCGACGAGATCCGCCCGATCTGGTGCGAGGTGGGTTACCTGCCCGCAGCCCACGGTTCGGCGATCTTCACGCGCGGTGAAACGCAGTCGCTGACCAGCGTTACGCTCGGTACGAAACTCGACGAAAAAGTCAAGGACGAAGTGCTGGTACAGGGTACCGAGCAGTTCGTGCTGCACTATAATTTCCCGCCCTTCTCGACGGGCGAGGCCAAGGCCGCACGCGGTCTGAGCCGCCGCGAGATCGGCCACGGCCACCTGGCATGGCGCGCCCTGAAACCGATGGTTCCGCTGGGCGAAGAGAACCCCTACGCCGTACGTATCGTATCGGACATCCTGGAGTCGAACGGTTCGTCGTCGATGGCTACTGTCTGCGCCGGCACGCTGGCCCTGATGGACGCCGGTGTGAAACTCAAAAAACCCGTCTCGGGTATCGCCATGGGGCTGATTTCCGATTCGCAGAGCGGCAAGTGGGCCGTGCTGTCGGACATCCTGGGCGACGAAGACCACCTGGGCGACATGGACTTCAAGGTGACGGGTACCAAGGACGGCATCACCGCCACGCAGATGGACATCAAGGTCGACGGCCTCTCGTACGAGGTGCTGGCCGCAGCGCTGGAGCAGGCCCGCAAGGGACGCCTGCACATCCTCGGCAAGATCACCGAATGCATTGCCGAACCGCGCGAGGACTACAAGCCTTTCGTACCGCGCATCGTACAGATCACCATTCCGCAGGATATGATCGGTGCCGTGATCGGCCCCGGCGGCAAGGTCATCCAGGACATCCAGAAGACCACGGGTACGACCATCACGATCACCGAGGTCGACAATAAGGGTATCGTGGACATCTTCGGCCAGGACAAGACCGCCCTCGACGGCGCGCTGAACCGCATCAAGGCCATCGTTGCGATCCCGGAGATCGGCGAGACGTACCACGGCAAGATCCGTTCGATCGTCACCTTCGGTGCGTTCGTCGAGATCATGCCCGGCAAGGACGCCCTGCTCCACATCTCGGAAATCGACTACAAGCGCTTCGAGACCATGGAGGAGACCGGCCTGAAAGAGGGCGACGAGATCGACGTGAAGCTGATCGGCATGGATCCGAAGACCAACAAGCTCAAATTGTCGCGCAAGGTGCTGCTGCCCAAGCCCGAGGGCTATGTGGAGCGGGAACGCCGCCCGCGTGGCGACCGTCCCGAGCGCGGCGAACGCCACGAACGCCACGGACGCCCTGAACGCAAAGAAGAGTAAAACGACTGTTAATGTGATATTTTCGGGCGGAAAAGTACTGAAATTCCGCCTGAAATATTGCACAATTACCAAGAGTTTTCTATATTTGCGTTGTTCTGGCTGGGGAGTTGGAAGATGCAATACCGCGCATTCCGTACGAACCGGGCCGAAAGACAGATAAAAAGGCAAACATTTAAAATAAACACATTAAATTAACCGATTATGAAAAATCTAATGAAATTGAGCGTTGTGCTCGTAGCTGCCGCACTGGTATTCTCGAGCTGTAATTGCTTCAAGAAGATGGCCAAGAACCGGGATGACATCAACCTGACGGTTACCCCCGAGATTCTGACGCTGAACAACGGTATCGTTGCCGCTGACATCAATGTTACGTTCCCGGTTAAGTATTTCAACGCGAAAGCCGTTATCAAAGTAACTCCCGTGATCGTATTCGACGGTGGCGAGGTTGCCGGTGCCGCCAAATATCTCCAGGGTTCGAAAGTCGACGAGAACTACACGGTCATCGACAAGAAGAACGGAGGCAATTTCACGCAGCACGTAGAGTTCCCCTACGACCCCCGTATGGACAAGTGCGCCCTGCAGCTCCGCGCCGAGATCAAATGCCCGGGCGGCAAGTGCAAGGAATTCACGCTCGTGAACCTGAACACCGGCGCCATCCCGACCAAGGAGCAGGCTGCCGTGCTGGCCGGTAACGATGAAGCCGCCAAAGCCGCTCTGGCCAAGGAATTCGGCCTGACCGTAGCTTATGGTCTCAATACGCTCCAGAAGGATCTGAAATACTCCGACCTGATGGCTCCGATGGCCAACAACTACAAGAAGGTGACCACCGTCGTCGACAAGACCGATCTGCTCTATGCGATCAACTCGTCGGTCGTAACCAAGAAGAACGAGAAGAAAGCCAACCTCGACGCGTTCAAGGCTGACGTAGACGCCAAACTGCAGAACGACCGTGCCACGCAGAACATCGCCGTGAAAGGTTATGCTTCGCCCGATGGCCCCGTGAAATTCAACGACAAACTGTCGAAGTCGCGCAGCGAGTCCGGTAAGAAAGTCGTTGCCAAGCTGCTGAAGGATTCGGGCCTGGACATCGACGCTGCCGCCTACGGTGAGGACTGGGACGGTTTCAAGGAACTGGTCGAGAAGTCGAACATCAAGGACAAGAACCTCATTCTCCAGGTGCTGAGCCTCTACAACTCGCCCGCAGAGCGTGAGAGCGAAATCAAGAACATGTCTTCGGTATTCAACGAACTGAAAGAGGAGGTTCTTCCCGAACTGCGTCGCTCGCAGATCGTGAACAGCACCGACATCCAGGGCAAGACCGACGCCGAGATCATGGCTGCGTTCCGCAACGGCCAGGAGCTGACCGTGGAGGAGTACCTCTATGCTGCCGAGACGCTGGCCAACGGTGCCGAGGAGCAGGTTGCCATCCTGACCGCCGCTTCGAAGAAATACAACGACGCCCGCGTTTACAACAACCTGGGTATCGCACAGGCCAAGGCAGGCGACAAGGCTGCTGCGCTCAAATCGTTCGAGAAGGCTGCCAAGATGGATTCGTCGAGCGAAATCACCAAGAACCTCATCCTGGGCAACCTGGCCAACGGCAACACCGCCGAGGCTAAGAAGTACGCCAAGGCTGCCGATGCACAGGCCAAGGCCGCTATCGCTGCTGCCGAGGGCGACTACAAGGCTGCTGCCCAGAACCTCGACGGTTACAACGAGGCCGTGGCTCAGGTGATGAGCAACAACCTTTCTGCCGCCAAGCAGGCCATCTCCAAGGACAACTCGGCCGACGCCGACTACCTGCGTGCCGTTATCGCAGCCAAGGAGGGTGATCTGAAGACCGCAGAGGCTCAGCTGAAGAGCGCTGTTTCGAAGAACCCGAAACTGGCTCAGAAGGCTGCCAACGACATCAACCTGAAGGCGCTGAACAAATAATCGCCGTCAACCGATAAAAAGAGCCTGAACCCGGCGGTTCAGGCTCTTTTTTTGCAGGATAGCCGGTATGACGGGAAAAATTTACGGACGGGAACCGCGCGTATGAATATTTTTTCCTAATTTTGTAAAAACAGCGATTATTATGGAATACGCCAACCATCTGAACGAATATGCTCCCGCGTGGAGCGCAGCCCAGGTAGACCAGGAGGTCGCCCGCATCCGCGAAGCCGCGAAACGCAACCACAATACCGAGGTATACAAGTTGTGCTACTCGGCTATCGACCTCACGACCCTGTCGTGCAACGACTCGGTGACTTCGGTCACGGAGTTTGCCCGCAAGGCCGCCGAGTTCTACCAGAAGTATCCCCATATTCCCAATGTCGCTTCGATCTGTATCTATCCGGCATTCGTCGAGACCGTGGGGCTGGCCGTCGAAGGCACTCCGATGCGCATTACGAGTGTGGGCGGCGGGTTCCCTGCAGCCCAGACCTTCCTCGAAGTGAAGGCCCTCGAAGTGGCGATGGCCGTGGAGAACGGCGCCGATGAAATCGACATCGTGCTCAATGTGGGGCGTATGCTTACGGGCGAATACGACGAGGCGGCGAACGAGGTAGAGGTGATCCGTTCCGAGATGGACGGCGACATCGTACTGAAAGTCATCATCGAGTCCGGGGCGTTGAAAACCCCCGACCTGATCCGCAAGGCATCGTTGCTGTCGATGTTCGCAGGTGCCGATTTCGTGAAGACCTCGACGGGCAAGATCGACGTCGCAGCGACTCCCGAAGCAGCGGTCGTCATGTGCCAGGCCATCCGCGATTACTATGAGAAGACCGGCCGCAAGGTCGGATTCAAGGCTGCCGGCGGAGTCCGCACGGCCGAAGACGGCGCACTTTACTATACCATCGTCGAGGAGATCCTCGGTAAGGAGTGGCTTACGACCGACCTGTTCCGTATCGGCGCATCGTCCGCCGCAAACAATATCCTTTCGGCGATCGAGGGCAGGGAGATCAAATATTTCTGATCTTCGGCAGCTCCCGGAGGTATGCAGCAGCCCGCAACGGGCTGCTGTTTTTTTGACGAATGAATGAGCGATACGACAGGGGAAAGATCGTGCTATACACTTTCGACTGCACGGGATGAGGTTGTTCGAACCGACAGAAACGGAGGATCCATTTTCCGCGAGTTGCCGAGGATACTGCCCCCCCTCTGTCGCCACGGTTGCTTTCTCGGAAACATCATGCGGCCGAATTCTTCCGCCTACGGTTTACCGACATCTGCGAGGCATTCCCGATGGCCAGAACCGCCCCACCCCGAGGAACAATATCCCGGTCGCCAGTGCAGCCGGGATTATTCATGCAAACGGAGGATGTACTTTGGCTGCCCGCGGCCGGGATATGTGCAGAACTCGCAGTCGCGGCCGAAAAGGACGGACTACCTAATAAATGCGGGAAATCGCCCGATACTGCATGTGCGTGCCGGGAAAGATACGGGATGCGGCAGTCCGGACTTTGTGACGGATTTCAGGAATACGACAGGCAGCAGCCCCCGCGGGGGCTGCTGCCTGTTATGATCCCGATCCGATGTGATTTCGATCCTCCCCCGGGGAAGATATCTTCCTCGGAGATATTATCCGGAGCCGGGATCGGTGGTTTCCGGGCAGGTCTCCGGACGGGTATTTCCCGTATGCTTCCCGGACAGGTATTACCGAATCGAATCGACCACCTCGACGGTTAGCGAATCCGTCACCTCGATTTCACCCGCCACAGGTGCCGCCGGCTGGCCGGTAACGACAGGTTCCGGGAAGGTCTGGTTTTCGATCTCGTCGCGCAATAACATCGACTGGAAATTGTCGCGCCGGATGGCCGCAATGACGACGATGACGATCACCGCCACGGCCACGATAATACCGATGAGTTTTTTAATCATTTTTCTGTGTATCGTTTAATATCCCGATGGCACGCACCACCACGTTGTCGACGGGATAGATGTTGGCGTAAAAGCCGTTGTCCTCCAGCGCCGTGTTGCGGCCGATATAAGCCCTCAGCTGGGCCTCGATCAGCTTGCGCGAGCGGGCGATGTCCCGGTAATCGGGCGCGACGCCTTTGCGTGCCGCATAGCGGATGAAATCCTCCACGAGGCCCTTGTCGCTGTCCAGCAACGCCTGGAGTTCGGGGATCGTCCTGACCCGGTTCAACGCTTCGCGGTGACGGTCTGCATATTCGATCGTGTAGCGGTAGAGGATGTTGCGCCCCGCCACCTCGACAAAATATTTCGTTACGTCGGTCGTATCGGCCGGCACGAAGACATCGGGCATGATACCTCCGCCGCCGTAGACCACCTTTCCGCCCGGAGTCACCCGTTTGAGCGAATCCGCGAAGTGGATGCTGTCGGCCGAGAAGAACTCGTTGTTCTTATACCGGTTCCAGATGTCCTCTTCGTAACTTTCGTCGTCGCCGATCGTATAGGGTTTCTGGATCGAACGGCCCGTAGGCGTGTAGTAACGCGCCGTGGTGAGCCGCAATGCCGATCCGTCGCTGTACGGGATCTGACGCTGGACGAGTCCCTTGCCGAACGAACGGCGACCAACAATCGTACCACGGTCGTTATCCTGCAATGCCCCGGCGAGGATTTCGCTCGACGACGCGCTTCCCTCGTCGATCAGCACCACAACGTCCATGTCCTGTGCGGCGCCCGTGCCGTCGGCGTATTCGCGGAGCTGTTTATGCTGGCGGTCTTCCGTGTAGACGATCAGCTGGTCTTTGTGCAGGAATTCGTTGGCGACCATGATGGCCTGGTCGAGATAGCCGCCCGAGTTGCCCCTCAGGTCGAAGATGAGTTTGGTGGCGCCCTGCGCACGCAACGTATCCAGCGATGCCTGCATCTCGTCGAAGGTCGTCCGTGCGAACTGTCCCAGCTTGATGTAACCGATGCCGTCGGCAATGCAGAACGCCGATTCTACGCTTTTGATCGGAATCTTGTCGCGAACGACGTCGACGCCCACCAGGTCGGTGATACCCTGGCGTCCCAGCCCGAGGTGTACGGTCGTGCCGCACGGGCCGCGCAGTTTCTTCACCACGTCGCGCTGCGGGAGTTTCTGCCCCGCGACGAGCGTGTCATTGATCTCGATGATGCGGTCGCCCGCCTTGATGCCGGCCTTGTCGCTCGGGCCCTGCGGGATGACGTTCAGCACGATCACCGTGTCGGTCGCCATGTTGAAGACCACGCCGATGCCGTCGAATTCGCCTTCGAGCGGTTCGTTGATTTCCTGCATCTCCGATGCCGGAATATAGACCGAGTGGGGATCGAGCTCCTTGACCAGCAGCGGGATGACGTGCTCGGCAAGCGAATCCATGGCTACCGAATCGACATACTGGTTCTCGATGAGCGAAAGCGTATAGGTGAGTTTGTTGGTGGGCAGCGCCATCTGGCGGAGCATCCCTTTGATCTCCGAAGTGGTGCTGTTGCGGCCCATGTACTGCCCCAGCAGCAGCCCCAACACAACACCCGCTGCCAGCAGCAGCGGGAAGAGGACGGTGTATTTCGAGTTCTTATACATTTGCGTGTCATACGCCGGCCGGCGGCCGGACTATTTTTGCGGTTTTTCCTTGTTCTTGAACGTATACGTCAGGCCGACGCTCAGCAGCGTACGGGTCTGCACGTCGAGGTTCTGCGCCCGGTTGTAGTAGAGCTGGAAACTTAACGACGTGGAGAGGTATTTTGTTGCCTTGATGTCGATCGTATTTTCCCAGCGCACGATCGGGTGGATCGGCAGGCGGGGCTTGTCCTTGATGTCATGCCCGACGCTGGTGTCTTCCTTGTCGGCCTTTCTCCACCCAGTCGTCATATGCAATCCGGTATTCGGAATAGTCGCTGATCTTGTTTTTCTGGCCGATGTCGGTGATCCAGCCGTAGAAGGAATAGAGCGTCGTGCGGTAGCGCAGGAACCCTGTCTTGCCGAACGTGCGGTCGAAATCGATCTGGATCGACGAACCGCCTTCGTATTTGGACGTCTTGTCGGGGTCTTCGATACCGTAGTTGAATCCGTTCGTTTTGCGGATCAGGTCGTTTTCGGCAAAGGTGGCATTCAGGGCGATCGGCGAGATGTTGACCACGATCGGGAATTTGGCCTTGGGGCTTTTATAGGTGATACCGAGCGAGATATCGAGGTAAGCCGGGGTCATGAACTTGCTCTTGAGGTGCTCCTCCTTTTGTTCCGTACGCGATTTATAACCGTTGACGAACTGGCTGCGGAAATTCAGGATCGAACCGTACGACCAGTTGTCGGACATCTTGAACGACGGGGCGACGGAAATCACGAATTCGTCCTGGTTCTTGAACCAGATGCCTTCGCTGTCGGTGTATTCGTTGCCTTCGTCATCTTTCTGCGTCGTTTCGACCTTCATGCGGTTGTAGCCGAGCTTGGCATTGAACTTGGTTTCGAGCGTGAAGAGGTTTTTCGTGAAGAGGTGGCGCAGCCCGAAAACCGCCGTCAGGGCAATGGAGTTGTCACCACCCGAGACCGAGATCCACGGGTCGTTGTATGACGTGAGTGAACCCTGTATGCCGCCGCTGAATTCGAGGTAGTTGCGCTCCTTGCGGATTGCGGCGCGTTCGGCCTTGTAGCGGGCCAGGCTGAAATAGTCCACATCGACGGAGGTGGATTTCAGTTTGTCCTCGAAGGTCACCTTGTCCTCTTTGGCATCGACTTCGTCGATGGATATTTGTGCGAGCGCGGGACTGCCGGCCAAAAGGGCGGGAACAAGTCCGAAAAGCAGGTAAAAATATTTCATAGTGAAGCGATTATAATTACAAATTCAACATGCAAATTTATGAAATTATTTACAAAATCCTTAACTTTGTCTTAAGTTAATACAGAGACAATCATATGAAATATATCGGAGCACACGTAAGTGCTGCGGGAGGTGTGGAAAACGCGCCCGCCAATGCACACGGGATCGGGGCCACGGGCTTCGCCCTTTTCACGAAGAACCAGCGCCAGTGGGTGGCCGCGCCGCTTACCGCAGCGCAGATCGATGCCTTCCGCAAAGCCTGCGACAAGTACGGGTATACACCCGCGCAGATACTGCCCCACGACTCGTACCTGATCAACCTCGGGCATCCCGAACGGGAGGCTCTGGAGAAGTCGCGCGCAGCCTTCCTCGACGAGATGCAGCGCTGCGAAGCGCTGGGGCTCGACCGGCTGAACTTCCACCCCGGCAGCCACCTGCAAAAGATTTCGCCCGAA
>OHMT01001183.1_pt1 | contig 10610 bp, 4 predicted proteins | sample 1569371 | NCBI WGS metagenome assembly OHMT01 (sample SAMEA3879500, study PRJEB24766) | human gut metagenome | biome: human-associated habitat; feature: feces | place: USA | collected 1985/1987 | reverse complement strand
ACGCCGACGCTCAAGGTGGGCGGAAACGTCGTCGTGGGAAAGGCCGACCAGGCCGCGCAATATGCAATCGCCATAGATGTCAAACAGTAACAACTCGCAAATCATGAAGCAAACCATATATCTGATCGCCGTCTGCCTGATGTTCCCGGCGTTTGCACTTGCCGCCGGGGCGGGAGAGCCGGATGCGGCGGGCACGCAGGCCATCCAGGGCGGCAGCCGGTCGGTAACGTATAAGGGCCGTGTGGTCGACGAAAGAAGTTCCGTACCGCTCGCCGGTGTCGCCATTGTTGTCAAGGACGCCCCGCAAATCGGTATGACGACCAACTCCGAGGGTGAATTCCGGATCACGATTCCCGTCCGCTATCAACCGCTCGTGTCGGTTTCCTATATTGGCTACCAGCCCCGGGAGTCGGTGCTCGTGGCTGCGGCGGACAATGAAATCCGCCTGAAGGAAGAGGCGCAGGCGCTGGAGGAGGTGCAGGTCATCGCCTACGGGCAACAGAAAAAGGTGTCGGTGACGGGCGCCATCGCCTCGATCAATACCAAAGACCTGCTCAAGTCACCGAGCGGCAGTGCCGGCAGTGCCCTTGCGGGGGCCGTGACAGGCATTTCGTCGGTACAGATTTCCGGACAGCCCGGTGCCGAAGACCCCGATATTTATGTCCGCGGTACGGGATCGCTTTCGAACGAGGCGTCGAAGCCGCTTATCCTGGTGGACGGTGTCGAGCGTTCGTTTTTCCAGATGGACTCGCACGAGATCGAGAGTGTGACTGTCCTCAAGGATGCATCGTCGACGGCCGTATTCGGGGTTCGCGGCGCCAATGGTGTCATCCTGGTCACGACGCGGCGCGGTACGAAGGGCAAGCCACAGATTTCATGGAACTCGACCTTCGGACTGACTCAGTCGCTGCGACACCTGACCGGTGTCGACAGTTATACTTACGCTACGCTCTATTCCGAGGCCCAGCGCTCCGACAATCCCGGCATTAAGGATGACCAGCTCACCTTTTCGCCGTTCGTAACGGAAATGTTCCGCACGAAGGCCGATCCGATCATGTTCCCGGATGTGGACTGGAGCAAATACATCTTCAAGAACGTCGCCTGGCAGACACAACATAATGCGACCCTGTCGGGCGGCGGCGACCGCATCCGCTATTTCGTGTCGTTGGGTTACCTGGATCAGGACGGCATGATGAAGCGTTTCGACGAGAGTTATGACCCGAATTACAATTATCAGCGCTTTAACTACCGCTCGAACATCGACGTAGACATTACGAATACGACTCAGTTGAAAGTCAATATCGGCGGGCGCGTGAGCGACAAACGAGAACCGCTGACCTATTCGCTCTGGCAGAATATCATGTGGTGTACGCCGTTCGCAAGTCCGGGTTTCGTCGACGGGAAGTACATCTACAATTACAAGAACAACTACATCCCGCTTACGGAACTCACGAGCGGGCTGGACTGCTACTACAACTGGGGTTACCGCAAAACGACCCAGAATGAACTGAACCTCGACCTTGCGCTTTCCCAGAACCTCGATGTGATTACCAAGGGATTGACCCTCAATGTGAAAGGAGCATACAATACCTCTTACTACCTGGCGACCAAACGCGCCCCGACCGGTACGAACAGTTCCTATACGCCGATTTATCTGGGGACGATCACCCAACCCGGAATGGATGTCTCAGACCCGAGGTTCGACAATACGATCGTCTACCAGACCGACGGCGTGACGGGTATGCGCGAGCCGATGACCTATGGTGAGGACGGGTCGGGCAAATCACGCAACTGGTATATAGAGGCGAGCCTCGGCTACCAGCGTACGTTCGGTGACCACGCGGTGTCGGCACTGCTGCTTTACAACCAGTCGAAGACCTACTACCCGGGTCAGTATACCGACATCCCGACCGCCTATGTGGGTTATGTGGGGCGTTTGACCTATGCTTACAAGAACCGCTATCTGGTCGATTTCAACGCCGGTTACAACGGCTCCGAGAATTTCGCCCCGAAGAAGCGCTACGGGTTCTTCCCGGCAGGTTCCGTGGGTTGGATCGTCTCGGAGGAGAATTTCATGAAGAACCAGCAAACCGTCGATTTCCTGAAGCTGAGGGCCTCGTTCGGACTGGTCGGGAACGACAAGTACAGCGGTGCGCGCTTCCTCTACCTCAACGGCTCGTGGACGGGCAACCATGCCGTATGGCAGAACGGCTACGGCAGCTACCAGTTCGGTATGGGCGGAAGTATGACGATGCTGCCCGATGCGATCGAAAATACGGTCGGCAACTCCGAGGTGACGTGGGAAAAAGTACGCAAGCAGAACTATGGCATCGACCTCAAAATGTTCGGTGCGCGCCTCAGCTTGACGGCCGACTACTTTTTCGAACACCGCTACGACATTCTTTCGACCCGCAATACGCTGCCGTCGATCGTCGCCATCGAGTTGCCGCTGATCAATCTGGGCGAGGTCGATAACCGGGGCTATGAAATCTCACTGGGCTGGAATTCGCGTACCGAGAAGATCGACTGGTGGGTACAGGGCAACGTCTCCTACTCGAAGAACAAGATTATTTTTATGGACGAAGTCATGCCCAACTATCCGTGGATGGCTCAGACCGGACGCAGCACGGGACTGAACTACGGGTACAGGTTCGATCGTTTCCTGCGAGCCGACGACTTCGATGCCGACGGAGCCCTGAAAAGCGACGGGGAGGGGAAGCCGCTGCTACCCGTCATGTCGCTGGGATCACCCCGTCCAGGCGACGCGCTCTTTAAAGACCTCAACGGGGACGGCAAGATCGACGGCAACGACAAGACCTACTTCGGTTACAGCCAGCGTCCGGACTATGTGCTCGGCCTGCTGGGCGGATTCCGGTACAAGAATTTCGAAATTTCGATGCAGTGGACGGCCGGCCTGCATGCCTCGCGTATGCTCAGCGGCGAATACCGTAATGCTTTCGGCAGTACAAACGGCCGTGCGCTGCTCAAATTCCTGGCCGACGGGCGTTGGACGCCCGAGAACCCCGATGCGCGTTTTCCACGGCTGACCTTCCTCAACAAGTCGCACTACCTGGAGGATTCCGACCTGTGGCTGATGGACGGCTCGTACCTGCGGCTGAAGGTTGCCGAAATAGGTTATACGTTCAGGGATATTCCGGCATTCCGGAAGGTCGGCGTCAAGTCGCTGAAGGTTTATTTCAGCGGGTACAACCTGTTGACGCTTTTCTCCGATCTGAACGACATCGACATCGACCCCGAGGGGGCGACGAGCGGTTCGAATATCGATTCCTACCCGAACGTGCGCATTTTCAACTTCGGTGTAAACATCACATTCTAATCGACACTCCACTATGAAAAAGACGATAATATCCATTCTGATCCTGGGCGGTTTCGTGTCGGGACTGACCAATTGCAGCGACCTGAAATTCGGGGACGGGTTCCTGGAGAAAGCGCCCGGCGGCGATGTGACCGTCGACACGATCTTCTCGTCGAAGCTCTATGCCGACCGGGCCCTCAATTCGGCCTATGCCACGTTGCGCTGCGGGCTCACGATGCACAATCCCAGCGTGAACGGCGGGTCGTACGAACACCAGAATGCCGGTAACAAACTGGCATGGGACAACCTCGATGCCCTGACCGATATCATCAACACGCATTGTTCGTGGGGCGGCGTTTACAGCATGTATTACGGGGGCGCATACGACGCCGAGACCGAGAATGAGTCGAGCGGTACGAAGATGGGGTTCAACCCCGAGCAGGACGTGACGTGGACGGGTATCCGCAAGGCGTTCCTCTACATCGAGCATGTCGACCGTGTGCCCGACATGAGCGAGGCGGAAAAGATTCGGCGCAAGGGCGAGGCCCGAATGGTCATTGCGTGCCAGTACCACGAATTGCTGCGCCACTTCGGTGGGGTTCCCCTGCTCAAGACAGCCGTCGAGGCGGGTAAGGAGGCCGATATAGACTATTCGCGCCGGACTTTCGAAGAGACGGTCGAATACATCGTCGCGCTGTGCGAACAGGCTGCCCGGGAGCTCCCATGGACGGTCGATCCAGCCGATGACGGGCGTTTTACGAAAGCTTCGGCGCTGGCGCTCAAGATTCGTGTGCTGCTCTATGCGGCCAGCCCCTTGTTCAATGCGAACCAGCCTTATGCCGAGCCGCAACAACCGGTACTGGGCAATATCGGCAAGATCGCCGAGGAGAGTGTCCGGAAAGTGGCGTGGTATGGCAATTACGATGCCCAGCGCTGGAACCGCGTGGTTACGGCCTGTGAAGAGTTCATCACGGAGAATGCCAACAACGGCAATCCCTATAAACTCGTCGAAGCGACCGAAAAGACAGCCGAAGGTTACGGAAAGGCATTCGGTGCGTGCTATGCAGACCGTTACAACGGCGAAATACTGATTGCCACCGGGCGGTCGAAGCGTACCTACGGCGATACTTACCATGCCTATTACTTCGGCATTTCGACCGATTTCAACGGAGCGAACGCCCAGGGGTACGGCGGTGGCTGCGTGACGCTTAACTATGTCGATAAATTCCCTTTCTCGAACGGGGAACCGGCGCCTTATGCCGAATGGATCCGGACGCACAATTCGACCGGAACGGTGACGGACAATCCTTTCTCGAACCGGGATCCGCGCCTCTACCAGTCGGTGATGGTGCCCGGCGGCCCGTTCCGCGACCGTGTGGCCCAGATGTGGGAAGGCGGTGGCAGCGAGGATTTGGTGAACTATGCCAAGGATCGGGCCGCAACGGGTTTCTGCAACCGTAAATACCTCTGGGACTATAACCGTGCGACGTTCTACGACAAACCGATGAACTACTCCTATATGCGCCTGGCCGAGGTTTACCTGGCCTATGCCGAGGCATTGAATGAGACGGGACGCAAGGACGAGGCCTGCAAGTGGCTCGACAAAACCCGCAACCGCGTGGGGCTGCCCTCCATGACCGACGAATTGCTGCACCGCCTGCACCGCGGCAAGGTGCTGCCGTCCTATCCCGATTGTGCGCTTGCCGGGGATGCCGAGCTGCGCGAGGAGATACTCGACGAGCGGGCCCGGGAATTCGCCTTCGAGGAGATCCGTTGGTTCGACATCGTGCGCTGGAAACGTGCCGATATTTTCCGGCAGACGCTTTACGGGATCAGGGTGACGATCCTGGACGGAACGGATTCCTCGAATTTCCGGTTCAATTTCTCTGAGCCGATTCCCGAAACCGACCGCGCCTGGAAGAACAGCTTTGATCCGAAGTGGTATCTGAGCGCCTTTCCTTCGAACGAAGTCAACAAGGGGTACGGCCTGACTCAGAATGCCGGATGGTAGACATACATGGTTAAACAAACAGAGAGCATACAATGAAAAAGATATCAATCATACTGCTGTTCCTGGCTGCCGTTTGTCCGCTGGCACAGGCGCAGCGCGTCAAGGTGTATGTGACCGATGCATGGGACAAGCCGCTCGGCGAGGTTGCCGTGACGCTCGGCCGCGGGCGGATCCCCGTGGCGGTTACGGGCGCCGACGGCATGGCCGAGGTCGATGCCGGGGAGGGTGACCGCATGACGCTGACCCTTCTGAACCGCATGAGCCGCACGGTAGCCGTCAGCGGTGGCGAGATGCATATCCGCCTGACGGACGATGACGTGCTGTTCGACGTGGGCTATGACGAGCGCGTCCGCAAAGGCTCCGCGTCGGCATCGCTCGCCGGCGCTGCGGCACGTGAAATCGAAGCGGGCGGCCGTACCGACCTGATGAGCAACCTTTACGGCCTGATTCCGGGACTCGGCGTGCGCCAGGGCGAGAACCTGCCATGGGACTCGGCGCCCGACCTGAATGTGCGCGGCGTTGGTTCGTTCGGCGGGAACAGTGTGGTCGTACTGGTCGACGGCATCGAACGCGATGCGGCCTGCCTGGATCGGGAGGAAGTGGAGCGCATCACCGTGCTGAAGGACGCCGCATCGCTGGCACTCTACGGTAACCGGGGCGCCGACGGTATCGTCGCCGTCACGACCCGGCGCGGCGGCGACCACGGCCTGCGTACCCGTATCGACTACAATTTCAGCGTGCAGACTCCGTTCCGGGTTCCCGATATGGCCGATGCCGCAACCTATGCGACGGCTGTCAACGAGGCGTTGGAAAACGACGGGCTTGCACCCCGCTATACGCAGCGCGACATCCGTTCGATGGTGCGGGGGGAGCGCACCGATGTACTGCCCAATGTCGACTGGCGGAAGGCTGTACTCCGCAATGCGGGTTTCAACCACGACCTGAACCTCTCGTTCGACGGGAGCGGCGGCCGTATGCGCTATTTCGTGCTGGCCAACTATAACTCCAACCGCGGGATGCTGGATAATACCGACCTGAACGATGGCTATTCGACCCAGATCGAGATGTACTCCCTCAAGCTGCGTTCGAACCTCGAGGCCGCGATCACGAAAACCACGACCGCACGGATGAACCTGATGGGGCGGCTGATGCAATACCAACTGCCAAATGCAGGCGTCGCGCTCGATGATATGTACGACACGCCGTCGGCGGCGTTCCCGATCCGGGTTCCCGGCGGGGGCTGGGCCCGCAGCCAGCTGTTCGCCAATCCCCTGGCCGACAAGGCCGCGGGCGGGTACAACACGCTGCTGCAACGTACGCTGTTCGCCGACCTGACGATCGATCAGGACTTGTCGGCACTTACCCCGGGACTTTCGGTACAGGTGCGTGTCGCTATGACAATTCCGCGGAGATTACCGATGCGCACTCACGCAAATACGCCTATTCGAATACCTCGACGGTCTTCGATGCGGACGGCAATGCCGCTTCCCTGGCATTCGTTCCGCAGGGGAACGATACCGAACTGGCATTCGACAGCTTCCTTTCCTATTCGGTCATGCGGGCGTCGGTGTGGGCCAAGGTGCTCTACGACCGTTCTTTCGGAAAACATACGGTGACGGGGCGCCTGATTTTCAGCGAGAACAAATCCCGTTACCGCGGAGCCAACAATACGTACATGTACCGTGACTATATCGCCAGCGCCGGCTACAATTACGACGACCGCTACGTGGTCAATGCCGTCGCTACTTACGGCGGGAGCAGCCGTATGCCCTACGGGGACAAGTACCGCTTCTATCCTGCCGTGTCGGGCGCATGGATCATCTCGAACGAGGCGTTCCTGCGTGACAGCCGTGTCGTCGACCTGCTGAAACTGCGCGCGTCGTTCGGCATCGCGGGCATGGACGCGCGATTGTCGTATGACATGGACAAGCAGTTCAACGGCCCGGGCAACAGTTATATTTTTGCCGGGATCACTTCGTCGAACAGCCTCGCGCAAGGGGCGTTGCCGTCTGCGGGGATCGAACCCGAACGCGACTATAAAACCAATGTCGGGTTGGAACTCAGCCTGCTGGGAAGCCTGAGCGTCGAGGTGGATTTCTTCCGCAACATGCGTCATAACATCCGGACGTCGGCCGCGGGTACCGTTTCCAGCGTGCTGGGAGTCGGCGTGCCCGACGTCTTTACCGGTAAGGTGCGCAACTATGGCGGGGAATTGGCTGTGGGATGGCGCCGCCGCACAGGCGACTTCGGATATGCCGTGCGGGGGAATATCGCCTATGCCCGCAATAAGATACTCAACAAGGAAGAGGAATACAAACCTTTTGACTATATGCGTATTACAGGGCAGCCGGTAGGGACGTTCTACGGGTTGGTGGCCGATGGGATGTACCAGGACGGCGATTTCAATGCCGACGGTTCGCTCCGGGAGGGGCTTCCGGTCTCCTCGTACCAGAATACGGTACGCCCGGGCGACGTGAAATACCGCGACCTGAACCGGGACGGCAGGATCGACGACTATGATCGCACCTACCAGCTCTATGCCGCGGTGCCCGAGATTTATTACGGCTTCAGCGTCGAGCTGAAATACAGGGGCTTCGGTGTCAGCGCCTATTTCCAGGGTGTCGCCCATTCGACGCTGGAGACGACGCTGTCGAGCATCTACCAGCCGCTGTACGGCAACGACCGCAACGTTTCGGAGTACTATATGGAGCACCGCTGGTCACGCTTCAATACCGAAGGCCGCTATCCGCGCCTGACCACATTGGCAAACGGGAATAACTACACGCAAAGTTCACTATGGACGGAAAACGGCAATTTCCTGAAGTTGCGTACATTGCAGGCTTACTACAAATTGCCGTCGAAGATTGCCCGCAAGCTGCGTATGCGCGAATGCAGCTTCTATTTCCGCGGTCTGAACCTTTTCTCGGCCGACCATGTCGGTATTCTCGATCCGGAATACGTCAGCACGGGGTATCCCTCGTCACGCAGCTACCAGATCGGCCTGAACGTCATATTCTAAATACGCCACAACGATGAAAAAATACCTGATCTTATTCGCCGGATGCACGCTTCTGATGGCTGCGTGCAGCGATTTCCTGGAACTCGACGAGTCGGTGTACCAGACGACGAAATATCAATTCTCGACCTTCGACCGCGTGAAGCAGAGTGCGACGAACGTCTACTCGTATGTGCAGGAAGGGTTGCTGGATGTCGAAGGTACGATGATCGACGCTGCGACCGACGATGCGGTATACGCCTGGTCTACGGGCGGTATCAAACGTTTTTACGACGGGAGCTGGAACGGAACGAACCTGATCGACGACCGCTGGGCTTCGCTCTATTCGGCTATTGCCGCGGCCAACTATTTCCTCGACAACTGCCCGGATGATTTCCCCGAGGCACAGTATCAGGACAATTACAAGACGAATCTGGCGGAGCTCAAGAACTATCCGTTCGAAGTGAGGGCCCTGCGTGCCTATTTCCATTTCGAATTGCTCCGGCGCTATAACCGGATCGTGATCGGTGACCGTTCGTTCACGATGCAGGAGGTCAATACGCTCGTTCCGGTCTCATACGACGATGCCGCCGGATGGATCGTCTCGGAATGCGATGCCGTAATCCCGTCGTTGCCCAAGACCTATCTGGGGACGGAAAAGGGTGAAGTCGCCCGTGTGACAAAGGGCATGGCGATGGCGCTCAAGGCGCGTATGCTGCTATATGCCGCCAGTCCGCTCAACAACCCCGGCGGTGATGCAGGCCGTTACCTGGAAGCCGCGGCCGCGGCCAAGGAGCTCATAGATGCCGGTATTTACAAGCTTGTCAGCGAGGAAACCACGAACAATGCCGATGCGCAGGGACTGATCTTCGGCAAGTGGTGCCCGGTGAGCAGCGATTTCGAGGCGGCCAATTTCCCGGTAGGCTTCGAAGGCGGGAATTCGGGCGTCTGCCCGTCGCAGAACCTCGCCGAGGCATTCGATATGGCGACGGGCGAACCGTTCGACTGGAACGACGAGTCGATGCGGTCGCGGATGTTCGTTGCGTCGGCACGCGATCCGCGCTTTGCCAGGACGCTGATATACAACGGGGCGACGTTCAAGGGACAGCCCGTCCAGTCGTATGTCGGCGGCCGTAATGGCCGGCCGCTCGACGGTGCTACACCGACTTCGTACTACCTGCGCAAACACATTGTCGAGGCGACGAGTTTCGTGACGGGCAGCGAGATGAGTTATCAGCACATCTTTCCCTTCTTCCGTTATGCCGAGGTGTTGCTGAACTATGCCGAGGCATTGGCTGCCGCTACGCAGAACCCCGATTTTACGGGCATGAAGGGGGAGGTGGAGTATACGCTCTCACCACGCGAGGCGCTCAACGCAGTCCGTGCCCGGTACAATATGCCGGGGATTACGGAAACGGATTATGCGGCCTTCGTGAAGCGTCTGCGCAACGAGCGTCGTGTGGAACTGGCCTTCGAGGGGCATCGTTTCTGGGACATCCGCCGCTGGAAGATCGGTGCCGAAACGACGAAGGTTTATGGGCTTACGATTACTCCGCAGAACGATGGCTCGTTCAGCTATATGCGGTCGGTGATCCAGCAGCGCGGCTGGGAGGACAGGATGAATTTCTATCCGATTGCGGATGCCGAGCTTTTCAAAAATCACAACCTCGTCCAAAACGACGGTTGGAAATAGTCAAACCGATAAAAATACGATACGATGAAAAACAAGATTTGGGCGACATTCGCGTTTGCGGCGATCTTCTGTTCGGCATCCTGCGCCGAGGACGATACGTTTGCCTTCAATCCCGATTACAACACTCAGGACGGGTATACTCCTGACGGGATCGCCTCCTGGCCGCAGGCTATCTTCTGCTTCGACGACAACCGCTGTACGGAGGTGGAAATGGCTCCCAGCCAGGCTGCCATGCGGGGGATCGAAACATCCGGCAACCGGGCGACGGCGCTCGCATTCGCCTCGCAGGACAACCTCTCGTTTACGAACACCTCCACCGGGGCGCACTCGACCGAGTATATCCTGCGTGTAGAGGATATCGACGCCGAAATCCCTGCGATCTGGATGCAATGCGCGATGCGGCAGCAGATAAGCAAGGGTTTTACGCTCAAACCGCTTACCTCGTCCGTGAAGGTGGTACTGGTAAATGCCCCCGATACGCTGCGATCCGTCGTACTCACTCTTCCGCGTATGACCGATGCGCTTTACATCGCTTCGGGAAAGACCGAACCTTTCGGTGAGGCGCTGGAAAAACAGGTCGAGGTAGGCCGCGCGG
>OHMT01001180.1_pt1 | contig 10626 bp, 8 predicted proteins | sample 1569371 | NCBI WGS metagenome assembly OHMT01 (sample SAMEA3879500, study PRJEB24766) | human gut metagenome | biome: human-associated habitat; feature: feces | place: USA | collected 1985/1987 | reverse complement strand
TCTGCTAAGCGGCAATCTGGAGGATATTACCATCGAGGGTGTGACGGATGTGTTGAATAAACGGAAGGACCATCCTGAGGCGGTTCTGCTTTTTACCGTTTGTCTGCATCATTTTGTGGGAAGTAATCTGAACTATATTTACAGGGAACTGGAGCATCGTTTTCCTGACATCTGCTTTATCCGCTGTTATATGGACCCGATTATGCAAAAACATGGACTGACACCGGACCAGAAGCTGCGGAAAGCAATGTATGATCCTCTTTTGGGCTGTGAGCCGGACGCTAAAACAGTATCTGTCTTTGGCAGTGATTTTGTTCTGGATGAGAACAGTGATATTAAGCGTCTGTTAAAACGATATGATTATAAGGTGCTGGAACTGCCCGGATGTAAAACCTGGCAGGAACTGTTGGATATGAGCAGGGGATGCCTGTTTATCGACTGCTATCCGGCTGGAAAATACGGGATGGAGGCACAGGCAGGCCGCCTGGGACGAAAATCTCTGTATCTGCCCGGCAGTTTTGACTATGATGAGATCAGAAAGCAGTTAAAGCAGCTGACCGATGCACTCGGACTGCCGGAACTGACAGAAGATGAGCTGGCCCGCGAGCAGGAGTCCTGTGAGGAGGCTCTGGCAAAAGCAAAAAATCTGATCGGGGATATGCCGGTCACTCTGGATTATCTGTATCATCCAAGACCACTTGGACTGGCAAAACTGCTTCTGACACATGGCTTTTGTGTGAAAGCTGTTTATCTGGACAGTATCAGTCCGGAAGAAAAAGCAGATTTTTTCTGGCTGCAGGAGCATGCACCGGAACTTGAGCTGATCGCAACGATTCAGGTGAAGATGCGTGTACTGCCAAGAGGTGCAGGCGGGGAAGTGCTGGCAATCGGACAGAAAGCGGCCTATTTTGGCCGAAGCCGTCACTTTGTCAATCTGGTACAGGGAGAAGGTCTGTATGGATTTGACGGTATTCGAAGAACCGCAGAGCTGATGATGGATGCATATCTCAATGAAAAGGATACAGAAAAACTTGTTGTACAAAAAGGATGGGGGTGTGAGTGCTGTCTATGAGACAATCTTATCGAATGATACCGGTTTATACGGCCGATGTGTCAGGGGTCTGTTCTGCACTGTATGAACTTGGCGGAATGACAGTTATGCATGATCCTTCCGGATGCAACTCTACTTACAATACGCATGATGAAATCCGCTGGTACGATCAGGACAGTCTTATTTTTATCTCGGGACTTACAGAAATTGACGCGATCATGGGAAATGACAGAAAATTTATTGATGATATCGAGTATGCAGCCCGTGAACTGCATCCCAAATTTATCGCGCTGGCAGGTTCGCCTATTCCATTTATGAATGGTACGGATTTTCCTGCAATTGCGCGTGTGATTGAGACAGAAACCGGAATTCCGGCATTTTCCGTGCCGACGAACGGGATGAATGATTATGTGTATGGAGCGGGCATTGCACTCGAAGAAATCGCAAAGCGGTTTGTCAGAGAACCGGACAGGCAGGAGAATAGAGATCCCTCTTCGCGCACGGTAAATCTGTTAGGTGTGACACCACTTGATTTCGGACCACAGAAAAATGCAGAAACCTTAAAAGAGAATCTGCAGAAATACGGATGGCAGGTTATGTCTGTGTGGGCGATGGGCGATGATTTGAAAACGTTGCAAAGATCAGCGGAGGCAGACGTTAATCTGGTTGTTTCGGCAGTAGGACTCCGTGTGGCAAAGATACTCTGGGAGAAGTACAAAATACCATATGTGATCGGAACACCAAACGATTGGCTGGCAGAAGATATTTCAAATGCACTGGAGCGTGCAGCCACACGGCAGGCAGAGCCGGCGGTTGTATATTTGCAGAACCGCATGCAGCAGGATGCAGACATTACACTGATCGGTGAACCTGTCACTATGGGATCATTAGCAGCAGGGATTGAAAAAAGATATGGTCGTGCCGCCCGCGTACTGTGTCCGTTAAAGGAATGTGCGGATTTGCTCGGTGAAAAAGATAAAATGGTGCTTGGAGAGGAAGCAATGGAAGAGGCACTTAAAAGTGCAGGGATCATTGTGGCAGATCCTCTGTATCGTCCGATCTGTCCGGGGGACAGTATTTTTTATGAATTACCGCATGTGGCATTTTCGGGGAGAATATATTTTTGAGAATACTATTGTCAGGATGCAAATTGCAATCTGCGATGATGAAAAATCTATAGGCTTGATATTAGAAGAAAAATAAAGAAATTATTACCGGATGCAGTGATAGAAACATATTTATCGGGTGATGAACTGATTGCAAGTGGTTGTAAGCCGGATATGCTCTTTTTGGATATCCAGATGCCGGGAAAGAATGGGATGGAAACGGCAAGGATTCTGCGTCAGAAGGATGACGAAGTGGACGTTGCTGCATAAACCAGTTGACAGATTCCTTTCGGAAGTATAATATAAAGACAAATTTCATAGGATATAAAAAACAAAGGGCGATGTTGTTCAGACACTGCCCCTTTTTTTATTCGAAAACAGGAGGGATGAGGTTATGGAAAAGTTAAATGATGTGATTACAGCAATTGACGATTTTGTCTGGGGACCGGTCATGCTGATTCTGCTTGTGGGGACCGGAATTTTCCTTACGATCCGCACGCGGTTTCTGACATGGAGAAATCTCGGTTATGCACTCAAAAGTACGTTAAGCAAAGAGGCGCGGACGAAAAGCCATGGCGAGGGCGATGTGTCTCCGTTTTCGGCACTGACCACAGCACTTGCCGCCACAATCGGAACGGGCAACATTGTGGGGGTTGCGACGGCGATGGTTTCCGGTGGCCCGGGAGCTTTGGTCTGGATGTGGATCTCTGCTGCATTTGGTCTGACGTCGAAGTTCAGTGAATGTATGCTGGCGATCAAATACCGTGAGATCAATGCCAAAGGGGAGATGAGCGGCGGCCCGATGTACACGATGAAAAAGGCACTGAAGAATAAAAGATTTGGAGCGGTTCTTGCGTGGTTATTTGCACTCTTTGCTGTGATTGCTTCGTTTGGAATCGGCAATATGACACAGGGAAATTCGATTTCCGGTGCATTACATACGACATTTCATGTGCCGACCCATCTGACCGGAATTGTGATTACGGTGCTTGCCCTGCTGATCATTGTCGGCGGTATCAAATCCATTTCAAAGGTTTCTTCGGTGGTCGTTCCGCTGATGGCGATTTTTTATGTGATCTGTGGCGTTATTGTCATTATCGGAAATATTTCGAATCTGCCGGCAGGCATTTTGATGATTTTTCGGATGGCATTTTCGGTAAAAGCGGTAGGCGGCGGTCTGTGCGGAACGATTGTTGCTTCCATGATGAATGCAATGCGTTATGGTGTGGCAAGAGGTGTATTTTCCAACGAAGCCGGTATGGGATCTGCGGCAATTACGGCAGCGGCTGCAACGACGGATAACCCGGTGCGTCAGGGATATATCAATATGACGGGAACCTTCTGGGATACAATTGTTGTCTGTACGATTACAGGACTTGCGATTGCCTCTTCCGGTGTCCTTGGCATGACCGATGCTGCCGGGAATATGCTGACCGGTTCGGATGTTACAATTGCGGCATTTGAGACGGTTCTGGGATCGGCCGGGGGCTGGCTTGTGACAATCGGGATTACATTGTTTGCGTTTTCTACAATACTCGGCTGGGAGTATCACGGGGAAAAAGCATTTGAATATCTGCTGGGAACGCACCGGTTTAATATGGTATACCGCCTTGTTTTTTCCTTTGTTGTGTATTTCGGATGTACACAGACACTGAATCTGGTATGGAGTTTCTCGGATATTGCCAATGCGCTGATGGCAATCCCGAATCTGATCTGTATGCTCCTGCTCAGTGGTGAAATTGCAAAGGATATTCGGGAGTTTCAGAAAAAAATTCATAAATATAATTAAAAAATGTAAGGTTATTCTTTGCTATCAGCCCGAAGCGTAGTATAATGTAGTTATCTGAATTTTATAGACATGGAGGTTAGGAAATTATGCAGATGGAACAGCTACGCAAAGATATGATGGCAGCGATGAAAGCGCGCGACAAGGAACGGAAGGATGCAATTTCGTCTCTGGTTTCGGCAGTGAAGAAAAATGCCATTGATGCCGGATGCAGAGATGACATTCCGGAGGATATGGTCAATGCCACAATCATGAAGGAATTAAAGACCGTTCAGGAACAGATCGATTCCTGCCCGGCAGACCGTACCGATTTGCTGGAGGAGTACAGAAAACGTTATGACATTATGAAAGAATATGCACCGAAGATGCTTTCGAAAGAGGAAGTGACTGCGATTGTTAAGGAAAAGTTTGCAGATGTGATTGCAACGAAGAACAAGGGACAGATCATGAAGACGATTATGCCGGAGCTGAAAGGAAAGGCAGACGGAAAGGTGATCAATGAAGTTGTTACAGAGATGTGCAACGCATAAAGGAGAAGAAACATGAGATTGTATATGCCGACGAAGGTATTTTTTGGCAGCGGTTGTGTTTCGGAAAACGGTGCAGAGTTAAAAGCATTAGGAAGCAGAGCCATGATTGTGACGGGAAAACATTCCAGCCGCATCAATGGTTCGCTTGCAGCAGTTGAACAGGCATTGCAGGCAAACGGGCAGACCTATGTGATTTTTGATGAGATCGAAGAGAATCCTTCTGTGGAGACCGTGGCTGTGGCAGCGGGCATTGCAGTAAAAGAACAGGTGGATTTCTTTGTGGCTGTGGGAGGCGGTTCTCCGATGGATGCGTCCAAGGCGATTTCGCTTCTGGCAGCGAATCCATCGGCAATCGATCATGCAGAGGAGCGTCTTTATCATCCGGAGCCGATGCAGGGCTATCCGGTTGCAGCAGTCCCGACCACATCCGGTACGGGATCGGAAGTGACGCCTTATGCGATTCTGACACGGCACGACTTACATACCAAGCAGTCAATCGCACACAAATGGTTTGCGGATCTGGCATTTGTGGATGCCGGATATTTAAAGACTTCTTCTTATGAGAATATGGTCAGCACCTGTGTGGATGCGCTGGCACATCTGATTGAGTCATATCTGAATACTAATGCAAATGCATATAACCGGATATATTCAGCGGAAGGTCTTCGGATCTGGGGCAGTGCAAAGGAATACCTGCTTTCTTCCGGGATTAAGATTCCGGATGAAGGATACGAAACATTCATGCATGCATCGGTTGTGGCAGGTATGGCGATTGCACATACCGGTACCAGTATTCCGCACGGATTAAGTTATCCGGTCACATATGAGCTTGGCATTCCGCATGGAAAGGCAGTCGGATTTTTCCTGCCGGGATTTTTGCGTTTTTACAATAATCAGAAGCGGGTGGCAGAGGTGCTTGAGCTGCTTGGGTTTGAGAACCGGGCTGAATTTATCGCCTATCTGGACAAGCTGCTGGGCAAACCACAGATCCCGGAGGAACTGTGGGAGGAGGATGTGCTAAAACTGTTGCAGAATCCTGCCAAGTTAAAGAACTATCCGTTTGAGATGACGGAAGAAATTCTGAAAAAATATCTAAACAAATGAGAACCCGTTTGAGGAGGAAACTTATATGATACAAAAGTTGATTGAAAAGTTAAATAAGAAGAGATTAAAAGAACGAATTTCTTCTGCAATTGTGATGGTGGCCCTGATTGTTAGCATTTCCGGTGTTGTGGGAGCCGTATCCGGAATTGTGGTCAACAACCGCTATAATTATGCATTGAAAAATTACGGTTTTTCACAGGGGGATATCGGCAAGATGATGATTTACGTTTGCCGATACGAGAAGTTATCTGCGTGCTGCGATCGGATATCAGGATGAAAACCTTGTGAACAGCTGCGCAGAAAATTATGAGAAGAAGAAGGAATCCTGTCAGCAGTATACCAAAGAGGTAAAAAATACGGTTTCATCTGCGGATGAGGAGAAAATTTATAATAGTATCACAGAAAAACTGAACGATTATTTTGACACCTGTGATGCTGTACTGGAAAAAGGAAAGAATACACAGGATATTGATGCGCGCCATGAAGCACAGCAGATGGCACAGGATCAGGTGGCACCGATCTATGAGGAGATTTATCAGGATATGGTGAAACTGATGGATGCAAATACCGAGCAGGGAGATAAGTTAGAGAAAATTCTTACAATGGTAGAATTGATCACACTTATTGCAATTATTGCGGTTATTGCACTTGCAATTTTTGTAGCCCGCCGGATCGGCAGAGTGCTTGCACAGAATATTGTTGATCCTTTGGATCAGCTGGGTGCCCGTTTTGATACATTTGCAAAGGGGGATCTCTCCAGCGAATTCCCGGAGATGACATCAGAGGATGAAATTTCCGAGATGGTAATTGTTGCGCGCGAGATGGCAAAGAATCTGGCCGCTGTTATTCAGGATGTCAACCACCGTATGGATCTGATGGCTCACAATGATTATACCGGTGTTTCCAAAATTCCGGAGAAATATATGGGTGAGTTTGCGGCAATGAATGATGCAATCCATGTCATGAACACCGATATGAATGAGACGATGCACCGGATTGAGGAGGCTGCTTCCCAGGTATCTGCAGGTTCTACCAATCTGGCAGAGGGATCACAGACACTGGCAGAGGGATCTACCGATCAGGCAGGTGCAGTGGAAGAACTTCTGGCATCCTTTGCCAATATCACAGAAGGGGTTGAGCACACACATGAGAGTGCACAGGCTTCTTACGAATTATCTGTAAAATATGCACAGGAAGCAGATAAGACACAGAAGGAAATGAATGCAGTTACCGAAGCAATGAAGAGAATCAGCGATATGTCCAAGCAGATTGAGACAATCATCGGACAGATCGAGGAGATCGCGGAGCAGACGAACCTGCTTGCCCTGAACGCATCCATTGAGGCTGCACGTGCAGGAGAAGCCGGCAAGGGCTTTGCCGTAGTTGCATCCCAGATCGGAAAACTTGCGGATGAGAGTGCACAGTCTGCAGTCAATACCCGTGAGCTGATTATGAACTCTATTCAGGAAATCGAAAACGGCAATCAGGCAGTTGATGTGACTTTCCAGACGATTATTTCTCTTGTAGAGGGAATCAATGAAGTGGCAAAGAAATCCCAGGAACTGGCACAGCTTTCCGAGACACAGGCAGAGCAGATCAAGCAGGCAGAGTCCGGTGTAAACCAGATTTCCGAGGTTGTACAGAGCAACGCGGCAATCGCAGAGGAATCTTCCGCAACCAGTCAGGAGCTTTCTGCAGAGTCTGCTTCTCTGAATGATCTGGTGCAGCAGTTTAAGTTAAAATAGTGATACAAAATAAAGGCATAAGAGAGGAATAATCTGGAAAATGGATACGTCGATTTTTATCGGAACATGGTGGTCACTTGTGCCACCGCTACTGGCAATTGTACTGGCACTGGCAACAAAAGAAGTTTATAGTTCGCTTTTTATCGGAGTGGCAGCAGGCGCGCTGCTGTACACAGGGTTTCACCCGTGGGAGGCGTTTGTAGCTTTTTTTGAAATAATGAAGAACAGTATGAATCTGAATATTCTGATTTTTGATGTGCTGCTTGGAATGATTATTGTATTGATGTCAAAATCAGGAGGCTCAGCTGCTTATGGAAGATGGGCCGGCAGCAAGATCAGGTCAAAAAAGAGCGCAATGCTGGCAACCACAGGACTTGGAATGCTGATTTTTGTGGATGATTATTTCAATTGTCTGACCGTCGGATCTGTGATGCGTCCGGTAACTGACCGCTACAAAGTATCCCGCGCAAAACTGGCATATATCATTGATGCGACCGCTGCGCCGGTCTGCATCATTGCGCCGATTTCCAGCTGGGCGGCAGCCGTCAATTCGTATGTTCCGAAAGATGCCGGGATTACGGGATTTCAGCTGTTTCTGCGAACAATTCCGTACAATCTCTATGCGATTCTGACGATTGTCATGGTATTTTTTGTGATTATTGCAGGTTTTGATTTCGGACTCATGAAAAAACATGAGGAGAATGCTGCAAAAGGAGATCTGTTTACCAGCGGCGGGGAAGAGTTTGAAAAGGTTAAGGAAGAAGATATTTCTTCCAACGGAAAAGTGATTGATCTGCTTCTTCCGGTGATTGTTCTGATCGGTTCTGCAATTGGTGCCATGATCTATACCGGATTTCTGGGCGGTGCGACCGATGTGGTCAGTGCATTTGCAGGATGTGATGCGGAGACCAGCCTGATTTTTGCAACCATGGTCACGGTCTTTGTCATGCTGTTTTTGTATCTTCCGCGAAAGGTGGTTACGTTTAAAGGATTCATGGAGAGTTTTGTGGAAGGCTTTAAGCTGATGATCCCGGCGATCGGAATACTGATATTTGCCTGGACCTTAAAGGGAATGGGAGATGCTCTGCAGATTGGTACATTTGTGGAATCCATCGTTGGAACGAGTGCTTCTGCAAGCCTGTTCCTTCCGGCTGTTTTGTTTGTTGTTGCAGTGTTCCTTGCGTTTTCTACCGGAACAAGCTGGGGAACATTTGCGATTCTTGTTCCGATTGCAATCGCCATGTTTCCGGGGGCAGATCATCTGGAAATGATGATCATTGCGGTTTCCGCAGTGCTGGCAGGTGCCGTCTGCGGGGATCATATTTCACCGATTTCGGATACAACGGTTATGTCTTCGGCCGGCGCGCAGAGTAACCATATCAACCATGTGACAACGCAGATGCAGTATGCAGCGGTTGTTGCTGTGGTATGTATCATTGGTTATATCATTGCAGGACTGGTACAGATCTGGTGGGTAGCACTTGGCATCAGCCTCATGCTCCTGCTTGCTGTTCTTACCTTTATAAAAAAGAGGTCGGGGAGCAACCGCGAAAAGACAGCAGGTATATAAGAATCAGGACAGAAGCCCAAAAACAAAGAAAGGAGCAGGCGAGGAAACCTGCTCCTTCTTAGTTACTTAAAGGAAATTGAGTAACTGAGTAGTTAATTAGATAATTGTTTAATAAAATTGAACTACATACTCATTTGCGTACGTGCATGCTATATTTAAATAACACCATTCAATACTTACATTATACCGTGTTATTCGGATTTTGCAATACCTATTTTGAAATTTTTGGAATTAATCCTTTATTTTCGCTATTCCGGAAGCGGAAGGAAGTCCGGCTTTCTGCCGGTAAAGACCGTAAAGTACCGGAAGCCTGCATGCCGCAGAATCTGAGGAAGACGGTCAAACGCATATGCAACGTGCTCCGGCGCATGGGCATCGGCTCCGAGTGTCAGAATCTCTCCCCCGAGTTCGTGATAGCGTAAAAGAACAGCTTCGGTCGGGTTTGGATGTCCCAGCCCGTATTTGAATCCTGCCGTGTTGACTTCGATCCCTTTTCCCATGGAAATGAGTTTACGCAGAATCTCATCAATGATATCGGCATAGGCCTCATATGTATAGAAACGGTTGCGGTCCGGACCGTAGCGGACAACATAATCGAGATGACCGTATACATCGAAGTCGGAATAGGTGTTCAGGTTTTCCAGAATGGATTCGAAGTACTCGCGGTAAGCAGTTTTTTCGGAGCGTCCTTCATAGTATTTCGGGTAATAGGGATCGATTCCGTGAACAACGTGGGAGGAACCGATGACAAAATCAAACGGATGTCCGGTCACCGCTTTGCGGTTGATTTCCGTGATGTGGGGCTGCAGACCGACTTCGATTCCAAGACGAATGGAAAGACGGTCATGGCAGGTGTCCTGAAAACTGCGGACTTCTTTTATATAGGAATCAAAATCCAGAAGAAACAGATTGGGATCATCCGGGTAATCATAATCAAAATGATCGGTAAAACAGATGCCATCCAGGTTCTGCCGTACAGCGGCCTGGATCATGTCAGGCATCAATGCGTCACTGTCTCCGCTGTGATGCGTGTGCATATGTGTATCCCAAAGCATAAGAGCCTCCTTTTTTCTGTGTGGTTGATTTTGGAAAAAGTCTTTTCGTAAGATTATACTATATTTCAGGGGAAATAGATACCTTTAGTGAAAAAATTAACAAAGACGGAGAAAAGACTTGAACTTTCGGAAATAATTGGGTAAAATAAAGGAAGCTTGGGACGCAAGTCCCATGAGACTATTTATTTACAATTCTAGGAGGAATTAAGAATGGCAGTAAGAGTAGCAATCAACGGATTCGGCCGTATCGGTCGTCTTGCTTTCAGACAGATGTTCGGAGCAGAAGGATACGAAGTAGTAGCAATCAACGACTTAACAAGCCCAAAGATGTTAGCACACTTATTAAAGTATGATAGCTCACAGGGTAAGTACGAGCATGCAGATGAAGTTTCTGCAAGCGATGATTCTATCACAGTATGTGGTAAGGAAATCAAGATCTACGCTTTCCCAGATGCAAACAATTGCCCATGGGGTGAGTTAAAGGTTGACGTTGTATTAGAGTGCTCTGGATTCTATACAAGCAAGGAGAAGGCTCAGGCTCATATCAATGCCGGAGCTCGTAAGGTAGTTATCTCTGCACCAGCAGGAAACGACCTTCCTACAATCGTTTACAATACAAACCACGAGACATTAAAGGCTTCTGACACAATCATTTCTGCAGCTTCTTGTACAACAAACT
>OHMT01001167.1_pt1 | contig 10818 bp, 8 predicted proteins | sample 1569371 | NCBI WGS metagenome assembly OHMT01 (sample SAMEA3879500, study PRJEB24766) | human gut metagenome | biome: human-associated habitat; feature: feces | place: USA | collected 1985/1987 | reverse complement strand
GATAACGATACCTTCCCATTGTGGTACAATCAGGAAACGGAAGGTTTCCGTACGGATGCCCGCACCTGTAACTTAAGTTACCTGCAAACAGACTGGTATATCGACCAGATGAAACGTCCGGCCTACGATTCTCCGTCACTCCCTATCACTTGGGACCGTGTGGAATACGTGGAAGGACAAAACGAATATATCTCTATCCGTCCGGAAATGAAAGCTCTTATCGACAGCTATTTCAAACAGGCAAACGAACTGGCTGCACAGGGAGACACTACCATATTGTCGCTCGTTCACTCCATCTTCGGTGAGAATCCTTATGAACTGAAGGAAATCATCAACCGCTGGATGCTTGGCAAGAACGACCAATTGAAAGAACTTCTCAAGAAGACAGGAAAAGAGATACAACTTCCGCTCATCCCTACGGACAGCATCGTCATGAAGATAGATAAGGAAGCCGTACGCCGCTCCGGCATGAAAATACCGGAAGCTCTGGGCGACTCTATCCCCGAATACATGACAATCACCCTTAGAGACGCCAACGGCAACCCGAAACGCGCCCTCTACAAGAGTGAGCTGATGATGCTCGAAATGCTTGCCAACGCTAACTGGGAACGTCCTATCTATATGGCAATCACCGTAGGAAGCGAAAACCATCTGGGCATGGGCAACCACTTCACACAGGAGGGTCTCGCCTACCGCTTCACTCCGTTCGATACGGACAAACTGGACAGCAAGATAGACAGCGAAAAGATGTACGACAACCTGATGAACAAGTTCAAGTTCGGCGGTATCGACAAACCGGGTATCTATATCGACGAGAACGTGATGCGTATGTGCTACACGCACCGCCGTATCTTCACGCAGCTCGTAGGACAGCTTATCAAAGAAGGTAAGAAGGACAAGGCACTCGCTGCACTCGATTACGCCGAAAAGATGATTCCGGCAATCAACGTACCGTATGACTGGGCAAATGGCGCCTTCCAAATGGCAGAGTCTTATTATCAACTGGGACAGAACGAGAAAGCCAACAAGATTATCGACGAGCTTGCCAACAAGTCGCTCGAATACATGATCTGGTATCTTAGCCTGAACGATAACCAGCTTGCCATTGCCAGCGAAAACTTCGTGTACAACGCCAGTTTGCTTGACGCCGAAGTCCGCCTAATGGAAAAATACAAATCAGAAGAACTCGCAAAACATTACTCTACGCAACTCGATCAGCTATACAACGAGTACGTGACGAGAATGAAAGGGAAATAATTTAGGTATGAAGTAATAAGTATTAAGTATTAACGTAGCTTCCGGCATGTTTTCCGTAAGGTATAATACTTAATACTTATTTCCTAATACTTCAAAACACAGACTCTTATGTTTATAGAACAACCACCTTGGCTTTTCCGGGCGTTGTATCCACAAGCTATCTTCCGGATGGACCCGAATGAGCGGGCAGTCTATCTGACTTTCGACGACGGCCCCATCCCCGAAGTAACTCCCTGGGTACTGGAAATACTGGAAAAGCATCATATTAAAGCTACCTTTTTCATGGTAGGCGACAATATACGCAAACACCCGGATGAATACCGGATGGTGGTAGAGCACGGACACCGCATCGGTAACCATACTTTCAACCACATCCGTGGATTTGAATATTCCAATCCGGATTACCTGGCAAATGCCAGAAAGGTAGATGATATTATTCATTCCGATCTCTTCCGTCCACCACACGGACACATGGGATTCAGGCAGTATTATACGTTGCGCTATCATTACCGCATCATTATGTGGGATCTCGTGACCCGCGATTACAGTAAGCGGATGCGCCCGGAACAAGTGCTGAACAACGTGAAACGCTATGCGCGAAACGGTTCTATCATCACTTTCCACGATTCGCTGAAGTCATGGAACAACGGTAACCTGCAATACGCACTTCCCCGTGCCATCGAGTTCCTGAAAGAGGAAGGTTATGAATTCAAGGTGTTATAATCTTTGAAAAAACAGAAACTTCGAAAAGAGCAGAGCTTCCTGATAAGAAAGAAAAGGTTTCTGATGAATAAAAAAGCTCCCTGATAAGAAAAAAAATATAAGCCGAGGTATTATGCCCCGGCTTTTGTAGTTTAAAGCCCGTTTCGTACCCAAAATTGAAAGATCCCTCCTCTTTCTTACAAGATGCCAGTGCAACCGTATTTCGCCTGGTAAAGGGCAAAAAAAGGCAAAAAGAGGGCAAAACAACCTGCATTCAAAAAGTTTCTGATTCACATTACCATTTCCAACCGTATTTTTTTATACATTTGCAACGGTCTCTTCCGCAGAAAGCCTCCGGGTGGCGAGGGAGAGACGTTTATATTGAGAAGACGTTTACAAGCGTTTGTCATTTGTGTTCAGAACTTCGCAAACTTTGACCTATCGGAATGACTAACAGCAACAAAGACGTCCTCCTGATGTGTATTTATATACATCCGTGCCTCACTTTGGAAAACAAAGGGAGGCTACGGGTGTTGTACATATCGGCGTGGGCTTTCTGCGTTGTTCGTTCCCGATAGTTGGCATTGCGAAGGCCTTGAACACGGAACGGACGAAGGTGAGAGATTCCCACGCCTTTTCTATATATTCCTGTCAACAATAGATTGAATTGTCCGCCCAACGGGAGTCTGGGGGACACACATAAGCAGAATAGGCACATGATTCATGCGGGACAACTTATTGAACGCACGCTTCACGAACAGGGACGCACCGTCACCTGGTTCGCTACCCAACTATGCTGCACACGCCCCAATGTTTACAAGATATTCCGGAAAGAGAATATCGACATCCACCTGCTCTGGCGCATCTCCTGCATCCTCGGCCATGATTTTTTCCGCGATCTTTCCGACAGCATCAATACCGGAAACTTCCCCAGTGTATCCAAATAGGATACAATTCCGTATCGTTCTTGGAACTATGCTTTCACCCGGTAGTATACTCCTTTCGCATACCTTTGCAGGCATATTAACATATAATCACAAAAGGACATGAAAACGAAAAAACTATTTCTGATTATTGCTCTGGTTGTCGGTTGTGCCGTCGGAGCCCATGCGCAAAAGACGGTCTTCAAGTTTCGTGATGCACAGGCACGTGCAGGCGATGCAGTTACTGAAGTTTGTGTCAAACCCACAGTTGTCGAGGTGAAAATACTGGAAGATAAGGGACGAATCAAGGATGAATGGACACTAAGCAAAGAGGAAGTGGAGATCGCCATGAAAGGAGAACTTGACAACATCCGTGCATGGGGGACGTATCTGTCCACCATCAAATACAACTGCGATGTCATCATGGGAGCCACTTTCAAAGTGGAAGATAATGAAAAAACAGGGGGATACACGGTTACAGTAGTAGGTTATCCCGGCATCTTTGTCAACTGGCATCCTGCCACCCAGGACGATTATGAATGGATACGTCTGCAGAAGTTATCACCCACGGATGGAAAAAGCCAGATAGCACCTGTCGTTAAGAATAAGAATTAATCACTAAAACATAAATAACAATGAAAAAAGTACTATCAATGATTGCCGCACTCTTATTGTGCGTAGGAACTCAAGCGCAAATCGTATCATCCAGAAGTGCAATCGTCAAAACAGAGAAGCAAGCCAGCAGCACACAATGGTTCTTGCGTGCAGGTTTGAATATCATGAACTTCTCCGGTGACGGAGCCGAAGGAGCTGACTCAAACATCGGATATAACGCAACATTTGGCTACCAGAAGCCTTTAGGCAGCACAGGAGGATACTGGGGAATGGAATTTGGACTCGGCTCCCGTGGTTTCAAAGTGGAAGACACGAAGTGCATGGCTCATAATATACAATACTCTCCGTTCACATTCGGATGGAAATTTGCAGTGGCGGACAATGTTCATATCGACCCGCATGTAGGAGTCTTTGCCAGCTACGATTACACGAGCAAAATGAAAGCAGACGGAGAGAGCATCAGTTGGGGAGATTACGCAGATTACATGGAAGTTGACTACAATCATTTCGATGCCGGTATGAATATCGGTGTAGGAGTCTGGTACGACCGTTTCAACCTGGATCTCACCTATCAGCGCGGATTCATAGATACATTCAGCGATGCCGACGGATTCAAGACCAGTAACTTTATGATTCGTCTAGGTATTGCCTTCTAAGGACAACCAAACCTCAATAAACCATATTATTTATTCAGCGTCCACGATCTTTTCTCTTCGCAAAAAGGGCCGTGGATGCTGTTTTCTTAAAAATAACGGAATATGATGACCAAACGACAATTTCTGGCAATCATGTATCTGCTGACGGGAGTTATCCCGCTGATAGCACAGACTTTCACCGAACAGAAAAAGAGCTATCCCGTCAGTGCAGACGGCAATAAATATGTGGTCAGCGGATTTACCCCTTTCAGCAGCATGCAAGACGAGAACATCTACGCTAATGCACTGTTATGGACTGTCAAAAATGTCTGTCCGCAGCTACGGGAAGGGATCACAGAGGTAAACGTACCGGCTAAAAACTTCAGTTGCGATCTGATACTTGCCTCGCAAGCAGATTCAAATCAGAAGAATACTTACTATTGCAAAGCCCTGTTTCAAGTAAAAGACGGCAGGCTGGTCTACTATCTTTCCAATATACGGATAGAATCATCAGCAGTGATAATGAAAAAAATCACTCCCATGGAGAAGCTGCAACCGGACAAGAAAGCATCTCACAAAGAAATCATGGATGACTTCGTACAGGTGGAATCGCAAGTATTGAATAAAATGTTCGACTTCATCGTAACGAACCAACTTTCACCAATCACTCACTGGAATGAAATCAGTATCAACAAGCCGGTGAAAGGCATGACGGAAGATGAATGTCTGCTGGCCTTCGGCAAACCGCAGACTATTCAAGAATCAAATGGAGAAGTGCAATGGATGTATTCCAGCTCGTTCTACCTATTCTTCAAGAATGGACATGTGGAAACGATTATCAAATAATCCCATAAAAACAAATCATCTCAAAATCAAACAATTAAAACAATTTATTATGAAAACAATCTGGAAAGCAACCGTTTGCATAGTTGCAGTATTACTGTCGTTCAGCATTTATTCCTGTGGCGATGACGACGATGACGCTGTCGGTTCACGCGATTTATTGTTAGGAACATGGAATGGAGTGTATTATCTTTCACAAGAATGGGAAGATGGTGAAAAGGTAAGTGACTCTAAAGAAGATTTTGTAAATGGAACCAACCGTTATTCCATAGAGTTCAAGGAAGATGGTACGTATGTAGAAAAAGATGTCTACAACTCCTCCGGAAGTACTAATTATTATCACGGTACATGGAGCTACTCCGGTAATAAGCTGACTCTCATCGACACTGAAGAGGATAATTACACAGAAGTGTGGACAGTGACCACAATGACAGAGAATGAATTAGTCTATGAACTTCGTGAGAAAGAGAAAGAAGACGGAACGACATACGAATATTACGAACAACACGCTTTTACAAGATAGCTTAAGGACATTATCTTTCTTTTCCAGAAAGACACATTCTTAATTCTCTTTCTTTTTCAGAAAGATAAAAATAAGCAAAGGTTCCTTTGATAAAAAGAAACCTTTGCTTCATCTATTAGAAAAGACGCATGATATTCAATAATGAATCGCGTATTCAGTGAGTAAAAGAAATTAAAGAGGGCGTTTCGTCACACCTCGACAATCCTTCTTTTTTGACTGTATAAGCAATTCAGCACATTAATTAATATGCCACCGCCAACGGAGTACGCAATTTCTGCGCATATTCAGTCATATATTTATTCCAGGCATCCGGAGTCTTGATAGCCGCCTTATCCCAGGCAGATCCCCAGTAATAAGTATATTCAGAACCAGGCTCATATTCGCTGATAGCCAGCACATGACCGTCGGCTCCACCACGATCTTTCTTTTCCTTTTCGGAAAGAAGAACCACTTTCGCCTCTTTTACCTGTGCAGGGAATGCAGCACCCACAAATATCTTACCGTTTGCACCGCTACGGTCAGTTGTAGGATCTACGTAAGTGATATAGCCATTTGCAGCATCTGCCACAACCGCACCGTCCGGTTCACGCAATACAAGTCCTGTAGTTACCGGCATTGCTTCTTTCAAATTGGTATATGAAACAACTGTTTTATTTAGATAAGAACCTGCATCCAAGGAGATGACGCGTGTTTCCACCACGTTAGAATCTCCACGGACCACCAGCGGATTAAACTCCAGCTTCACCGTGAAACGCAGCGGACCATTATCAAGGATTTCCTGTGTGCGATAGCAGTAAGGATAGATAATAGTGTCACCTGCCATCAAAGCGGCAACGCCGGCGCCCAACGTAGGACCTACGGCATAGCAATCCATACCGTATCCATGATCGATATGGTAAGAGATGGCATTCTGCAATTCGGAAGCGGCTTTCGGATCTGTCTTTTTCAGTTCGGCTATCTTGGCACGCTTTTCAGGATTAAGCTCTTCAGCATACAGAGATTCCAAAATCGGCTCCGTAGTATTATACTTCGTAAAAAGATCATAGCCAAAACCACGTTCTCCACGAGCCTGCAAAGCAGGACCATAAGCACGGAATCCGCCAAGATCATTCTCCCAGGCTACGTCGTCCAGACGTTCGGGGTAGTATTTACCGCAAGCAATGACATCAAAAGGTGCCGGTGTGCCCGGTTGAATGGTATAAGTAACCACACTGTTTCCCCCTACCGTAACGGGGAAGACCACCTTCTCATCATACGTCACCTGATAAGGCACTTGCTGACCGTCGACGTCAAGCACCACAATCTGTGCCGTATCCGCCAGTTTCAATTTAGCGACCACATCGCTCATCGGCACTTCAACCATCTCCCCTGCCCGTTCAAGAGCCAAAGAATTGGTCACTGTGACTGTCATTGACTGCTTGCTGTCGGCACAAGAAGCAAAACCAATCAAGGCTACAACAAACAGAATTAATATCTTTCTCATAATTAGTCTACATTGAATGAATAACATATACTTTGCAAATCAGAGGCTATTATATCCGGCATGTTGGATGTATAGCTCCAACGCGTCAGCTATATATATCCAACGTGTTGGAGCTATATGTTCAACACGTTGGGCATATATGTCCAATAAATCGGCCATATAGCTCCTGCAAAGGGAATAATAAAAAATAAGGTGACAGATGAAAAGAGGATGCTCTTTGCCATTCTATCACCTTACCGGAATTTCTTCTATCAGCTATTATTTCGGTTGTTTTCCGATATAAGCAAGAATACCACCATCTACGTAGAGAATGTGACCGTTAACAGCGTTAGAAGCTTCAGAAGCAAGGAACACGGCAGGACCTGTCAGTTCTTCCGGATCCAACCAACGACCGGCAGGAGTCTTAGCGCAGATGAATGAATCGAATGGGTGACGGCTTCCGTCTGCCTGCGGCTCACGAAGAGGAGCAGTTTGCGGAGTAGCGATGTAACCCGGGCCGATACCATTACACTGGATGTTGTATTCACCATATTCAGAACAGATATTGCGAGTCAGCATCTTCAAACCACCCTTAGCGGCAGCGTAAGCAGATACAGTTTCACGACCCAATTCAGACATCATAGAACAGATGTTGATGATCTTACCTGCACGTTTTTCCATCATAGCCGGCAAAACAGCCTTAGCAACGATGAATGGAGCATTCAAGTCGATGTCAATTACACGACGGAAATCAGCAGCATCCATCTCGTGCATAGGAACACGACGGATAATACCTGCGTTATTTACAAGGATATCAATTGTACCTACTTCTTTTGCAATCGTAGCAACCATCGCCTGAACAGCCGGTTCGTCTGTCACGTCGCATACATAACCGTGAGCTTTGATACCTTTTGCAGCATAAGCAGCCATACCTTTGTCTACCAACTCTTGATTGATGTCGTTAAAACAAACTTTAGCGCCTTGTTCTGCAAATGCAGAAGCAATAGCAAATCCGATACCATAAGAAGCACCTGTAACGAGAGCTACTTTACCTTCCAAAGAAAAATTCAAAAACTGATTCATAATTCTTTTTGTTATTAAATTAGGAAAACTATTGTAGTTGTTATTTCAAATCTGTAATCAACGAGAAGTCCTGATCGCCGTAGTCGAGGTTCTCGCCACCCATTCCCCAGATAAAGGTATAGTTGTGGGTAGCAGCAGCCGAGTGGATTGACCATTCGGGTGAAAGAACGGCCTGATCGCCTTTCATCCATACGTGACGCGTCTCGCCTACCTCACCCATGAAGTGGCAGATAGCATGATCTTCGGGAATTTCGAAATAGAAGTAGGCTTCCATACGACGGCTGTGTACGTGTGCCGGCATCGTGTTCCACACACTTCCCGGAGCGAGTTCCGTCATACCCATCTGCAACTGGCAGGTAGGCAACACCTGATTCACCAGCATCTTATTGATGTTGCGGTGATTGGAACCTTCCAAAGAACCCATTTCAGCTACTACGGCATCGGCTTTCGTCACCTTACGGTCGGGATAATTGCGATGTGCAGTCAGTGAGTTGAAGTAGAATTTAGCAGGATGAGTAGCGTCTTTGCTTTCGAAAGTCACTACGCGGTCGCCCGAACCCAGATAAAGAGCTTCTTTATAGTCCAGTTCGAACTCTGCGTCGCCTGCTTTCACAATACCGGGACCGCCAACATTGTAGATACCCATTTCGCGACGGGTCAGGAAGAAAGGAGCCTTCAACGGATCAATAGCTTCCAGTTTCAACACTTCGCCCACGGGCATTGCACCACCTACAACCATACGGTCGTACATGGAATATACCATATTTACTTCATTGGGGACAAATATCTTTTCGATTAAGAAATCTCTGCGAATTCTTGTTGTATCATAACTTTTTGCATCTTCCGGATGCGCAGCATAGCGAATTTCATAGTTCGTTTTCATACCTTATTTATTTATAGTTATTGAATAAGTTCTCTATTCTACGTGCACTTCGTTTACGTACACGATGCAAAAATAGCAAAAGAAAACGGGTTTACCTTGCAATTTTGTTCCAATTATCCACCAAAAATGTCCAGAATCCGTGCAATGTATACTTTTTTAACGAACTATAATACGTTTTGGGAGAGATTTCTACTTAATGCAATGAAAAAAAGAAAGAAGCCTCTATCTCTCGAGCCGCAAGAACAAATAATATAAAATATAGAACAAGAAAAAGTATCTAATTTGCCAATTCAGCTAATAATTAGCAGTCTACACCGTTAAAATTGCATAAATAGGAGGCAATGTATTATAACACTAATTATAATATATTAGTTTTGTAAATGTTTAAATAGCAAGCAAAATCAACAAATACGTCAAGATATACAACTTATGACAATTATTAAAAGACGGACAGAAGATACTTTAATAAAGATAGGAGTGATATGCATTTACATGCTTCTATCCATTAACCTAACTTATGCCCAAATAAAAAATATAACAGGAATCATCATTGATGAGGAAAGCCGGGAACCATTGACAGGTGCTTCTGTCACAGTGAAAGGCAGTCGGCAAGGCTGTATTTCAGATCTGGATGGAAAGTTTAGTCTTCAACCAACCCTCCCCGGACAGCAAATGCTGGTTATTTCTTACATAGGATACCAAACTATCGAAGTGCCTGCCCGGCATAATATGATGGAAATCCGGTTGCGTCCGAACGTGAACGAACTGGATGAAGTAGTAGTGCAGGTAGCGTATGGCACTGTCCTCAAAAGATCAATTACCGGGGCTGTTTCCGTAGTGGACAGTAAGCAAATCGAAATGCGTCCGGTCAGTTCTGTTATCTCCGTGCTCAACGGAGCAGTACCGGGGCTACAGACAATTGACGGAGTGGGGCAGCCTGGTATCGAAGCGGAAGTCCGGATCCGGGGATACAGTTCGGTGAACGGAAGCAATAAGCCGCTTTACGTGGTAGACGGTATGCCCTATACGGGATGGATCACCGATCTTAATCCGGCAGACATAGAAAGCGTCAGCGTACTGAAAGATGCTGCTTCATGCGCATTGTACGGTAGCCGGGCTTCGAATGGTGTGATTTTAATTACCACCAAAAAGGCGAAGAAACAGGGAGTTTCTCTTCAACTGGACATTCGCCACGGCTTCAGCGCGCGTGGACAGGGTGATTACGAACGTATGAATGCCAATCAATTCATGGAAACGATGTGGCAGGGGTATCGCAACCAGCTTATCAGCAACGGCAGTAGTCCCGAAGAAGCGACCATCGCCACCAACAATGACATTATCAGCAAAGTAGGAATCAACATCTATAACAAAGCCGATAATGCCCTTTTCGATGCAAACGGTCATCTGGCATCCGACGCCCGGATACTGGACGGATATAAGGACGATCTCGACTGGTATTCTCCCTACACACGTAACGGTCACCGCCAGGAATACAACCTAAGCGGAGAATCCGGCAATGAAAAGAACCGGATCCGTTTCTCGCTAGGCTATCTTAATGAAGACGGATATACCAGGAAAAGTGATTTCAATCGTCTTAGCGGCTCACTCAACGCTGACTTCACCCCACGCCCATGGCTAAAAACGGGCTTGTCGCTCGGAGGCACTCACCAGAAAACGAACTGGGATATAGGAGCCGCCGGAAGTGCGCAATCCAATAACCTGTCGAATGCATTTTACTTTGCACGGAGAATAGCACCTATCTATCCGGTGCACCTCCACTATACAGAGGATGTATTTGCCAGCGACGGCTCATTGCTTCATTCCAAAGGAGATTATATCCTGAACGAAGAAGGCGGAAAACAATATGATGACGGTTCGGAAAGCCGTTCGGA
>OHMT01001159.1_pt1 | contig 10872 bp, 10 predicted proteins | sample 1569371 | NCBI WGS metagenome assembly OHMT01 (sample SAMEA3879500, study PRJEB24766) | human gut metagenome | biome: human-associated habitat; feature: feces | place: USA | collected 1985/1987 | reverse complement strand
TTTGGAGAACAAGGATGGTTTCCAGGTAGTCCTCCCCGGACGCATGAAGTTTCATGGAACATCTCCCTTCTAAAACAATTTACACAGCCCAACCAAGACTCTCCTGTTGGATATGGAACAGTTTATGGTACAATCCGTTCTTCTTCATCAGCTCATCGTGGGTTCCATACTCTGCCAACCGTCCATTGTCAAGGACGAGGATTTGGTCTGCATCTACAACTGTACGGAGCCGGTGAGCAATCATAATGACCGTCTTACCCTCCACCAGTTTGGCAATCGCCTTTTGAACCAGGACTTCATTTTCCGGGTCAAGGGATGCTGTTGCCTCGTCAAGCAGAATAATGGGTGCATTTTTCAGCAATGCGCGGGCGATGGAAATACGCTGGCGCTCCCCGCCGGAAAGAGTGCTGCCGTTCTCACCGAGGACCGTCTGATACCCGTCCGGCATTTCCCGGACAAATTCATCACAATAGGCGGCTTTGGCCGCAGCAATTACTTGATCGTCCGTTGCGTTTGGATTGCCAAGACGGATATTGTTCATAACCGTATCATTGAACAGGGTCACATCCTGGAACACGAAGGACATATAAGACATGAGACTTTCCGGCTCCATACTCTTAATGTCTTTTCCGCCCACGGTGATCTTTCCCTGCTGAATATCCCAAAACCGGGCAATCAGTTTGGAAATCGTGCTTTTACCGGAGCCGGACGGGCCAACAAGGGCAGTCACGCTCCCCTGGGGAATTTTACAAGAAACATCTTTGATGACATCTTCCTGATTGTAGGCAAAGGTCACATGGGAAAGCTCAATATCGCAGTTCGGGACCGTTTTTCCTTCACCGTCCATCGCAGGGGTAGTGAGCAGGGTACGCATACGACTTGTGACCACATTCAAATTCAGCAGTGAGGACAGGTTCGCCAGGATCGCCAGGATCGGTCCATAAATCCGTGTGACCATCAGCAGGAACATAAGCAGAGGAAGAAGCTCAATCTGTCCTTGTGTTAGAAGAATAGCGCCAACAAAAATCGTGATACCGATGCCAGCCTGCAAAATCATACTTGCACTGGACATGAACACGCCGACAGCCATCTCCACTTTGATGGCGATTTTTTTCATTGCTAACAGAGCTTTATCCAGCGCGCTGAAATGAGAACCGGACAGCCCGCAGGACTTGATGATCTTCATGCCTTCCAAGTATTCCTGTACCTGGTCAGAAGCAGCCAGCTTTGCGTCAACCTGTTTTTCAAACAGCTTCTTTTGATGGTTCCGGCTGAGCCAGATAATGAGGAAGGCAATCGGAACCGTGATAAATACGCACAAAGCAAGCCGCCAGTCAAAGAAGGCCAGCAGGATGCAGGTCAGGGTCACCGTGATGCCGTTTGCAATCAGCGGAGGGATCGTGCTGCTGAGCAGGGATTCCATGCTGCTGCAATCTGCCATCATATTTGTGGTCAGTTCAGAAAGGTCCTTGGTGTTAAAGAAATTCATCGGAAGTTTCCGCAGATGCTCCGCAATCCGAAGCCGGGTCGTGTTCGACTCTTTATATGAGGCAATATAGGTTTTGCGGTAATCGTTTTTGGCAGCCAGAAATACCAGAATGGCCGAAACAATACCCGCGCCCCACAGCATCCAGATATGGTTCCACTGAATGGAGCCGCCATTGACAAATGGAGTCAGAATTTCACTGAAAATCACAACAGTTACACAGAACGGAAGAAGCATAGCCAAGTTCGTCAATGTGCAGGCGAAGATTGCTTTTTTCAGATCTGCGTAACCTTTGTCTGATAAAAAGAGAGCTTTTTGTAATCTGCTCATAGTTACACCGCCTTTCCGCTGATTTTCCAGCCAATCGCTTCTGTATAGTGGTTCCACATTTGCGCATAGCGTCCGCCTGCGTCCACCAGCTCGTCATGTTTTCCTTCTTCGATCAGGTGCCCTTTCTCCATGACAATAATCTTATCTGCATTGCGGATCGTGGAGAGGCGGTGTGCGATGATGATAACTGTCTTACCCTGCATTAGCTTTTCAAAAGCTTTCTGGATCAGGTATTCATTCTCCGGGTCGCTGAACGCCGTTGCCTCATCCAGCACGATGATGGGCGAGTCCTTGATAATGGCCCTCGCAATGGCAATTCGCTGGCGCTCGCCGCCAGAGAGATGGATGCCTTTGGAGCCGACCACCGTATGATATCCGTTGGGCAGTTTGGAGATGAACTCGTGGCACTGCGCCGCTTTCGCCGCCGCAATCACTTGTTCCTCACTGGCCGAAGGATTGCCCATACGGATATTATCCAAGATGCTCTGCTTGAACAGGAAAATATCCTGGAACACAAAGCTGACATGGCGCATCAGGTCATCCTCCGCCATATCGCGCACATCTACGCCGCCGATGGTAATGCTGCCGGAAGATACGTCCCAAAACCGAGAAATCAGATTGGCAATCGTACTCTTGCCGCCGCCGGACGGGCCGACAATAGCTGTGATCTGTCCCTGTTTTGCTGAGAAAGATACATTTTCCAGGGCTTTCTCGGAAACATCCCCCGTGTAGGAAAAGCTGACATCGTGGAAAGCAACATCATCCCCAACAGGTTTCTTAGGATGAGATGTTTCCGGCATTTCAGGGATGTTCAGAATTTCATCCATCCGAGCCACATTCCCATCAATCTGCATGAACGATTCGGAGATATACATGATTTTGTTCAGTACACCGGAAATTGCGGGTACAAAGAGCAAATAGAAAATGAAGGTCATGGCAAACCCAGCAAAATCATCCGACCTGGAGCCGATTAAAATTCCGACAGGTACAAGGATCAGATAAACATTATTGATGATTGTGGTGAAAGCGGGCATACAGTTCTGCCAGCCCAGGGAAAATTTCAGGACCCACTCTGTATATCCGGTAATTGCTTCTTTGAGTTTTTTGAAAGAGGATGCGGTCTGGTTAAACGCCTTTACAACCGACATTCCACGAACATACTCCACAGAAGCGTTGTTCATTTCTTCCAGGGCTTTTTGGTACTTACCCATATTCTCTTTCATCTCGCCGCTGCCAAAGCCAATGAACTCCGCAACAAACGCCAGAATGATACCGACCAGAGAGGCAAGACCGAACCGCCAGTCAACGGCCAGTAGGATGATGACCATGACAATGGGAGCTGTAATAGAAGCGACAAAATCCGGGAACTGGTGAGCAATAAAGCCCTCTACGCTTTCAATGTTTTCATCCATGATTTTCCGCAGACGTCCGCTGCCAATCGTCAGGTGATACCCAAGTGGAATTTTAGTAATATGGTCTGCAAATAGAACCTTCAACTCGTACAGCGTTCCGAACGCTGCCATGTGTGAACTGAAAATAGCCAGGAAGTACAGCAGGATATTCGCCACGATCCCGGCGAGCGCCAGCCAGCCGTAATTCATGACCATCCCCATATCCAACTGGTCAAGGTTCGGGAAAACCCCGATAATCGAGCGGATCATAAAATAGACCGCTATGTACGGGATGAACGAAGCAATGGCCGCCAGTGACGAAAGAACCGCAGCTAAGAACACAAGGCCCTTTCTGTCAGAAGCCAATTCCATGCATCGCGCCAAACCCGTCTTTGGTTTTGCTTGTTTCGACTTTGCGTTTGACATAGCATGAACCCTCCTTAAAATTGAAAATGGTGAGGTTAGCAGTTTCTAACCTCACCACTCATTTTATCAACCTTTGGAATTGCCTGCTACTCCATAACTCTGTTCCACTGTCCAAAATAGCCCAAAGATACCAGAGAGTTAGTCACAACTATATCGCCCTTAGACAATGCCTGCCTTCTGGAAGTGCTTTTTGAACACGCCTTTTGCAATCAAAGCGCCGACGATGCCTGCAACGAAGGTCACAACAGCAATAATGACTACCATTGTTCCATTCATAAAGCTATGTAGCTCCGTCAGATACTCGGCGCTGACACCATTCGACGTAGACATATCATCCACATAGCCGGTCATAATGACCATAGGGAGATAGGTTCCCAGCGCAAAGAACATCATATACACGGAATAGCCAATGGTATTCAGCCAGAAGCTCTTGTAGTGGCCGATACGGGCCAGAAGCTCCGCAATTACGGCACCGGCAATAAAACCGACGGCAACCGCCCATCCTGCGCCAATCAGGAACTCAATCAGGCCGATCACCACACCGCTCAAGAGAACGCTCCCGGCCTTTGGCACTTTAGCGCGCATCAGCATATAGATAATGCCTCCAGGAATTGCCGCAATGGCGCTCCCAAACGCGAAGGTCACCACGGTAGCTGCGGAGGCAAAGATGCACACCATTACTACGGCAAAGAACAGAACCGTAAAAATGCCCAGTGTAATATAGTCCTTTGCCTTCATTTTGTCGGACACGCCGACAGCTTTTGCTTGTTCACTCATATAGATAGCCCCTTTCTATTATTGGTATATAACTAAGATGAAGTCTTTTCATCCATGCGAATGACACGGGAACAAATCTTCATCAGTAGTTCATTGTCATGGGAAATCACCAAGATGGCTTTCCCTCTTTTGGACAGCGCACTTAAAATTCCTGCAACACTCTCCATGTTTTTGTAGTCCAAGCCGCTTGTAGGCTCATCAAAAATAAGTACCTCTGCATCCCGGAGAGCCGCAACGCCGATAGCAGTGCGCTGCTTTTGCCCACCTGATAGGGACATTGGATGCCGCTCTTTATAAATCGTCAAATTCAGCTCATCCAGAATATCGTCTATTCTCTTTTCGTCTTTATCCTTCTGGTCAGATAATGCCAGCAGTAGTTCCTGGTAAACGCTATCGGTAAACAGTTGATAGTCCGGGTCCTGCATGACAAGATATGCTTTCCTGATCCGCCGTTTGCTTGGAATCATACTGTTTTGGTATAGAACTTCTCCACGGAGTTCCTTCTGCAAGCCACATAAAGTCCGGGCTAAAGTTGATTTCCCACAGCCATTTTTTCCTACCACACCAACAATTTCTCCTGGGTAGACACGAAAATTCAGGTGCTGCGCCACGGGTTTCCCTTTCTCATATCCTATCGCAAGATCTTTAACTTCGACAGCCGGGGTATCGTTTCGAGATGGCATTGTTTCTGGAAGTTCTAACCTTGCAGGCGTATAGCTTCTAAGTCCCAGCGCCTTGATTTGCTCGGTACTGAGTAAAGCAAAATCACGGGCGGACCAAGATTGTTTCAGCTTACCATGTTCCATAAGGACAATGCGGTCTGCAATCCCATTCAAGAAGTAAAGGCGATGTTCGGATACAACAATCGTTTTTCCCTGCGCCTTAATCAGCAAAAGCAGCCGCCGTAGTTCTTGGATGGCCTCCGGATCCAAGTTTGAGGAAGGCTCGTCCAAGACAAAAATATCAGGATTTAATGCGTAAACGCTGGCAAAGGCTATGGTCTGCTTTTGCCCGCCGGACAAGTCAAACAGGTTGCGATCCTTTAACTTTTCAATATGTAATTCCCGGATAGTCTGTTGGTAACGGTTCAACATCACTTGATAAGGCATCCCCTTATTTTCCATACCAAACACAATCTCGCTGTCCGTATCCAGGCTGAAGAATTGACTGCGCGGATTTTGGAAAACAGAGCCTATCTTGTCTGACAAATCGTGCGGTTGGATCGTGCGGGTATCAACTCCGTCAATGAGAACCGCCCCGGACATTTCCCCTTCGTAAAAGTGGGGAATAAGCGTATTTATCAACCTGGTCACACAAGTCTTTCCACATCCAGATTCGCCAGTGAGAACAACACACTCCCCCTTTTTAATCTGCAAATTGAAATCTTGCAGATTTTCCTGTTCAGCGCCGGAATATTGAAAAGATACATGGTCAATATCAATCATCATCATATCCTCCCATATATCTGGTATTTGCAGAAAAACAGCACAACGAAGGCAACAAGAAAGAAGCACAGTACCATCCAATCTTTAGCATGAACTTTTAGCTGAATGAACGAAGTTCGTTGTGCCGGATTATCAATGCCTCGTGTCACCGCAGAAGCAGATAATTCTTCTGCAATCGAAGCAGAGCGCATCACGATGGGGATAGCGATTGCCTCCAGAATGAGCACAGGGCGCGTGAATACATTTTTCCACGAAAGTGCGATGCCTCTTAACTTCATCGCGTCATAGATATTGTGGATCTCCTCACTGAAAGTCGGAAAAAAGCGCAATACCATAGCGAATGTAATGGTAATGCTCCGAGGAGTTTTTAGCGAGTACATGGCCGCAATCAATTCGCTGACTTTCGTTGTAGCGATAAAGGTTGAGGCAAAGAGTACCACGGGTATCATCACCCGAATAAACAATGTGAAGATCGACAAAATAGTTTCGATGGCCTGGGGAAGGAAGGCGCAAAGCTGCTGTATGGCCGCAATCACCACATAAAAGATAAGGTATTTCAATACAATCTTTTTCTGCCCCATCAGGCACGAAAGGATACAGATAAAGAAAAAACACACGCTGCCAAGAATGAAATCCTTCAAGCCGAACACCATAAAGTTGATAAGAATGAATAACAACAACTTTATTCGTGTGTCTATAACAAGCACAAATCACCACCTCCTAAAAATGGGTTGATACAGTTAGATAAAGCTAACTACATCAACCCATTATACACAGTCCCTCAATTTTTTTCCGCTCCATTCCTTTGAGATGATGCAGAAAACAGCCCGTTCTTCCTATTTATTTTTTCGATAGTCCTTTGGTAACATCCCATACACAGATTGAAACGCTTTAGCAAATTTGCTGGCATTGCTATATCCGAGTTCTAAAGCTATATCCCCGATTTTCATTTTATCTTTCGAGAGCCACTGGGCTGCTAAATTCATTTTGTATTTTTTGAGATACGCATAGGGTGTGTCTCCGTAGATATGAGAAAAAACCAAATGAAAAACAGAGAGGTTTAAGTGTGCTTCCTTTGCCAACTGCTCCAGAGACACTTTTTCATCCAAATGGGAAATGAGGTATTCTCGTATCGCTTTTGTGGTCTGTATCTGTTTCTTGGTAGAATCATTTAATAGATTTCTAATTATCTCTTTAGATGTTCTTATATGCCGGTATAGCCCGTTATTCCGGGCTTTTCCGGCACTTTTCATATCGGAAGAACCTCACAAATCTTTTTATTACCCCTTATGTTTTCGCTCTCAAAAGTAGTAAAAGCAGTAGTAAATTCTGCGTACTACTTATGCCGCCTTGGTTTCCTCGGCGCTTTCCGCCGCAGGCTCCGGCTTGGCCTCTGCGGTGGTTTTTGCCTTGGCTTGCAGCCGTTCCATTTCCTCCTGTGCGGAATGGAAAGTAGCGTGGGCGTAATAGTTCAGCGTCATTACAATGTTGGCGTGTCCCATGATGTACTGCAATGCCTTGGGGTTCATGCCCGCGTTTGCCATTCTGGTACAGAATGTATGCCGCATGGTGTGCGGCGTCATCACATCGGGCAGCGGCTCCTTGTGGCACTTGTTGTACTTCTTGGCAAGGCACTTGAACATGGCGTCATAGTTGACGGCGGTTTTGGGCAGACCGTCCCGGTTCAGGAACAGGAAGTCCTTATAACCGTCAACCTCAATGCACCTGCCGTCCCTGCGCTTCTTCAACACGCGCTCAAACGCTTCATAGGCGGCTGCGCTCATAGGCACTTGACGGAATCCGCTTTCTGTTTTTGGCGCTTCGGTATAGTAACCGTCCTCGGTGCTTCTCAAAAGCTGGTGGTCTACATTCACAAAGCGCTTCTCAAAATTCAGGTCGGCTGGCGTCAGGCCGCAGAGTTCGGAAATACGAAGCCCGGTTTCCAGCAGGATCACCACCTCGTCATAATACTTGGCATAGACGGGATCGTTCTGCATGAAGTCCAAAAGCTCGTTTTCCTGTGTAGGGGTAAGCGGCACCTTTGGTACGGTATCGTCGTTGATAACCTCATTGATCTGGAAGTCAAAGGGATTCTTGCGGAGGCAATCGTCCTGTACGGCCATATAAAAGATGGCTTTTAAGGAACGCTTGCTGTTGCAGATGGTGTTGTAGGCAACGCCCTTTTCCTGCATACGCAAGGCCCATTCTTTCGCGTCAGACAGCTTCACGCTGTCAATGCTGGCCGCGCCCAGCTTATCTTCGGACAGAAGTTTCATCAACTGCTGGCGGCTCTTTTGGGTTCCTTTCCGCACATTCCCGCGCTGCCGGGTGTACTTTTCATAAAGCTGGCACACGGTCATTTTCTTGCCGATGGTGTCTATCCCGTCGTCAAGGTCTTTCTGTATCTGCTTGATTTTCTCGCGCAGGGAAAGACAGGGCCGTTTCCCGGCAGGTACTTTGTCGGTGGGTACTAACTTCCATGAGTAAACAAACTGGGGTTCTCCAAAGGTGTCAATGTATTTGTAAGCGTATCTTCCATCTGATCGCTGGCTCTCTCCAGACTTCAAAAGGCGGCCTTTGTTGTCCCGTCTTTTTTCATCTCGTTCTTTTCTTGGCATTTCGTCATGCTCCTTTCCATGACGGAAAGAGCCTTGACACGCTTATAACCTATTATAACACGCGCAAGGCCCTTTTTCACTATATTGTGTCAAGGGAATCAATGATTTTTTCAAACTGCTTCCGCTTGATCTGGATGCGGTTGCCGTTCAGGATCACCCAGCCAGCGGTGGGGTTTTCCTCGGAAAGCCGACGCAGTTTGTTTTCCCCGATCCGAAAATATTTGGACGCTTCCTCAATGGTGAGCGTGTATTTTTCCCAAATAGGCACATCGTTATTACTCATAACATGGCCCCCTTTCTTTTCAAAACAAAGGTTGTTTTTTGCGAAAGTGGGCAGAAAATAACGGACGGCTGCTGGCACAGCTCCACGGGAATCTCACCCCCGCGTGGTTCTCACGCGGCCCTGCTCGTTGCCTGCGACGCTTCAAACGCTCGGACTACGACGGCAAGGGCGTATCATTGTCCTGTCTGCGCGTCGTCGCCCGCAGGCTGCCACACCTGCTTTACGGCCCGGTAAAATCGCTCCGCTTATCCCAATGAGGGATAGCCTCTTGGCGCACCTGCCGCCCGGCTCGGCGCAGACAGAATGTATCCGTCTGCCCTATGACGCGCCGCCATTGTCCTGCGGGCGTATTTGTCAAGGAGCAAAGGGGCCACCGGGAAAACAGGCAGGCGGGGAAAGGGAAAGCCGCCTGTCTATGGCCGGGGCCTTAACCGTCAGTCGCCAATGGGACTAACGATGGAATGGATCAGCTTGATTTGCAATCGGCGCTTCATATACTCGTCAATGCAGATATGAGGCTGGCCGCTGCCGTCATAGAGCGTCCGGGTACACAGCTTATTGATATAGCCGTCATAATGCTGCAAGACACGCTCCACGGCTTCGGCGTTACCGGCGCAGGCCGCGTCGATCACAAAATCAGGCAGAGGGCTTTTGCCCTTGTAACTGGATTGCTTCATCCGCGTTTAACCTCCCTCCGGCATGAACGCCATCAATTTTATACGCAAGTCTTTTAGGGTGCTTGTCCTGTGGCGCTGTACTGCGCTGCGGGACATTCCCATCAGGCGGCCGATTTCTTCGTCAGTCAAATCCAGAACAAAGCGGAGAATCAAAATACTCTGCTCGTCTTTTGGCAGGCTGGCAAACGCTTCGGCCACAAGCTCGTTGTCGATATGTAGGTCATAGCCATGCGAACTGAATGTAAAGCTGTCGCATGAATACCGATCTACGGTCGAGAGCTTGTCCCAATCAGCCGGGGAAAGAGCGTCCAGCGACACTTCACGGTCGCGGCGGCACTTCATTTCCCGCAGATAATCTATCGCCTCATGGTACAGAACCAGCTTGCAGTAGCGGTCAAACTGGCCCCATTCACCGTATTTGCGGGGGATCGCTTCCATCTTCTCACCCCCTTTCTATGGGGGATGTGGTGGTTCTCTCCCTTTCCGCCAATAGAGCGAATGGAATCTCTCTGGCTGCCCGCTAAACGCCTCCTTTTTTCACTTTTTTGAAATTTCTTTTTGCGCCGGGAAACAGACCGCAGGAAACAACAAAATTCGCCCGGCAGGTCAAAGACCCACAGGGCGAAACAAAAAGCAATATGTTCTTTTCCTACATGGTATAGTACATATACACAGCCGCTTGTCCCCGCTGCTGGGGGACGGCTTTTTTTGACAGGCTAACCCCTGTCGGATTTTGTCGAAGTAGTTTTCGTTGCATGGCGGCTCCCTCCTAAAGCCGCCATGCCAGAACACGGTGCAGGGGTCGTCGAAGCAAAAAGAAACGGCGGCCTTGATCTACTCAAAACCGCCGTATCCGTCAGTGATACAGGAAAGCGCACGAAATCCTCTGCCCGTCAGCGGTTTTTTTCTTTTCCCCGCTGTGGAGGCAGATGTTTGAATATGCAGGTATGTTTCATGCCGCAAAGGCCACAAAACATACCATGTTAGTCATTCAATTTGAATTAGAGTTCAATTCTTGCTTTCGATGGCTTATCTTTACAATAAGTAACTTTAATCGTTGTTCCCTTGTCAGGGACTTTGTTTCCTGCGCCAATCCATTTTCGGCAGATGTAATCTTTTCCGTCTATCGTATATTTGACCTTGATAGTATGCGGAAAGGCTGCGCCATCCATCGCATGAACGCGGGCAGGTTTACGATTCACTTTTAACCACCATTGTTTTGTAACTGAAATTACAGTTCCCATTGTTTCTTTTTCCATAAGTTATACCTCCAATGATATTTTTGATTGATGATACCTATTTTCTATTCAGCCTTTTCTTTGTTTGTAGTAAAAGCGGAACGCTGCTGCGCCGGTGGCCGCCAACTGCACCTGAATCAGCACAGCGAATAGGCCGAAGCTCTCATAGTAGAACAGTTCATCCCAAAACAGGAGAACATC
>OHMT01001148.1_pt1 | contig 10963 bp, 9 predicted proteins | sample 1569371 | NCBI WGS metagenome assembly OHMT01 (sample SAMEA3879500, study PRJEB24766) | human gut metagenome | biome: human-associated habitat; feature: feces | place: USA | collected 1985/1987 | reverse complement strand
GTGTTCTCATATGCGGAGCACCTTGCAGCGGAAAAACAACCGTACTTCGTGACCTTGCAAGACTTCTGTCAACCAAGGGCAAGAAGAATGTTGCCCTGATTGATGAAAGAGGAGAGCTTGCAGGTACGGCATCGGGTAAATTTCAGAATGATATCGGAATGTGCGATGTCTATGATTCATACAACAAGAGCGAGGCAATGCTTCACGCAATCCGCAGTATGGCACCCGAAATTGTTATCTGCGATGAAATCGGCTCAAAAGAAGATATCTATGCCGTAGAAAAGTCGGTCAACTGCGGAGTTCGGATAATTTCATCAACGCATTGTGCAAATGAATACGAACTGAAACAGAAAGCAAACATGGTTTCACTCATGAAAACAGGAGCATTTCAAACGCTTGTGTTTCTCTCAAATCGAACCCACGCAGGTGAAATTGTGAAAATATCGCAGGTAGGTGACAACTTTGCCGTTTAAACTCATAGGATGTTTGCTTGTTGTCTGCACGGGTACAATGATAGGTTTTGTTTTGTCGGGTAGGTTATACAAACGCAGAGATTTTCTGAAATCATTCACGGAATTTATATCATTGCTTGCAACAAATCTTCGCTACAGCGGTGATGATATCTTCACTCTGGTTAATTCCTGTGCAGAAAATTCAAACCTCGATTTATTGCTTTTTTCAGAATGTGACAGACCTTTTGACGAATTGTGGCTTGAAAGGGTAAAACAATTATCTTCTGAAATACCGCTTTCAAAATCCGACATTTCAATGCTGAACGATTTCGGAGGTCAGCTCGGAAAAACCGATACAGAGGGGCAGTTAAAACATCTTGAACTCTACGAGGTGTCATTTTCAAAGCAGCTTTCATCAGCCCTTGATGCCATAACAAAAAAATCAAAGCTATATAAAACAATGGGATTTTTTGCAGGAAGTGCAATCGCCCTTATGATGATTTAGAGGTAGTAATGGATGTTGAGCTTATTTTCAAAATTGCCGCTGTCGGCATAATTGTTGCGGTTCTTACCCAACTTCTCATACGAAGCGGTAGAGAGGAGCAGGCAATGCTGACCTCGCTTGCCGGACTTATAGTTGTGTTGACGCTGATAATAACGCAAATCAGCACTCTGTTCAACACAATAAAACAGCTTTTCGGTTTTTGATATGAATATTCTGTCAATTTCCGTGCTTGCCGTTGTGACCGTAATAATCTGCGTAATGCTCAAACCGAAAAATGCGGAAATCTCCGTAATGCTCGGTATAAGCTGTTCCGTTATTATTTTAATCGGCGTGCTTACTCAGGTTTCGGCTATCGTTACAACAATCAATCAAATCATAGCCTCATCGGGAATAAGCATTGACTACATAGTAATTCTGCTGAAATCAATCGGAATATGCCTTGTCACCGAGTTCGCCGTGAATACCTGCAAGGATTCGGGCAGTCAGTCGCTTGCGTCAAATGTTTCGCTTGCCGGAAAAATTATGGTTACGGTAACGGCACTTCCGCTTTATTCGGATATTTTAAAAACCGTGTTGTCACTTGCAGGCAATTGAGGTGAAGAAGTGAAAAAAAGTGTTGTAATAATTACTGTCGTGTTTGTGCTTATCGCCCTTTCATGTGTCTGTGCAAACGCTGAAGAAGGTGAAATGATTTATGATATGTCAAATGTTTTTGATTCGCTGTCCGACGATATAAAGCAAAGCCTTCAGAATATGGGCGTTGATTTGGGGAATTTTTCAAAGCTTGCCAACCTGTCTTTTGAAAATGTAATGGGCGAAATTTTCTCGCTTGCACTCGGCAACATTTCTTCACCGCTCAAAGGTCTTGTCAATATAACCGCCCTGCTTTTGCTCTGCTCCGTAATCAGCGCCTACAACGGTTCGCTTTCCTGCGATATTTCAAACTCGCTGAATATAACCGCAACACTCTGTATAACCTGTGCCGCAGTAATCCCCGCTGTCGGAGTAATCGCATCAACGGGTTCGGTAATCTGCACCGCATCAAATATAATGCTCGCCTATGTTCCTGTTATGGCTGTAATTATGGCAAGCTCGGGTTCTGTGGCAGGTTCGGCATCATACTATGCCGTGATGATAGGGGCAGGGGAGGGTGTGTCACAGCTTTCATCAAAAATAATCGTTCCTCTGCTCAATATGTTCCTCGGTCTGTCAATAACATCATCCGTATCGCCGTCCGTAAATCTCAGCGGTTTTATGTCAATGATTTCAAAGAGTGTAAAGTGGCTTTTGGGCTTTGCTATGACAATCTTCACAGCCGTGCTGACATTCAGACAGCTTATAAGCGTTTCGGTTGACAATGTTTCAACCCGTGCTGTAAGGTTTACTCTCAATTCATTTATCCCGATAGTCGGTTCGGCACTTTCGGATGCCTACAAGGTAGTTCAGGGCAGTATCGGACTTTTGAAATCGGGAATAGGAATAATAGTGATTCTGTCCGTTACAATTGTGTTTATGCCAGTGATTTTGCAGGGAGTAATGTGGATGTTCACCCTTTGGATCGGCAAATCAACGGCAGAGGTTCTCAATCTAAACGGTCCGGCAAAACTGCTTGAAAACATATCGTCTGTGTTTTCAACTCTCATAGCCGTTTTGCTGTGCATTATGTCAATTTACATTCTTTCAACGGCGGCGGTAATTATGCTTGGCGGAGGTTCATCATGAGCGGACTTTTTACGGTTGTTGTTGTAATGTGTGCGTCTGCGTTAATATGCTCGCTTGTTCAGACATTTGTTACAGACGGCAGTACAAAGAAAATCATCAGCCTTGTTTTAGGCGCTTTTATTATATGCTGTATGGTTGTTCCCGTAAAAAATGCCGTATCGTCATTAAATACCGATATTGAGGAAAAGCAAAATTCTGTTAAAGAAATATCGACAGATGATGAGGCATACAGCAATGCCGTTATAAAGCAGACGGAGATAAATCTTGAAATTGCATTAAAAAATCTTCTTTTACAGAATAATATAACAATCAAATCGTGTGACTTAATTTTGAGCAGAGTTGAAAACAACGGCATAATCATAGCGTCAATCAGCATATATATTGACAAAGAATTTGTTCGGTACACAAATCTTGTATCGTCAATTGTTTATGACAATTTCGGAATTACACCAAACATTATGACGGAGTGAATTATGGAAGAAAAAACAAGTTCAAAGCTGAAATCAATGCTCGACAGTAAAAAAATAAGAAATATCATAATCGTTGTCGGTCTTATCGGTATTGGTTTAATATTTCTTTCAAACTGGGTTGATTTCGGTTCTTTGACATCAGGAAAAGGAGATGAAGCATTTTCCGTTAAAACATACAGCACAAAAATAGAAAATGATTTGCAGACGGTGATTTCAAAAATTGAGGGAGCAGGCAAGACGGAAGTTTTGCTCACAATGGAAAATTCCGTTGAATATGTTTATCTTGACAACAGCACCACCAAAACAAAGGAAATTGAACCTTTGATAAGAGGAGTGCTTGTAGTGTGTGAAGGCGGTGATGATCCTGTTGTGGTTGAGCGTGTCACCGATGCAGTCACAAAAGCGCTTGATATTTCAACAGCAAAAGTATGTATTACAAAATTATCAGAATAAAGGTCGGGAGTAATATGAAATCTAAGAAAAAATATATCGTTTTTGCATCACTTGTGCTTGCACTTTCAGCGGCAGTGTACATAAACTGGCAGCTTTCGGGAGCTAAAACTCCTCAAAGTGCCAAAGAACTCGGTGCGGCATCATATGTCAGTGCAACCGCTTCGGCGTCGGATGATGAGGTACAGCAGACGGCGGCACTTTCAAACGAGAGCAAAAGCTATTTTTCAGCCGAAAGGACAAAGCGGCAGGCAACTCAGGATAAAATAATTGATGATGCAAAAGAAATTTTCAATCTTGAAAGCTCGTCTGATGCCGACAAAAGCGAGGCTGAAAAGAATGTTGAAGAGCTTCTCAAAACCTTTACAATTCAGGACAGCATTGAAAGTATTGTCAAAGCCAAAGGATTTTCAGAATGCCTTTGCTATATAAGCGATCAAGGTGTGTCGGTAATTGTTCCGAAATCTCAGCTTGACGATACATCTGTTCTGATTATTGACGATGCCGTGGTTACTCATTATGAGGTTGATTATGACTATATATCGGTAATAGGGGCATAAAATTAGCAGAGGGCATAGTGTCCTCTGCTTTTTTGTGCATAAAATCAACCTCATTCGATTGCGAGGAAAGTTAAAAAAGTAAATGATTTTTAACGGACATCTTTGTTAATTATTGTTTACATTCATTTTCAGTTATGGTATAATCTTGTAAGTAAATTAGGGAGTTACTCTGATTTGAATCTTAATGATATGATTTTAGTGATATTGTAATTTAACGAAAAGTTGGGTTTATTATGAATAACGAAATTAACAATGAATTAAATGAAATTGAAGCAAATGACGCTGAAACAAGTGACATCTTTGAAGAAGAGGTTAATCTCACAAGAAGTGAGTCAAGAGAGCAGGCTTTTATGCTTTTGTTCTCAAAGTCTTTTGACGATGAGCCTCTTGAAGAAACAATAGATGATAATTCGGAAATGTTTGTAGGCGGTGTTTGCGCATATGCTCAGGCTGTAGTTTCCGGCATTGAGGACAAGCGTGAGGAGATTGACGAAATCATTGCAAGCCACCTGAAAAAGGGCTGGACTCTTTCAAGAATTTCAAAGCCGTCGCTTGCAATTCTCCGCCTTGCAATCTATGAGATGAAGTATCTCGACAATGTTCCGCAGAGCGTTTCAATCAACGAGGCTGTTGAACTTGCCAAGAAATATACAATTGACGAGAGCAAATTTGTAAACGGTATTCTCGGCACATATTCCCGTGAATTTTCGGGAAAGTCGGAGAAGTGATATGAGCCTTTTTCTCGGAATTGACACTTCAAATTACACAACATCAACCGCCCTTTACGACAGCAAAACGGGCGAAATGGTTCAGCAGAAAAAACTTCTTCCCGTAAAAGAAGGTCAGCTCGGACTTCGTCAGAGTGACGCTGTGTTTCACCACACAGCACAGCTGCACACGCTTATTGAAGAAATTTTGAAAGATGTTGATACAAGCAAAATAGCCGCAATTGCGGCGTCAAGCCGTCCAAGACCTGTTGACGGCTCATATATGCCGTGTTTCACCGTTGGAGAGAACACGGCAAAAATTTTATCTTCCGCAATGAAAATCCCTCTCTACACCTTTTCGCATCAGGAGGGACATATCTCGGCGGCATTGTTCGGCTCGCAGAGAACAGATTTGTTTGATAAGCAGTTTATCGCTTTCCATGTCAGCGGAGGTACAACCGAGGCAGTATTTGCCAAAGGATTCGGCACGGGCTTTTCCGTTAAACTTGTGGCACACACACTCGACCTTAATGCAGGACAGGCGATTGACCGCACAGGACTTATGCTCGGTTTAAAATTTCCGTGCGGTCCTCAGCTTGAACAGCTTGCCCTTAAAAATACAGAAAAAATCAAGGTAAAACCAACTCTCAAGGGTTGTGATTGTTGCCTGAGCGGAGTTGAAAATCTTTCCAAAAAGCTGATTGATGAGGGTAAATCTCCCGAATATGTTTCGGCATTCTGTCTTAAATATATTGAACAGACCTTGTCCGAAATGACCAAGCGACTGCTTGAAAAATACGGAGAACTTCCATTGCTCTTTGCAGGCGGAGTAATGTCAAATCGGATAATCAAAAATTCTTTTGAAGAAAAATATAATGCAATATTCGCACCGCCGCAGTTTTCGGCAGATAACTCGGCAGGAATTGCATATTTAGGATACAGGAAGTATAACGATGTACACACCCGAGTTTAGCAAACCACGAGTTTTAAGTGTTTCACAACTGAATTTCTATATAAAGTCAATTATTGAAAATGACGCAAGGCTGAATTTTGTCTTTGTTACGGGTGAAATTTCAAACCTGACCGACCACTACAGAAGCGGACACATCTACCTTTCAATCAAGGACGAAAAATCCGTTATAAGAGCCGTAATGTTTGCCGGCAATGCCCGTAATTTAAAGTTCAGACCGACCGATGGAATGAAAGTAATCTGCCGTGGCAGAGTTGCAGTCTATGAACCCACAGGTCAGTATCAGCTTTATATTGAAGATATGCAGCCAGACGGCATAGGTGCGCTTTCGCTTGCTTATGAACAACTTAAAAAGTCGCTTGCCGAAAAAGGACTTTTTGCTCCCGAACATAAGAAGAAAATTCCGCCGTTTCCGAATTCAATCGGTGTAATTACTTCTCCCACAGGTGCAGCAGTTCAGGATATCCGCAACATTCTTTCAAGAAGATTTCCGTCTGCCGACATAATTATGTGTCCCGTACTTGTTCAGGGCGATAATGCTCCCGCCCAACTTATTGACGCCGTACAGAAACTTGACAAATACAACGCCTGTGATGTTATCATAATCGGCAGGGGCGGCGGTTCAATTGAAGATTTGTGGGCATTCAATGATGAAAACCTTGCTTATGCAATCTACAACTGTAAAATTCCCGTAATTTCCGCTGTCGGTCATGAAACCGATTTTACAATCTGTGACTTTGTATCCGATCTCAGAGCGCCGACTCCGTCTGCAGCGGCAGAGCTTGCAGTTCCCGATACTGCGGAGCTTGTTGATTACTATAAATCGCAAAAGCAGTATGTTTCGTCAATGGCAACATTGAAATTAAGACAGGAATATAATGCTCTTACGGAATTAAAAACAAGACTTTCCGTAGTATCACCACAACAGAGAATTTTTGAATATGAAAAATCTCTTGAACTTTGCAAAACGAAAATACAGCATTTTGTTCAGGAAACAATAAATAAAAAGGCTGCCGACATCACAAAGACAGCCGCAAAACTTGAAGGACTCAACCCCGTTAAAATTCTTTCAAGAGGTTATTCGATTGCCGAAAAAAACGGTAAGGCGGTAAATTCCGCAAAAATGCTGAAAAGCGGAGATGAATTTACACTCCGTTTTTCAGACGGTGAAATAAAGGCAAAAGCAACAGGTGAGTAAAATGGCATTTACACATTTACATCTTCATACAGAATACAGTCTGCTTGACGGTGCCTGCCGTCTGAGCAGACTTGCAAAAGCCGCAAAAGAAAAAGGAATGACTGCACTCGCAATCACCGACCACGGTGTAATGTATGGTGCAGTCGATTTTTATAAGGAATGCAAAAAGCAGGGTATAAAGCCGATAATCGGCTGTGAAGTGTATGTTGCACCGCAAAGCCGTTTTGACAAGACCTCATCCTATGGAAAATACTATCATATGGTTCTGCTCTGCAAAAATCATACAGGCTATCAGAATCTTATCAAGCTTGTGTCAAAGGGCTTTACGGAGGGATTCTATACAAAGCCGAGGATTGATGATGAACTCCTTGCCGAGTATCATGAGGGCTTAGTCTGCCTCTCTGCCTGTCTGGCGGGTGAAATTCCTCAAAAGCTCCTTGACGGTGATTATGCCGGTGCAAAGTCAAAGGCAGAATTTTACCGTGATATATTCGGGAGTGAGAACTTTTTTATAGAGCTTCAAGACCACGGAATTGAGGAACAGAAAAGGATAATTCCAAGCCTTATAAAAATTGCCCGTGAAATCGGTGTTGACATTGTTGCAACAAACGATTGTCACTATATCGAAAAACAGGACAGCACGGTTCACAATATTCTTCTCTGTATTCAGACCAACCGAACAGTCAATGACAGCGACAGAATGGAGTTCAAAACTTCGGAATTTTATCTTAAAACAGAAGATGAAATGCGTGAGGTATTTGCAAGTTACCCCGAAGCTATCGACAATACACAGAAAATTGCCGATATGTGCAATGTGGATTTTGAATTCGGTGTACGCAAGCTTCCGAGATTTGATGTTCCTAATAACGAAGATCATCTGCATTATTTCAGAAGAAAATGCTATGAGGGGCTTTATAAACACTATGGCGAGAATCCCGACCAAGCTCTGATTGACCGACTTGAATATGAAATCAACACGGTGTCGCAAATGGGTTTTGTAGATTACTACCTCATTGTAAATGACTTTGTAAGCTACGCAAAATCATGCCAAATTCCTGTCGGACCCGGAAGAGGCTCGGGTGCAGGCTCACTTTGTGCCTACTGCATAGGCATAACCGCAATCGATCCGATAAAGTACAATCTTCTTTTTGAAAGATTTCTCAATCCCGAAAGAGTCAGTATGCCCGATTTTGATGTCGATTTTTGTAAGGAACGCAGGGGAGAGGTTATCGACTATGTTGTGCGTAAATACGGCGAAGATCATGTTGCACAGATAATTTCGTTCGGTACAATGGCGGCAAGAGGTGCAATCCGAGATGTCGGAAGGGTGCTTGAAATTCCGTATGCGACAGTAGATTCTGTTGCAAAGCTTGTTCCTATGGAACATGATATGACAATCGAGGAAGCGCTGAAACTGAGTCCCGATCTGAGAAGTCGCTGCAATAACGATCCGCAGATAAAAAAACTGCTTGATGTTGCAATGAGCATTGAGGGAATGCCCCGTCACGCAACAATGCACGCCGCAGGAGTTGTAATCACCGATAAGCCCGTCAGCGACTATGTTCCGCTGTCAAAAAATGACGATAATGTTGTAACACAGTTCACCATGACGGCACTTGAAGAACTCGGTCTTTTAAAAATGGACTTCCTCGGACTCAGAAACTTAACCGTAATCAATGATGCAGAAAAGCAGATAAAACATAAAAATCCCGACTATAATCCCGATATGGTCGATGAAAACGATAAAAAAGTTTTTGAAATGTTTTCAAAAGGATACACGGAGGGTGTATTTCAGTTTGAAAGCCAAGGAATGAAAAATGTCCTCACTCAGCTAAAACCGGAGCGAATTGAGGATCTTATAGCCGTTACGGCACTCTATCGTCCCGGACCTATGGACAGCATTCCCGTTTATATTGACTGTCGTCACAATCCGTCGCATATTCGTTACAAACATCCGCTTTTAAAGGAAATTCTCGGAGTTACAAGCGGTTGCATAATTTATCAGGAACAGGTTATGCAGATTTTCAGAACGCTTGCAGGCTACAGTCTCGGCAGAGCGGACATAGTGCGCCGTGCAATGAGCAAGAAAAAACTTGCCGTAATGGAGTCGGAGCGTGAAATATTCATTCACGGTCTTACTGATGATGACGGAAATATCATAGTTGAAGGATGCATTCGCCGTGGGGTTGATGAAAAAACGGCAATTTCCGTTTACGATGAAATGGAAAGCTTTGCACACTACGCATTTAACAAATCCCATGCTGCGGCATATGCCAACATTTCCTACAAAACTGCATGGCTCAAATGCCACTATCCCCGTGAATATATGGCGGCTCTGCTTTCAAGTGTTCTTGATAATCAAAATAAACTTGCGTCATATATCACTGAGTGCAAACGGCTCGGAATCCGTGTATTACCGCCTAATGTCAACGAAAGCAATCTTCATTTTACAGTCAGCGGAAACGATATCCGTTACGGACTTCTTGCCGTTAAAAATCTTGGCAGAAATTTCATAGATGAAATCATCTCGGAGCGCATAAACAATCCTTATGAAGATTTCTTTGATTTCTGCAAAAGGCTCTACGGCAGAAATATGAACAGCAGAGCAATTGAAAGTCTGATAAAATGCGGTGCATTTGACGGACTCGGAGCAAATCGCAGACAATTGCTCGCAATCAGTAAAACCGTTCTTGATGATGTTGAGTATGAAAGCAGAAGAAATGCGGGCGGTCAGATGTCGTTTTTTGATGACGCAGAAGTTGATGCTCAATCATCAAAGCCCAAAATTCCCGATTTGCCCGAATTTCCCGTTTCTGAACTTTTGCATATGGAAAACGAAATTGCGGGAATGTATCTCAGCGGTCATCCGCTCGATGAATACACAACTTTTTCAAAAGCAATCCGTGCCGACAAAACGGGCGATATAATCAATAATGACAGCGGTATGTATTTTGACGGAAAAAAAGTCAGCCTTGTCTGCATAGTTGCAAAGCTGAAAACCCAGCTTACAAAAAATAACAGGATTATGGCTTTTGTCAATGCCGAGGACAGATACGGAATGCTTGAAATCGTGATTTTCCCGAATGTATATGAAAAATATTCCGCCCTTCTCGGTGCAGGCGGTGCGTTGCTGTTTCGTGGAACTGTTAATTTAAAAGAAAACGAAGAGCCGAAAATCATCTGCGATTCCATAGTGTCTGCCCGTACAAACGAGGATTGCAAAAATAACCCTGTTGCAATAAAAAACACAGAACATTTTTCGCAAAATTATCAGATGCAAGCCGTGAAAAATGATACACAAAAGCCTTCTGCACTGTATTTGCGTATTGATGACCTCAATACCGACAAATACAACCGTGCAAAGCGTGTTCTTGACATTTTTGACGGCAGAACGCCTGTTATTTTCTATCTTACCGACACTAAAAGAAAGGTGAAAGCCCCCTCGTCAATGTGGGTTGATATCAATCCTGTAATGATAAAAGAACTCAAATATCAGCTTGGTGACGAAAATGTAGTGGCAAAATAACCAAAAACAAACTTTTATTTCAGTTATTTGCAATAAAAATTGGTGAAAGCTATTGAAAATTTCGTTTTTTTGTATTATAATTTATGTTGTTAAAACACTTTATTGCATAAAAGTGCAGAAGTATATGATGCTTTACAGCGTGAAAGTGCTGAAAGCTTAGGAGGAAATTAAAATGAAAAAAGCTAAAAAGATTGTCGCAGTTGCTCTTGCGGCGGCTTCTATGTCACTCGCATTTGCAGGATGCGGCGGTTCTGCAGAAAGCTCAAAGGCAGATAATTCAGGCACGGACGGTAAGGTTTACAATATCGGTATCTGTCAGCTTGTTCAGCATGAGGCTCTTGACGCCGCAACAAAAGGCTTTAAAGATTATCTTACTGAGAAACTCGGTGCAGACAATGTAAAG
>OHMT01001145.1_pt1 | contig 10974 bp, 9 predicted proteins | sample 1569371 | NCBI WGS metagenome assembly OHMT01 (sample SAMEA3879500, study PRJEB24766) | human gut metagenome | biome: human-associated habitat; feature: feces | place: USA | collected 1985/1987 | reverse complement strand
GAATTCCGCCGCTTGGGACATAATCCGGCTTACCTGACCAGCGTACATTTCGACGTGAACCGCATCCACTTCTCTGCCGACATCAATAAAATAGTGGAAGAAACGGATACTTTGATTTTCGTCACCCCCTCTCCTTATTTAAAGAGCCATCTGAAAAAACTCAAGACGCGCCTGCGCGATAAATTCATCGTCACGGCCATCAAGGGTATCGTGCCCGACGAAAACCTGGTCTGCTCGGAATATTTTCATCAGGTGTATAGCGTGCCCGACGAGAATCTGGCCGTTTTGGGGGGACCGAGCCATGCGGAAGAAGTGGCTTTGGGACGGCTTACTTATCTGACCGTGGGATGCGCCGACTTGGAAAAGGCGCAAAACTTTGCCGACATGATCAGCAGCGAATATGTCAAGACCAAAATCAGCGACGACGTCATCGGCATCGAATACGCTTCGGTGTTGAAGAACGTCTATGCCATCGCGGCGGGTATCTGCAACGGCCTGAAGTATGGAGACAACTTCCAGTCGGTCATCATGTCCAACGCAGCGCAGGAAATGAACCGTTTTCTCAAGATTGTACACCCCATTGAACGGAATATCATCGATTCGGTCTATCTGGGCGACCTTCTCGTCACGGGATATTCCAACTTCAGTCGCAACCGGGTGTTCGGTTCCATGATAGGCAAGGGGTACAGTGTGAAAAGCGCACAAATAGAAATGGAAATGATAGCCGAGGGGTATTACGGCACCAAATGTATGAAGGACATCAACAAGTGCCTCCATGTCAACATGCCGATTCTGGACGCCGTATATAATATCCTCTACGAACGTATCTCGCCGAGCATCGAGATAAAACTGCTCACCGATTCATTCCGATAACTCATTATTGTTTTTTAATAGCGTAAAAAGATGAAGAATATTCAATTAGACATCACAAAAGCAACTCAGTTCCTTCAGGCCGATGCCATCGCGGCATACGAACCGAAGGTGAAGGCCGCACAGGAAGCGTTGGAAAACGGCACTTGTCCGGGTAACGACTTTTTAGGTTGGCTGCACTTGCCGTCTTCCATTACTCCCGATTTCATCGGTGAACTGAACGCCACGGCACAGGTGCTCCGCGAGAACTGCGAAGTGGTCGTAGTAGCCGGCATCGGCGGAAGCTACCTTGGCGCACGCACCGTCATCGAAGCCCTGAGCAACAGTTTCCAATGGTTGCTGAACGATAAGAAGAACCCGGTCATCCTGTTTGCCGGAAACAACATCGGCGAAGACTATCTGGCCGAAATGTGCGCTTACCTGGCCGACAAGAAATTCGGTGTCATCAATATTTCCAAGAGCGGCACGACCACCGAAACGGCTTTGGCTTTCCGCCTGCTGAAAAAGCAATGCGAAGATCAGCGCGGCAAGGAAACTGCAAAGAAAGTAATCGTTGCAGTGACGGACGCTAAAAAAGGTGCTGCCCGTGTTACAGCCGACAAAGAAGGATATAAAACATTTATCATCCCTGACAACGTAGGCGGACGTTTCTCTGTACTGACTCCGGTTGGTTTGCTGCCTATCGCAGTAGCCGGATTCGATATTGACAAACTGGTTGCCGGTGCTGCCGACATGGAAAAAGTATGTGGTTCGGACGTTGCATTTGCTGAAAACCCGGCTGCTATTTATGCTGCTACCCGCAATGAGTTGTACAGAAATGGCAAGAAGATCGAAATCCTCGTTAACTTCTGCCCGAAACTGCACTATGTAAGCGAATGGTGGAAACAGCTTTACGGAGAATCGGAAGGAAAAGATAATAAGGGTATCTTCCCTGCATCGGTAGATTTCTCTACAGACCTTCATTCTATGGGTCAATGGATTCAGGAAGGCGAACGTTCTATCTTCGAAACTGTGATTTCAGTAGAGAAAGTTAACCACAAACTGGAAGTTCCTTCTGACGAAGCAAATCTGGACGGCTTGAACTTCTTAGCCGGCAAGCGTGTGGACGAAGTGAACAAGATGGCCGAACTGGGAACGCAGCTGGCTCACGTAGACGGTGGCGTACCTAATATGCGCATCGTACTTCCGGAATTGAGCGAATACAACATTGGTGGTCTGCTCTATTTCTTCGAAAAGGCTTGTGGTATCAGCGGTTATTTGCTGGGCGTGAACCCATTCAACCAACCGGGTGTGGAAGCATACAAAAAGAATATGTTTGCCTTGCTGGACAAACCGGGTTATGAAGAGGAATCCAAAGCAATCCGTGCAAAACTATAAATCAAGAACGTTTTATAAACGGTAAACTATAAACAATGAACGGTGAACAACTATGCTATATACATGGATTTGTTCACCGTTCATTATTATATTCAATTGATTGCAGTTTCCGATTGTACCGCTTATTACCCGTTGTACCGTTTACTGCTCACCACTTCTACTTCTCATCTTCCACTTTCGTCTTCAAACCGATTTCTTCCTGTGCTCCTTCACATTCGGCTTTGGAAGAAAGATAGAACTCTAATTTCACATCACCGTTCTTATCTACCTGTTTAATGGTCGCAATCACCATAATTTTGGCTTTTGACACCCCATCCTTAAAACGAAGCTGTCCTTTTTCCACATCTGTCAGATTTCCCTCTGTAGATACTTCTGTTTTCTCATAAAAGAGTTTAGTATCCACTTCATCGTCATTCTGAAGTTTAAAGGTTTTCAGTTCTGCCCCATTTCCATCCAAAAGCAGAAACGCTTTCACTTCGTCTCCCACCTTCAAGGCCGGCAGTTCATCCCTCTGATTCGCATAGTCTTTTTCATCGGAACTGGTATTTTCACCGTCCGATTCGATCTTCGCATAAAGCTTTTCTATCTTGATAACAGGACTTTCCCCACTATCAGAGCAGGCGCCTAAAAACAATGGTAGCAACAATAATACTCTCTTTTTCATGCTATCGTCGAGTTTATAACGTTACAAAAATACACATATTCTTCTAAACAGCAAATAATTATGTAGTTAATCGCTTGGGAGCATCATTTGCAACTATCTTCCCTTTCTAACTTATCTCTCATTTTTTATCGTTATCTTTGCCTCGTATACAGTTGTAGATGAAGCGAATCAAACTTAAAAAACAAATAGAATGGCAGGAAATTTATTAAAGAAGTCCAGTGGACTCATGCTACTATGTAGCGTATCATTGCTAATGATAGTCATGACCGGCTGTCAGGAAGCCAAACTCAAAACTGTAATCGGGATAGCCAACAAACAGTGTCCGCTGGACATGGGAGAAGTCGGCAATATTACCAGTATCATCTACGACGGGGATAACGTAGTGTACACTCTCAACATGAACGAGGAAATTACCAATATTAAGATTTTGAAAGATAATCCGGAAAGCATGAAATCATCTATCAAAATGATGTTTCAGAATCCGGCTGCTGATGTAAAGGAAATGCTGAAATTGATGGCTAAGTGTAATTCCGGATTACACATGATATTTGTAGGGAATAAGTCGGGCGAACAAGCGGTTTGCGAACTTACTGCCGAAGAATTGAAAGAGGTTATCAATACAAATGCCGACCCGGCACAAAGCGGACAGACAAAGCTTGAAGCGCAACTGAAAATGGCGAATCTGCAATTTCCAATGCAGGCCAGTGAAGAAGTCGTTGTCGAAAAAATCGAAATCATAGGTGAATCGGTTGTTTATATATGCAGTGTGGACGAAGAGTTGTGTCCTATCAGCCAGATTGAAGAAAACGCAGCTGAAGTGAAAGAGGGTATTGTGTCAACGCTGGCAAGTCAGACCGATCCTGCCACCCAGATATTCATAAAAACCTGCGTGGAGAACAATAAAAATATTACCTACAGATATATCGGCAAGGATTCCGGGAAACAATACGATGTAGTTATTCCCGTGTCTGATCTGAAGAAAATGCTCATAAAAAATAAAATATCATCTTAAAAAGATTCCGCAACGTACAAAGTATGAAAAAGAAACTGAAAGCCGTCCTGTTTGACATGGACGGCGTACTCTTTGACTCTATGCCTTATCATTCGGAAGCCTGGCATAAAGTAATGAAATCTCATGGGCTCACTCTTAGTCGCGAAGAAGCATATATGCATGAAGGACGGACAGGAGCCTCTACAATCAATATTGTTTTTCAACGTGAATTGGGTAGAGAAGCCACACAGGAGGAGATAGAAAGTATCTATCAGGAGAAAAGTGTTTTGTTCAATTCATATCCCGAAGCAAAGCCTATGCCCGGTGCATGGGAGTTACTGCAAAAAGTGAAGAAGGACGGGCTGATTCCGATGGTGGTCACCGGCTCCGGTCAGTTATCCCTGCTCGAACGGCTGGAACACCACTATCCGGGAATGTTTCACAAAGAACTGATGGTTACAGCGTTCGATGTAAAATATGGCAAACCCAATCCCGAGCCGTATTTGATGGCTTTGAAAAAAGGAGGGATCAAAGCGGATGAAGCGGTTGTAGTAGAAAACGCTCCGTTAGGAGTGGAAGCCGGACACAACGCGGGTATTTTCACCATAGCAGTCAATACGGGTCCTTTGAACGGGCAAGTGTTGCTGGATGCCGGGGCTGATTTATTATTTCCATCCATGCAGGCACTTAATGACACCTGGGACATGATGACTGAAAATGACATCTAAAAGCTGAAAAGAAAATTTATTCTTCAAAACAGAAGAAAAATATTGAAAAGCAGGAATATAAATAGTATTTTTACGGGAGTTTAATTCGCTTAGATTCTATCTAAGCCAACGCAGATTCTACTATGCAAAAGTTATTATCTTTACCACCCAATTTGATCCATTGCTTCCACGAACTGGAAGAAGTTAACCATACCGATTGGTTTTGTACATCAGACCCCATAGGGAGCAAACTAGGCTCCGGCGGCGGAACCACATGGTTATTGCAAGCTTGCCATCAGGCATTCGCTCCACAAGAGTCTTTCAGCAACTGGATAGGACACGAAAAAAAAATATTGCTCCATGCAGGCGGACAAAGCCGTCGGCTACCCAGCTACGGCCCTTCCGGCAAAATATTAACTCCTATCCCGATCTTCAGTTGGGAAAGAGGACAAAAGCTGGGACAGAATCTGTTATCATTGCAGCTCCCGCTCTATGAAAGGATTATGAATCAGGCTCCGGCCGGTCTGAATACGCTGATTGCTAGCGGAGACGTATATATCCGTTCGGAAAAACCGCTTCAGGATATTCCGAACGCAGATGTAGTATGCTACGGGCTGTGGGTGAATCCTTCATTGGCAACTCATCATGGCGTGTTTGTTTCCGACCGGAAAAAACCGGAGGTGCTCGATTTCATGTTGCAGAAACCTTCTTTGGAAGAGTTGGAAGGATTGTCGAAAACTCATCTTTTCCTGATGGATATCGGCATCTGGATTTTGAGTGACCGCGCCATAGAAGTATTGATGAAACGGTCATTGAAAGAAGGTACGAAGGATATTACTTATTATGACTTATACTCGGACTATGGTTTGGCTTTGGGAGAGCATCCTAAAACGAAAGATGAAGAAATCAATCAGTTATCCGTAGCTATATTGCCGTTGCCAGGTGGAGAATTCTACCATTACGGCACAAGTCACGAACTGATTTCTTCTACTTTAGCCATACAGGACAAGGTACGGGACCAAAGAAGAATCATGCACCGGAAAGTAAAGCCAAATCCGGCTATCTTTATACAGAATTCCATCACACAAGTTTCTCTTTCTGCCGACAACGCCAATTTATGGATTGAGAATAGCCAAGTGGGAAAAGAATGGAAATTAGGTTCCCGCCAGATTATTACAGGAGTTCCTGAAAACCAGTGGAGCATAAATTTGCCGGATGGGGTTTGCATCGACATTATTCCTATCGGTGAGAATGAGTTTGTTGCGCGTCCGTATGGATTGGATGATGTATTCAAAGGAGCGTTGGACAAAATAACGACTACTTACCTTAATGTTCCTTTTACCCGTTGGATGGAAGATAGAGGAATTACCTGGGAGGATATAAAAGGGCGTACAGATGATTTACAATCGGCATCCATCTTCCCCAAAGTGGCTTCTGTTGAAGATTTAGGCATATTAGTACGCTGGATGACCTCGGAGCCACAACTGGAAGAAGGGAAAAAACTTTGGTTGAAAGCAGAAAAAGTTTCTGCAGACGAAATATCCGCAAGCGCCAACCTCAAGCGTCTTTACGAACAGCGCAATGCTTTCCGTAAGGAGAACTGGAAAGGATTGGCGGCCAATTATGAGAAGAGCGTATTCTATCAACTCGATTTGCTGGATGCCGCAAATGAATTTGTACGTTTCAATCTGGGCATGCCTGACGTCTTGAAAGAAGATGCTGCCCCCATGTTACGGATACACAACCGGATGCTTCGTGCACGTATCATGAAACTACGTGAAGACAAGGATTGTGCCAAAGAGGAACAGGCAGCCTTTCAACTGCTTCGCGACGGTTTATTGGGGGTAATGAGCGAACGAAAGAGCCATCCCATACTCAACGTTTATTCCGATCAAATCGTATGGGGACGCAGTCCTGTGCGTATCGATGTGGCCGGAGGATGGACGGACACACCTCCCTACTCTCTTTATTCAGGGGGAAGTGTTGTAAATCTTGCTATCGAACTAAACGGTCAACCACCGCTACAAGTATATGTGAAACCATGCAAGGAATATCACATCACTCTTCGCTCTATCGACATGGGTGCAATGGAAGTGATAAGGAATTACGAGGAACTGCAAGATTATAAAAAGGTAGGTTCTCCATTCTCTATTCCGAAAGCCGCCCTTACATTGGCGGGCTTTGCACCGGCATTCTCTACGGAATCTTATCCTTCTTTAGCTAAACAGCTGGAAGATTTCGGTTCAGGAATCGAAATTACTCTGCTGGCTGCTATTCCTGCGGGCTCTGGCTTGGGAACCAGTTCCATACTGGCATCTACCGTGCTCGGAGCAATCAATGATTTCTGCGGATTGGCTTGGGATAAAAATGATATATGTAGTTACACATTAGTATTAGAACAGCTCCTGACCACTGGAGGAGGTTGGCAAGATCAATATGGCGGTGTCTTTTCCGGTATTAAGTTGCTTCAATCCGAAGCTGGTTTCGAACAGAATCCATTAGTACGCTGGTTACCCGATCAGTTCTTTGTTCATCCTGATTACCGCGACTGTCATCTGTTATATTATACGGGAATTACTCGTACTGCTAAAAGTATTTTGGCAGAGATCGTCAGTTCCATGTTCCTCAATTCCGGTCCGCATCTAAGCTTGCTGGCCGAAATGAAAGCTCATGCAATGGATATGAGTGAAGCCATTTTACGAAGTAATTTCGAGAGTTTCGGTCGTTTGGTCGGCAAAACCTGGATACAGAACCAGGCATTAGACTGCGGAACCAATCCACCGGCAGTAGCAGCCATTATCGAAAAAATCAAGGATTACACCCTGGGATACAAACTCCCCGGTGCAGGTGGCGGAGGCTATTTATATATGGTAGCCAAAGACCCGCAAGCAGCCGGACAAATCCGACGGATACTGACGGAACAAGCCCCCAATCCTCGTGCTCGTTTTGTAGAAATGACTCTTTCTGATAAGGGACTTCAGGTTTCAAGAAGCTAAAGAGAAAGCGTTACCATATTGCCGGTCAATCATCCGGAACCATAAAAAACAAGCTTGGACAGATTCAAACGAAATGTCCAAGCTTTAATTTTTCAACGCCATAATGATCTGTTTTACATGTTGAGACTTGAAATAACTGTAAAGTAAATCATAATAATGATAAAACCAATAGCTCCGATAATCAGCGCCACACTAGCCCATTTCTTTTTTCTAGCTTCTTCCATTCTTATTTATATTTATTGGGATTAATATAATTTATCGTCAAATGTCTACATCTGGAAAGCTATGAACATACTACTACAGAATATCATTCCTTACTTTTTCATATCTACAAAGTTAGCATTTCTCACGAGAATCCTTTTATTTAAATCAACTTTTTCATTCTATTTAGGCTAAATTATGCAACTACATACAATAATAACTAACTAGGTTTGAGAAAATGCAAAGCAAAATACATGACTGACTATCTAAGGATTATGAATCTAAATATCAAGAATATGAAACACATTTATTTTACTCATTACCGCTTTTATATCACACAAAAACTGTACATTTGCACTATAAATAATATACTAGACTAAAAAAAGGATCAAAAACAAATAAAATATAAAGATGAAATTACTTAAACTATTATTCTTATCCGCCATCTTGCTATCCGCATGCAACAATGACTCGACAGACACTCCGGAAACAGGAGAGCCCAAACAGATTATCGTAGAAATGGCCTCCAATGATTTTACAGATGTCTCCGGCACATATACTCTTGAGAACAATAAAGAATACTGTACTCGGGAAGACGGAAAATATAAGATATTATTGGTCAAGAGTACATATATAAATAAGGAGGGAAAGGAAAAGGATATTCTTACCTATGGCATTCTGGATGTAGCAAATAAAAAATACATCTGCTATACAGCCAACATAGATGTAGCCCAAAGACTTGAAAGAGACTGGGAATTTTATAATCAAATAACTAATCCGGATTTTCCAGATGACCCAAATAGACGATTAGTTTGTAATTCTTATACAAAGAAAGACTAATAATAGAACCTCTTACGAGATAAAAGAAAGATTTCACTTTGATAGTCAACATATAACATTGGTTTCTTGGGAACAACAATAGACCAACAAAAATCAATTACAAGGGCTAAATCCTGCATTTAGTTTTAGTTATCCAAGGTATAAGAAAACAGAAATCCCTCAATAATCAACTGATTATCAAGGGATTTTTCTGTGACCCCGGTGCGATTCAAACGCACGACCTTCAGAACCGGAATCTGACGCTCTATTCACTAAGCTACGGGGCCATTCTTTCTAAATGCGAGGACAAAAGTATAAAAAATCTTCTCATCTTCCTAATGATTCTCCTTTTTTTATAGTTCTTAAGGTACTTCCCTATATTAGAAGACTGTTATTTTGAAATGCTTTAGAGCATTTACTTTATCAAATTGACAATCTTTTAGAGAATATCCATTACATATATCAATTTTATTCCTATCTTTGCCGACAATTAACATTTAACAAACCTATGAGTTACTTGATAAAACCTAAGAACTATAAGCCGCTACTCGACCTCAAACAGACCGAGCTGGGAATCAAGCAAATAAAAGAGTTCTTCCAATTAAACTTGTCATCCGAACTACGCCTTAGACGTGTGACTGCCCCTCTTTTCGTATTGAAAGGAATGGGTATCAATGATGATTTGAATGGAATAGAACGACCTGTTTCTTTCCCAATCAAAGATCTGGGCGATGCGCAAGCCGAAGTGGTTCATTCATTGGCTAAATGGAAAAGGTTGACCTTAGCTGACTATCACATCGAACCGGGATATGGTATTTATACGGATATGAATGCTATTCGGTCAGACGAAGAACTGGGCAATCTGCATTCTCTCTACGTAGACCAGTGGGACTGGGAACGTGTTATCACCAATGAAGACCGGACTGTGAACTTCCTAAAGGAAATCGTCAACCGTATTTATGCGGCTATGATCCGTACAGAATATATGGTATATGAGATGTATCCGCAAATCAAACCTTGCCTGCCGCAAAAGCTACATTTCATTCATTCAGAGGAATTGCGCCAGCTTTATCCGAACCTGGAACCTAAATGTCGCGAACATGCCATCTGTCAGAAATATGGAGCTGTGTTTATCATAGGAATAGGCTGTCAACTTGGTGATGGCAAGAAGCACGACGGACGTGCACCGGACTATGACGACTACACTACCAAAGGACTGAACGACCTGCCCGGACTAAACGGCGACCTCCTATTGTGGGACAATGTACTGCAACGCTCCATCGAATTATCATCGATGGGAATCCGTGTAGACAAAGAAGCCTTGCAACGTCAGTTAAAAGAAGAAAAAGAAGAAAAAAGACTGGAACTTTATTTCCACAAGCGATTGATGAATGACACCCTTCCCCTGTCTATCGGAGGAGGTATCGGACAATCCCGCTTGTGTATGTTCTACCTTCGCAAAGCTCACATCGGAGAAATACAAGCCAGCATCTGGCCCGAAGATATGCGCAAGGAATGTGAAGAACTTGAAATACACCTTATATAACAAACTATGAATGTACAAATTGAAGAAAGCTGGAAAGCACATTTAGAACCCGAATTCGAAAAAGACTACTTTCGCACACTGACCGATTTCGTCAAAAGCGAATATAGCCAGTATCAGATCTTCCCTCCGGGAAAACTGATCTTCAATGCTTTCAACCTTTGTCCTTTCGACAAAGTGAAAGTTGTAATTATAGGACAAGATCCTTACCATGGACCGGGACAAGCGCATGGTCTCTGTTTCTCTGTAAACGACGGAGTGCCTTTTCCCCCTTCATTAGTGAATATATTCAAAGAAATCAAAGCCGACATCGGCACAGATGCCCCTGCTACGGGAAATCTGACTCGCTGGGCAGAACAGGGAGTATTGTTGCTCAACGCTACGCTGACCGTACGTGCTCACCAAGCTGGTTCACACCAGAACCGTGGCTGGGAAACATTTACTGATGCTGCAATCCGTGCCCTGGCAGAAGAAAAAGAAAACCTGGTATTTATCCTGTGGGGATCATACGCTCAAAAGAAAGGAGCGTTTATCGACCGCAACAAACACTTGGTACTCACTTCCGCCCATCCCTCTCCTCTTTCTGCTTACAACGGCTTCTTCGGAAACAAACATTTCAGCCGTACAAACGATTATCTAAAAGCACATGGAGAAACAGAAATCGCATGGTAGATAGATAACAGTGAAATAAAAACAATGAGCGGTGAACAACTAATGCAATATAAATGCATATCTTGTTCACCGCTCATTGTTTTTATTTTATGCTCTATCGCTTACTCTTTACGTTATCGCTAAACATTCATTAT
>OHMT01001139.1_pt1 | contig 11023 bp, 9 predicted proteins | sample 1569371 | NCBI WGS metagenome assembly OHMT01 (sample SAMEA3879500, study PRJEB24766) | human gut metagenome | biome: human-associated habitat; feature: feces | place: USA | collected 1985/1987 | reverse complement strand
GACAGCAGTGGTCGGTGAGCTGGGACGGGGCGTTCCAGGCCGTGACGAACGACGGTACGATCCGCTTCGACGACGCGCAGGACAAACCGGAAGCGTCGGGCGCAGGGGACTCCCTCCTGCAGGATTTCCGCGCCCTTGTCCAGCAATACTATTCCCACGCAGAAAAAAAGAGTTACATCGTCCATGATTGAATTCAAACCCGTGCGCCTCGAGGATAAACAGACCATCGAGCGCTATACCATGCCTTCGGGCATCTACAACTGCGACCTCGCATTCGCCAACATGTACTGCTGGCAGGCGATGTACCACAGTGCCTGGGCCGTGATCGACGGCTTCCTGGTGATCCGCTTCCAGATCGGGGGCGGGGAGAAGATCGGGTACATGCAACCCGTCGGCGAAGGGGATTTCGCCCGGATCATCCCCGCCCTGCGCGAAGATGCCCATGCGCACGGACAGCGGCTGCGCATCATCGGGCTTACGGACGAGGGGCGCGAGATGGTTCGCAACATGCACACCGGGCTGTTCGCGTTCGAATCCGACCGCGGGATAGAAGATTACGTTTACAACGCCGACGACCTGCGCAACCTCACGGGACGCAGGTACCAGCCCAAACGCAACCATATCAACCGTTTCATGGCGGAATACCCCGATTTCCGGTACGAGCAACTCACGCGCGAGCGGTTCGGGGAGTGCATGCAGCTCGAACGCGAATGGCGCCGGGCCCACGAAGGGCACACCTCGGAACTGTGCGCCGAACAGCGGGCCATGCAGCGGGCTTTCGAACATTTCGAAGAACTGGAAATGATCGGCGGCTGTATCTACGTAGGCGACAAACTGATCGCGTTCACATACGGTTCGGCGGTCAACGACCATACGTTCGACACGCATGTCGAGAAGGCGGACACCGACTACGACGGCGCCTTCACGATCATCAACAAACTCTTCGCACAGCACCTTCCCGCGCGTTTCTCGATGATAAACCGCGAGGAAGACCTCGGGATCGACGGGTTGCGCCAGTCGAAGCTCTCCTACCACCCCGCCGTCATCCAGCACAAATATGCGGCCATCCACCTGCACCCGGACGAAATCGCCTGCAAGGAACTTTGGACGGCGGCATTCGGCGACGACGAACAATTCGTCGACTCGTTCCTGATGCGCTATTACAGCCGCCGCAGGATGCTGACGGCCGAATGCGAAGGGCGTACGGCGGCCATGCTCCACATGCTGCCGTTCGAGAGCGAGCTGGGACGGTCGACCTACATCTACGGCGTAGCGACAGCGCCCGAATTCCGCCGCAGGGGACTGGCCGGCAAGCTGATACGCGAAGCGATGCGGCTCATCGGCGAGCAGGGCGACGAGGCGGCCTTCCTGATCCCGAGCGAGGAGTGGCTGCACGGGTTCTATGCAAAATACGGCTTCGAAGGCGCCGTCCCGGTGACATTCTCATCGCAAGACGGCTTCGATTTCGGGACGGGCGACGCCTCGAAAGACAGGGCCATGGTCTGGCGGCGAGCCCCCGGGGCTCCGCTGCCCGAGGCACTGCACTGCACTTACGCCAAGAGGTAGTACCGCCCTGCTGCGCCGCAACGCAAGGTGCGATATCGCACCCACGACAAGAAAGCCGCAGACTTTACAGTCTGCGGCTTTCCGTTTTGCATATCGTCACTTAAAGTCGTCAGTATATGGTTCCGCCGTTCACTTCGGTCGTAGTCCAGGGAACCTCCTTCACCGAAGAGATGACAGCCTCCTGGCCGATGACCGTCAACGTAATTTCGTATTCCACGCCAGCCAGCAGCGACGGCATGGTATCAGCCGTAATGCTTGTTGTGAATTCTTCGCCGTCGATCGTGCAGGTCACGGCAAGGGTAGGCTTAGCGGCCATAGGCACGACAAGCGCCTTTTCGCCGGCGGCCAGGGTAAGCGTCCCCGTCGCCGTGCCGGCCGGATCCACCGTGCCGGCTACCATATCGAGCGTGCCGGTCGCATGGATTCCACCGGTAATCTGCACCTGAGTAAGGTTGGCAGCACCCGTGTATCCACTGCCGGCCGTTGCCAGGAAAGAGAGTTTGGAATAGGCGTGCTTCATCTCGACGGCGACAGCTCCCGCATTGGCAGCATTGACAGGCTGGGGCTGGTAGATCAAATCCTGTGCGGCCGCATCCTTTTGCGCCGTCAGCGTATATTCGGCACCACTGGCAGAAGTAGTCACGGCCAAAGCCGAAGGCGCCCACGCAACCAGCGTACCGCCCTTGCGATCCACCAAGATGGGATCGCCATCGACAGTCCATGCATCGGCACTAAATTTCACCAGTTTCGTTGCAGCAGTAACGCCGGGAATAAAAACATTGAAATCGGCTGCATACGGTTTCACCTCGGCACGCGTAACGACATCGAGTGCCGTCACACCTACGAACTGTACAGGCGCGATTTCAGGCTGGGGGGGGGTAACTTCGTCCTGTTTATCGCAAGAACAGAAAACGGCCGAAGCCATGGCTGCAGCAGCTGCCGCATAGTAAAAAAGTTTCATTTAGATAGTTTATTAAATTGTTATACATTTTTTGGACGGCCTGCAACCCGCTCAAACGAATTCAACCGACAGCCCCAATTATCCTCTCTTACAGAACGTAATTATTCATATTACACCAAATTGTTCACACTTCGTCACACAATTTCGTTCATTAATGATATTCAAAGTTAAATAAAAACCGCATCATTGCACCATATGAACCGAATAAGCCTACACAAAAAGCATTTTTGTATACCTATTCGGGCTTTCATATATAACCCATGGGCGTATCTGTATACAAGCATCCTGAAAATCGACATCAGAGAAGCCCGAACCCGGCAAAATGCCGGACATGCATTGCTCGAAGCAGGCCGCAGAAAAACCGCCGCCCTCCCCCAACGGCGAAGGCCGGAAAAAGGCAAGGCACTAAAAAACCCGAAGTTTTCACTTCGGGTTTTGCGGGGGGGGGCCGGAGGCGGACAACGTCCGGGGCAGGCGATTCGGGGCTATTTCCGTGCGATACGCCGCAGGAAGCACTCGATCGTATTCTCCATCAGGCAACAGATCGTCATCGGCCCCACGCCGCCTGGAACAGGGGTGATGACCGACGCCTTGGGCTCGATGGCGGCGAAATCGACGTCACCGCACAGCTTGCCGGTTTCGGGATCGCGGTTGACCCCCACGTCGATCACCACGGCACCGTCACGCACCATATCCGCCGTTACGAACTTCGGGCGGCCGATCGCCACGACCAGGATGTCGGCGCGGCGCGTCACCTCGCCCAGGTTACGCGTACGGCTGTGCGCCATGGTCACGGTGGCATTGGCATCCAACAGCAATTTCGAGACGGGAAGCCCGACGATATTGCTGCGGCCGATCACCACGGCCTCCTTGCCGGCGATCTCCACGCCCGCAGCCCGCAGCATCTTGAGGATACCTTTCGGCGTACAGGGCAGCGTACAGGGCTGTTTCTGCCACAAAGCCGCCACATTGAGGGGATGGAAGCCGTCGACATCCTTCCCCTTGTCGATCGCGGCGATCACCTTGTCCTCGTCGATATGCTTGGGCAGGGGCAGCTGCACCAGGATTCCGTCGACGCCTTCGTCGGCATTCAGGTCGGCGATGATGCCGAGCAACTCGGCCTCGCAGACCGACTCCGGCTTGCGGATCGTCGTATTGCGGATGCCGACTTCGGCCGAGGCCTTGGCCTTGCCCGTCACATAGGAGACGCTGCCCGGGTCTTCGCCCACGAGGATTACGACCAGATGCGGCACGCGTCCGTATTTCGCGCCGAAAGTAGCCACTTCGGCGGCCATTTCGGCCTTGAGTTTTGCTGAGAGTTCTTTTCCGCTGATAACCATACCTTATATATAACTATTTTTCAAATGCCCAATGTCCGATGTCGGTGCGGTGGAAGAGGTTGTCGCATCCGATGCGTGCGACATCCCGCAGCGCATTGGCGCGTGCCTCGGCCAGCGTGGCCCCTTTGCCCACGACGAACAGCACGCGGCCGCCCGAGGTGAGGATGCGGCTGCCGTCGGTCTTCGTCCCCATGTGGTAAAGGGCGCCTTCCACCCGGTCGAGCCCCTTGATCTCGCAGCCCTTTTCATAGTCTCCGGGATAGCCTTTCGATGCGAGCACGATGCCGAGCGTGGCGAAATCGTGCCATACGAGCTGCGTATCGCCGCCGTCGGCCACAGCGCAGAAGATATCCACGATGTCGCTTTTCAGGCGCGGCAGCACGACTTCGGTTTCGGGGTCGCCGAAACGGGCGTTGAATTCGATGACCTTGATCCCCTGCGGGGTCTTCATCAGGCCGCCGTAAAGCACGCCTTCGAACGGGCAGCCCTCGGCGACCATCGCGTCGGCGGTCGGTTGCAACACCTTCTCGAGCGCATAGCGTTCGTCCTCGGCCGAGATGAACGGCAGGGGCGAATATGCACCCATACCGCCCGTATTGGGCCCCTTGTCGCCGTCAAATGCCCGCTTGTGATCCTGCGCCAGCACCATCGGCCATACCTTATGCCCGGAGACGAAGCACATGAACGAAAATTCAGGCCCCGTGAGGAAATCCTCGACGACGACCTTGCCCGCGCCGAATTTGTCGTCGAGCAACATGTCCTTCAGGGCGGCGTCGGCCTCCTCCATCGTCTCGGCGATCACCACGCCCTTGCCCGCGGCCAGCCCGTCGTATTTCAGCACGGCAGGCAGCGGACGCGAAGCGACATAGTCCATCGCCGCGGCATAATCGGTGAAGGCCCGGTAACCGGCCGTCGGAATGGCGTATTTGGCCATCAGGTCTTTGGCGAACTCCTTGCTCGACTCGATACGCGCGGCAGCCTTCGTAGGGCCGAAAGCCCGCAGCCCGGCGGCCTTGAACGCATCGACCACACCCGCCGCCAACGCCACCTCGGGGCCGACGACCGTAAGGCCGATCCCGTTCTGCGCCGCAAAATCGCGCAGCCGCTCCACCTCCGTCTCGCGGATAGCCACGCACTCGGCCTGCGCCGCAATACCCGCATTGCCGGGGGCGCAAAATATCTTCTCCACCTGGGGCGAGCGCGACAGCGCATCCACAATTGCATGTTCACGGCCACCGCCGCCAATAACCAAAACTTTCATACGAATACGAATTAACAGTTTCCACCGCCGTTATGCCGCCGGACGATGTATGCACGGCCTACTGCCGACCACAAGTCCGGCACTCTCCCCAAGCCCCTCCCTCGGGAGAGGCTTGTCGCAGCGGCAAAAGTTTTTATTTATACCGTCCGATTTCCGATCGCCACGGAAGCGGATTTCACCTTGGCGAAGTCCGGTTCGGGCGGGGCACAGCATCCTGTTTCCCGCCCGAAGCGGGCACGGCGAGACGAAAGGTGCCGCGATAATCGAAAATCAATGTTTGAAATGGCGCTCGCCCGTGAATACCATGGCGATGCCCTTCTCGTCGGCCTTCCGGATCGAGTCCTCGTCACGTACCGAACCACCCGGCTGCACGATGGCCGTCACGCCGTATTCGGCAGCCAGCGTCACGCAGTCGTCAAAGGGGAAGAAGCCGTCCGAAGCCAGCACCAGTCCTTCGGTAACGCCGGCGGCATGCGCCTGCCGGAGTGCGATCTCGGCCGAGCCGATGCGGTTCATCTGCCCGGCGCCCACGCCCAGCGTACGGCCGTCCCTGACGGCGACGATGGCGTTCGACTTGACGTGCTTGACGATATGCCAGCCGAAATTCAGGTCGTCCATCTGTGCCGCGGCGGGTTTTGCCTTCGTCACGCACATATCGGCCGTGACGGTTTTCGTCGCCACGTCGAGATCCTGCACCAGCAGGCCGCCGTTGACGCTGACATATTGCTTGGGGTCGACGGCCCCCTGCTGCATATCGACCTCCAGCAGCCGCAGGTTTTTCTTCGTGCAGAGCACTTCGAGCGCCCCTTCGTCGAATTTCGGCGCCATGATGATCTCGAGGAAGATCGGTTTCATCAACTCGGCCGCCTCGCGCGTTACGGTGCGGTTCGTGGCGACGATACCCCCGAAGATCGACACCTTGTCGGCCTCGTAAGCCTTCGTCCAGGCATCCACGACATCCTTGCCGACGGCAGCACCGCAGGGATTCATGTGTTTGAGCCCCACGCAGAACGGCTCATCGAACTCGCGGACGATGCACAGCGCGGCATTGGCATCCTGGATATTGTTGTACGACAACTCCTTGCCGTTGAGCTGACGGGCGAAAGCCAGCGAATAGGGAACCTTCGTCTGCTCGCGGTAGAACTTGGCCGACTGGTGGGGATTCTCCCCGTAGCGCAGCGACTGCACGAGGTCGAATTCGAGGAACAGCTTCTCGTTAAGCCCGGCCTGTGCACGCATATAGGCCGCGATCATCGCATCGTACTCGGCCGTATGGGTGTATGCCTTGGCGGAAAGTTTCAGGCGCGTAGTCTTTTCGGTATTGCCGGCAGTGCGGATCTCGTTCAAAATCAAGTCATAGTCCGCAGGGTCGCAGACCACCGTGACGTCGGCCCAGTTCTTGGCGGCCGAACGCAGCATCGAAGGGCCGCCGATGTCGATGTTCTCGATGGCGTCCTCCATCTTCACATCGGGTTTGGCAATGGTCTGGCGGAACGGGTAGAGGTTCACGCAGACCATGTCGATAAATTCGATATTGTTATCTTTCAGGGCTTTCAGGTGTTCGGGATCGTCGCGTCGCGCCAGCAGGCCGCCGTGTACGTTGGGGTGCAGGGTCTTGACGCGGCCGTCGCAGATCTCGGGAAAGCCCGTCACGTCGCTGATGTTGATTACTTCCACCCCGCTGTCGGCCAGCAGTTTCATCGTGCCGCCCGTGGCGATCACCTCCCAGCCCAGGGCACGCAAGCCCTTGGCGAAATCAACGACACCCGTTTTGTCGCTGACACTGATTAATGCACGCATATCGTTATTATTCCTTTAATAATTTATTAATCGTTTCTATATAAAGCGGATATTCCACCGCATGAATCCGGGCTTCCAGCTCGGCGATGTCGTCGCCGTCGTACCCGAACGCCCGCTGGGAGATGATCTTCCCGCCGTCGAGCGTCGCATCGACATAGTGGATCGTCACACCGAAGACCTTGACGCCGTAAGCAAAGGCATCGGCAATGGCATGCGCCCCCTTGAACGCAGGCAACAGCGAGGGATGAATATTGACGATCCGGTCGCGGTACGCCTCCAGCACCACATCGGAAAGGATGCGCATGTACCCCGCCAGGCAGACCAGCTCCACGCCGGCTTCGTCGAGCCGCCGCACGATCTCGCGTTCGTAGTCGGCCTTCGAAGCATACTCTTTCGGGGCGAATACGAATGCCTCGACCCCGTGCCCCGCAGCCCGCTGCACGACCCCGGCGCCGGGTTTGTCGCAGACCATCAGCACCACCCGGGCCGGGATCTCCCCCCGCTCGCAGGCCGTGGCGATGGCCTCGAAGTTCGTGCCGCTGCCGCTGGCAAAGACCGCAAGGCGTCGCACGGCCTTAGCGGATTACGACACCCTCGGTGTCCGTGACGCGTCCGATGACGGCCGCCTTCTCGCCCTGCTCCGCAAGGATGGCGATGGCTTTCTCCGCCTGCGACGCATCGAGGGCGATGACCATGCCGATGCCCATGTTGAAGATGTTGAACATCTCGCGGTGGGCCACCTTGCCGTATTTCTCGAGGAAGCGGAACACGGGCAGTATCTCCCAAGTGCCCTCCTCGATTTCGAGTCCCTGCCCTTCGTGCAGGATGCGGGGGATATTTTCGTCGAACCCTCCGCCCGTGATATGGCTGATGCCGTGTACGTCGCAGCTGCGGATCACTTCGAGCACCTGCTTCACGTAGATCTTCGTCGGGGTGAGCAGCACTTCGCCCAGCAGTTTGTTCGACAACTCGGGATAGACCTTGTGCAGATCCAGGCAGTTATCCGCAAGGATCTTACGCACGAGGCTGAAGCCGTTGGAGTGCACGCCGCTCGAGGCGATGCCCACCAGCACATCGCCGGCCCTGACCTTCGATCCGTCGATGAGCTTCGATTTCTCGACCACGCCGACCGTGAAACCGGCGATGTCGTACTCGCCCTCGGAGTACATGCCCGGCATTTCGGCCGTCTCGCCGCCGACCAGCGCACAACCCGCCTGACGGCAGCCGTCGGCAACGCCGCTCACGATGGCCTCGATCTTCTGGGGTTCGTTATGGCCTACGGCGACATAGTCGAGGAACACCAGCGGCTCGGCGCCCTGCGCCAGCACGTCGTTGACGCACATGGCCACGGCGTCGACGCCGATCGTATCGTGCTTGTCCATCTCGAACGCCAGCTTGAGCTTCGTGCCCACGCCGTCGGTACCGCTCACCAGCACCGGCTCCTTCACGTTCAGTGCCGAGAGGTCGAACATGCCTCCGAATGCACCGATATTGCCCATCACGCCCAGGCGCGAGGTCGATGCCACGTGTTTCTTGATGCGCCGCACCACTTCGTATCCGGCCTCGAGGTTCACACCGGCCTTCTCATAACTCTGTGCCATTATAATCTTCCTTTAACAGTCCTTAACATTTTACGTCTTTGTTCACCTCGTCGACCGACTGGTACAACGCCGTGGGATAGTGCCCCGTGAAGCAGGCCATGCACAAATCCTTGCGGTTCCCCGCCCTGAGCAGTGCCCCGGGCGACAGGAACGCCAGCGAATCGGCGCATATCTCCGCCCGGACACCGTCCACCTCCTTGCGCGCCGAGATCAGCTCGTCGCGGGTCGAGGTATCCACCCCGTAGAAGCAGGGGTGCGTCATCGGGGGACTGGCAATGCGCACGTGCACCTCGGTGGCCCCCGCCTCCTTGAGCATCGTGACGATGCGGCGCGAGGTCGTACCGCGCACGATCGAATCGTCGACCAGCACCACGCGCTTGCCCTTGACGATCGTCCGCACGGCCGAGAGCTTCATGCGCACCCCTTTCTCGCGCAGCTCCTGCGAAGGCTGGATGAACGTACGGCCGATGTACTTGTTCTTGATAAGCCCCATTTCATACGGCAGGCCGCTCGCCTCGGCATAGCCCATCGCGGCGCTGAGGCTCGAGTCGGGAACCCCGACCACGATGTCCGCCTCGGCGGGAGCCTCCTTCCAGAGCAGGCGCCCCGATTCCTTGCGGTAGGCATGGACGTTGCACCCTTCGATGTCACTGTCGGGACGTGCAAAGTAGATATACTCCATCGAGCACATCTCGCAACGCTTATACTGCGAGAAATCGCGGCTCCGGATGCCCTCGCTGTCGATCGTGACGATCTCGCCCGGCTCGACGTCGCGGACGAACTCCGCACCCAGCACGTCGAAGGCACAGGTTTCGCTCGACACGACATAACCGTCGCCTAGCCGGCCGATCGACAGCGGCCGCAGGCCGTATTTGTCACGGCAGGCATAGATGCGGTTGGCGGTCATGATCAGGAATGCAAAAGCCCCCTCGATCATATTCAGTGCGTCGATGATCGAATAGATGCGCGGACGGTCGTGGTATTTGGTCTCCTTCTTGATCAGGTGCGCCAGGATCTCGCTGTCCGAGGTCGACTGGAAGAGGCTCCCCTTGTTCTCGAGATAAATTCGCAACAACGCCGAATTGACGATATTACCGTTGTGCGCCAGCGCGAAATCGCCCGTGTTGTGGCGGAAAAGGAACGGTTGCACGTTCTCGATGCCACCACCGCCGGCGGTGGTATAGCGCACATGCCCGATGGCCATGTCGCCCTTGAGCGTCGAGAGCTTTTCCTCGTCGAACACCTCGGTGACCAGGCCGCCGCCCTTGATGCGGCGGAACGTCGCGTCCCGATCGACGGTCACGATACCGGCACCCTCCTGACCGCGGTGCTGCAAGGCATGCAGGCCATAATAGGTCAGCGACGCAGCGTCCTTGACTCCGAAGACGCCGAACACCCCGCACTCCTCATGCAACTCGCGGTCGCTAATCTGCCCCATCACCATTACCCGACGATTTTCTGCAAACGTGCCAAAATCTCCTCGTAAGCCTCGCGCACCTTGCCCAGGTCACGACGGAAACGGTCTTTGTCGAGTTTCTCGTTGGTCGTCATGTCCCACAGGCGGCAGGTATCGGGCGACACTTCGTCGGCGAGCACGATCTCCCCGTCCGACGTGCGGCCGAACTCGATCTTGAAGTCCACGAGTTTGATGTTCATCTTGGCAAAAAGGTTGCGCAGGATCTCGTTGATACGCGAGGTCATGGCGTAGATCAGTTCGAGTTCCTCGTAGGTCACGGCACCCAATGCTACGGCGTGGTGGTCGTTGATCAGCGGGTCGCCCAGCTCGTCCTTCTTGTAGCAGATGTCGTAGATGACGTTCGACGGCTGCGTACCCTCCTCGATGCCGAGGCGCTGGGCCATCGAACCGGCGATCGTATTGCGCACGATCACCTCCAGCGGGATGATCGTCACCCGGCGGCACACCTGGTCGCGGTCGTTGATCGTCTCGATATAGTGGGTCTTGACGCCCGCTTTCTGAAGCTCTTTGAAAATCAGGGTCGAGATGGCGTTGTTCAGCACGCCCTTGTTTTCGATCGTGGCTTTCTTGATGTTGTTGAAAGCCGTTGCCGCATCCTTGTAGTGGATGATGATCTTGTCGGGATCGTCGGTGCGGAAAACCTGTTTTGCCTTGCCTTCGTAGAGCATTTCGAGCTGTTTCATGGTGTTTGTGAGTTTAAGTTTTATGTTGTATTAATTTTTGCGGAAATAGTTGACGGCATTGCGGAACAGCGACTGTTCCTTCTCGCCTGCGATATTTTTGAAGAGGTTTTTCTCGTAACGCTCCGTATGCCCCATCTTGCCGAGGATCTGGCCGTCACGCGACACCAGGCCCTCGATGGCATACGACGAACCGTTGGGGTTGTACGGCGCCTCGGCCGTCGCATGTCCCGCGTCATCGACATACTGGAAGGCCACCTGCCCGTTGGCGAAAAGCTCCTTGGCCAGCTCCTCGCTGACCTCCTGCGCATAGGCGATGCGCTGGGTGTCATCCGTC
>OHMT01001132.1_pt1 | contig 11117 bp, 7 predicted proteins | sample 1569371 | NCBI WGS metagenome assembly OHMT01 (sample SAMEA3879500, study PRJEB24766) | human gut metagenome | biome: human-associated habitat; feature: feces | place: USA | collected 1985/1987 | reverse complement strand
AGCCACACCAATAGCATAAGACACCTGCACCAGCATTTCGTCAGCCACACCGGCTGCCACCAGGTTCTTGGCAATATGACGGGCTGCATAAGCGGCACTACGGTCTACCTTACTGGGGTCCTTACCGGAGAAAGCGCCACCACCGTGAGCACCTTTACCACCGTAGGTATCTACGATAATCTTGCGTCCCGTCAGACCGGTATCTCCGTGAGGTCCGCCGATAACGAACTTTCCGGTAGGATTAACATGATAGGTGATATGGTCATTGAACAATGCAAGTACTTTCTCTGCATGAATAGAAGCAATGACACGTGGCATCAGGATATTGATGACATCCTGACGGATAGTGGCAAGCATTTCTTCATCCGCTTTCAGCTGGGCAGCTTCGCTGTCGTCGGCAGGCTGGATGAAATCATCATGCTGGGTAGAAACTACAATTGTATCGATGCGGACAGGCGTACCGTTATCATCGTATTCAATAGTTACCTGACTCTTGGCGTCCGGACGGAGATAAGTCATTTCTTTACCTTCGCGACGGATGTCGGCCAGCACTTGCAAGATGCGATGTGCCAGGTCGAGCGAAAGAGGCATGTAGTTTTCTGTTTCGTTAGTAGCATAGCCGAACATCATGCCTTGGTCGCCTGCACCCTGCTCCATAGGGTCCTGACGTTCTACACCACGGTTAATGTCGGGGCTTTGCTCATGAATGGCGGACAATACACCGCACGAGTTACTTTCGAACATGTACTCGCCTTTGGTATAGCCGATTTTCTGAATTACTTCGCGCGCAATGAGTTGCAGATCAACGTACGCTTTGGTTTTCACTTCTCCAGCCAGTACCACCTGTCCGGTAGTTACCAGAGTTTCGCAAGCTACTTTCGAACTGGGGTCGTAAGCCAACAGTTTGTCAAGCACAGCGTCCGATATTTGATCGGCCACTTTGTCGGGGTGTCCTTCAGACACCGATTCGGATGTGAATAAATATCCCATTTCAGTTGAGAATTGATAGTTGATAATTGATAATTCAACGAATGGCGGAAGGAGGTGTGTGGAGTAGATGCATCCGGCACACAAACGTGCCGTCAGAAAAGGATGTGTTTTAGCATTTTTTTCTGTGGTTGCAAGCTACTCAAATCTTTCCACATTTCATTTTCGGGTGCAAAGATAAAGGTTTTCTTATGAAATAGCATATAAACAGGAAAGCATTAACATTATATTAGCAAAAGAAGTGTACCGATATCCCATCGGCACACTTCCCATTTAGTAGTTTCAATATTGTTAACTTTAAAACTGTGCTTTATTTCAATAAGTTCCGGTAGTAACTCTCCACATCGCTCCATTTATAGAAAGGAAACTGATCGGTCTGTACCGGAATGTGTACTTCATGCTCATTATGCAGAATCTTAACCAGAATATCATCCGCACTTCCTTTTTCATTCCGGAAGAAGGCAATCTGCACATTAGCCGCCATAGGGACTACCTTAAAGTCACTCCACACTTTATACACCTCGTAAGGATCATCTACGGCAACGTTACAATTCTCTATCTGCATCAATGCCACCAAAGGAATCACATTGCCATCATGCCCGAAGCGAAGAGTAGCGGCTATGCCTCCTTTCTGAATAGCCTCATCGGCGCTATCCAAAATATTCCGTAACAATGATTTCGCATTGGCTACAACAATCCCTTTCCCGTCGGCATGATTTGCATTGCCCACATAAAAACGATAATTGATGCACTGCCACAAATCAAACAGCTCCTGGGGCTGAAACAGATCATAGAAGGAAACCTTCGTCTCTGCATTCTGCATATCACTCGCCACCCAGTACATACCCCACATCACTTCCTTCGGATTCACTTTCTTCAGTATGAAACGCTTGTCCTTAAATAAAGAAGCAATCAACCGGTCGGGATTGGTGTGAACATCTTCAAACTTTCTGTATTCTTCAGCCCACGGACCGTCAGTGGAAGAAGTAAAGCGATTGGATTCGTCCGTATGGTAATTCAAGTAGTCCATATACTTATGGCTGGCTTCATAAGAAATGCGCAGATTGGGATTCAGTTCCTTCAAACGATCACCAAAAGCCACCATACTCATCGCACAACGCAGCACAACCGTAGAACGGGCAGAAATGGAAGGATTGCCCTTAAAGGCTTCGGGAAATGCGGCATACATTCTTTCTGCAATTCCACGATGCTGACGGACACCTAATGGGGTCAGATCACCTCCATGGCCTTCCGCTTCTTCCCACACCTTCAGCAAACGCTGCCGGGCATCTTCTCCCAAGTCGGAAAGTGCACCCTCACGATGCGCTTCTTCAAAAAGGTCTACCAGCCATTTATAATCACGGTCGCCAATCAGATAACGGGAACCATGCCGTCCATAGTGGCTTACGTAGAATGGTTTATATCCTTTGGGAGCCCGGGTTTGCGGTGCAAAATCAAGTGGATAGGCCCAATAGACTCCACCCGTTTTCTCAATAGTAGAAAACATTTCTTCTTTGGATGTCTGCGCTCCAAGAGGAACACAGCACATCCACATCATACCACATAACAGTAATTGTTTCAGTCTCATTCTATTCTTCATTTATTGTTTATAACCGTCATTCTGATTCAACGCCGGGTTGTTGGTCAATTCGCTTTCCGGTATCGGGAACAGTTGATACTTGTCGTCCACATCTCCTCCCAGACGGATACCGTTCTTCCAGTCCCAGTTATTGCCTTTCGTATATTTACCGAAACGGATCAGGTCAGTGCGCCTGGTCAGCTCGGATGCCAGTTCTTTCTGACGCTCGCTCAGGATAAAGTTCAAAGAAAGTTCATTGAGGCCGATTTCTCCTGAAACATCCGAACGGACACCGCTCTTCGCGTATTTACCGGACATATACGCTCTGGACCGGACTTCATTGACGTAGCCTAATGCTTCCGTTTCCGTACCATTTGCGCCACGCAAGATAGCTTCGGCAGCCATCAGGTAGGCATCGGCGGTGCGGAACAACGGGAAATCAATAGAGGTATAAGCATCGCCCGAAGCACAGAGCTGATCATCCTTGGTTACATTTCTCCATTTGATATAGCCATAACCACAGGTAAAGGTGCTGGTCATATTCAGTTCCGAGTCCCAGGTTTCCTTCACCTGATTCGGAAGGGCGGTCATAAACTGTGCACGTTTATCCTTCTTTCCGTTACCCCAGGTATCATTGACATCAAACGCCACATCATCCGCATCAAAGGCGTCTACCAGTGTCATCTTGGCACGAACATTACCCCAACCTCGCGAACCGACTCCTGTCTTATACAATTCGTCCATCGGACCATTCACGAAAGCTTTTACGTAGAAGTTTGTTCCGGCTGAACTTTGGGCACGCTGTCCGTCCTGCACCAACCCCCAGATGATCTCCTTGCAGGTTTTGTTATCCGCCAGGAAGATTTCACGATAGTCGGAAGCCAGCGGATAGTGTCCGTCTGTAATTACTTTCTTCGCATACGTATATGCCTCTTGGTATTTATTTTCATGAATCCAGGACTCGGCATTCAGATACATACGTGCCAGCAGGAACCAGTCGGCTACACGGTCAATCCGTCCGTATTCGTTTTCTCCCGGAGCTTTCAGTTCATTCTCAACAGCCAGTAATTCACTTTCCGCATATTCAAATATCTGCTTACGGGTATACTGAACCGGAATTTCCTTCACACCTGTATGTTCATCCACATAGGGCACGGAACCAAACAAATCACAAAGCATGGAATAGCAGTATGCGCGTATAAAACGTGCTTCGGCTCTGTAACCAATGTATTCGTCCTTCATTTCTTCCCAAAGTCCTCTATCCTGTAACTTCCCTTCGGTACATTCGCGCAGCAGCTCGTTACAGTAAGCAATGCTCATATAAAGCCGCTGGTAAGTCCAGGTGACAACAGAAGCATTGGAGGCATCCCATTGCAGGTTCAGGCACTTACGCAGACCGTTTGAAGAAGAAGGCATCAGAAAGTTATCCGTACTCATCTCCTGCAAGTAGAACAACAGACGCACATAACCGGAATATCCTTCATTGGCACCTTCCAAGTCGCCATTGCCGCCATCGCCACCCTGCTGTCCTGTCAGGATCAGAGATGAATAACACTTGGCCAGCACGCCTGTATAGCCGTCCTTGGTCTTATATACCTGGTCGCTCACTAACTGGTTATTATCCAGTGGCATGGTATCGAGGTCACCCAGGCACGAAGCCAGAAACGTGACCAAGAAAAGTAGATTGAATGAATAGGCAATTATCTTTTTCATATCGCATAGTTTTTTTTAATCCGTTAGAAAGTTAAATTAGCACTTAATGAGAATACTCGCGGACGGGGATATATCTCCTTGTCGATACCGCTGTAGATTTCCGGATCGATGCCCGAATAACCGGTAAAGGTAGCCACATTCTGAACACCGAAAGTCAGCCGCAAAGAGCTTGACTGATCCCACAGTTTCTTGAAAGTGTAACCCAATGAGATATTGTCAATCCGGAAGAAGTTTCCTTTCTCCAGGAAGTAGTCCGAATACAGTTGCTGGTTCTGGAAACCTGTAGCTTTGGTTCTGCTCAGGATATTCGAGAAGTTTCCCTGGTCGCTATAAACAGACTGTACATACTGGTCGGCAGCTATGTAGTTATAGACATAATTGCCGAAAGCTCCGTGCCCGCTGATAGCGAAATCCCAGTTCTTATAGCTCAGTTGGGTATTGAAGCCCAGATAGGATTCCGGCAATGCACTCTTGTTGGTGGCATACTTTGTTTCTGTTGCCGATACGGAACCGTCCGGCTGTACATATTGGCCTTCTATCGGCTTGCCATTGTCGTCATAAGCTTGTTTTGCCAGATAGAAAGTATATAAGGGCGCGCCTACCATGAATACCTGTACTGTTTTACCAGTGCCCGAAATGGCTCCAGTCTGTACAAAGTTGGCTTCCGAATCCACTACATTCAGTTTTGTGATCTTTGAATCGTTCCAGGTATAGTTCATGCCTACTGTCCATTTCCAGTCTTTGGTATGTACCGGCACTGCATTAATGGAAAATTCGAGTCCTTTATTATCCATTTCACCGATATTCGTGGTAATCACAGAAGAATAGTTGGTTCCCGAAATCACAGGAATCGTATTCAGCAAGTCCTTGGTGTGGCGTTGATAATAGTCCACAGAACCATAGATACGGTTATTAAGGAAGCCGTAATCCAATCCGATGTTATAAGTTTCGGTAGTCTCCCATTTAATGTCGGAGTCATAACCATTCGGACGATACATATTATACCATTTATCTCCGAACTGATAGCAAGCTTCAGGATAGGATACTGTGAAAGTTGTCATATAAGGATAGTCGTTCAGAATATCCTGTTGTCCGGTCTGTCCGTAGCTCAGACGCAATTTCAGGTCAGACAGAATATCCGAATCTCTCAGGAAAGCTTCCTGGCTGATTTTCCACCCCAATGCCACGGAAGGGAACAATCCCCAACGATTGCCTTTTGCAAAACGGGATGAAGCATCCGAACGTAACGTAGCTGTAATCATATAGCGGTTATCATACGAATAGTTAAGACGACCGTAAAAAGAAAGCAGATAATATTCCGATTCATAATGATTGGGAGAGAAGAGTTCCTTGCCCTCCGGAGAAAAGGTAGTAGCATCAAACTTCTTCCAGAAATGCTGCCAGCCGTATCCGCCCATGGCACTGAAGTTATGCTTCTCATTGAAAACATGAGAATAGTTGGCGTATAAGTCCAGCAGATAATTCCGCTTGTTCTGCTTGGAGTCATAGACAAGACCTGTACCATCCTTCATGTTAGAGGTGTACATCATTCCCGCCAGTTCGGGCACTTCTTTCGAGTATTTACTGGTCAGGACATCGTATCCCAGGTTCATGTTCAGTTGCAAATCTTCCAAATGATGTACCTTATAGTTGAAGGATGCATTACCGATAGAGCGTGTCACTTTATTGCGGATATCCTGCAAGTCAAGCTGCGCCACCGGATTATCCGTCTGGATGGCCATCGGAGAATTACCGTTCATCCAGATAAAATATCCCAACCCCGGATCAGTAGCCGCAGTGGCACTTCCGGTCTTAACCGGACGTGTAGGATCATAGCGAAGCGCGTTATTTACGACGCTTTCATCGACTTTCTTATTATTCTCATAAGACACTTTCAGGTTCAGGTCAACCGTGAGATGATTATCAAAAAACTTGGGCGAAATACCTCCGTTGAATGTAAATCTCTCGTAGTTATTGGTACGTATGACACCGTTCTGATTGGTATATCCAACCGAAAGGCGATAAGGAGCATTTTGCTTCACTTTACCCGATACAGAAAAGTTGTGTTCCTGTCCGAATGCCGTCCGATAGATTTCATCCTGCCAGTCAGTCGATGCCGTGCCTAAGGTCACAGAAGCCGGTACTCCGGATACAGTGGGAACAAACTGGCGAAATTCATCGGCAGAAAGAATATCCAGCGTTTCAGTAACTGTACTTACCGACAGGTTCGTTGAATAATTAAAGCGCAAATTGGTATCAGCCCCTTTCTTCGTAGTAATTACAATCACACCGTTCGAAGCCCGCGAACCGTAGATAGCCGTAGCCGAGGCATCTTTCAACACCGTAAAGGTTTCTATATCATCGGGATTAATACCACCAATCACATTGCCACCACCTTCGATAGTAGAGTTATCAACCGGTACACCGTCAATCACAATCAACGGATCGTTGGAAGCGGAAAGCGAAGCACCGCTTCGGATGCGAATCGTGGCGCCTGTGCCCGGAGCACCGGAACTGGATACTACGTTTACTCCCGGTACTTTACCCACCAGGGCATCCTGAGCGGTTGTGCGCAGTCCTTTATTAAAATCATCTGGCTTAATGGCTGTTACCGAGCCTGTTGCATCCGACTTCTTTACGCTTCCGTAGCCGATGACAACCACATCTTCAAGCATCTCGCTATCTTCCGTCATCACGATCTTCATGTTGGCAGAAGCAGGCATCTCCACGTTTTTATACCCTATATAAGTAATTAGTAATGTAGCCTTAGGATTTGTGATCGAGAGAGTGAAGTTACCGTCCACATCACTGATCGTTCCGTTTGACGTTCCTTTCTCCAAAATATTAGCTCCAATAATAGGCAGATTATCCTTATCGAGGATATTGCCCTTTACAACCGTTTTCTGTGCGGCAACGCTCACACTGAAAACCAAAGCAAACAGTACCCAAACATACCGCCATCTACTTCCAAAAGTTTCCGGATTCTTCTTGTTTTTCATAATAGTTTTAAATTAGTTTATTATACGTGTAACAAAGGCATCGCGTGTCTCATACGATACGAAGCAAAAGTAATTTCAATGGTATAGCAGAACAACTACACGAAGTGGAAAAGTAAGTAAATAAAAAAGAGAACAGAAAGTAACATCCTATTTATCAACATATTGACAAATAAGAGTAAAAGAGAAAAAGTAAGATCAAAGGAGATGTAAAACTACAGTTTCTGTACCTGAATTGCCAGATCCTTGCCCGGAATGATCGCTTTATTCCGCATTTTCATCCGGTAGTTGTAAACCGTTTGAAGTGAATAATGAAGGAAGTTGGCAATCTTGGAATTATCATTTATACCCAAACGTATGAGAGCATATATACGCAACTCAGGCGTCAGCAGTTCACCTTCCTTCAGCTGCACGCGCTCTTCTTCCTTCAACAGAGCATTAAACGACTCCACAAAATTAGGAAAGATGGAAAGGAATATAGTATCAAACTTACTGATGAAAAGCTTGAAATCATCGGAAGTGGAAGATTGTCCGCGGAGTGTCTTTGATATATCCGCCATAGAGCCTGTATTTGCAATCTTCAGTAATGCCTTGCGGTCGTTCTCCAGCTTATAGATATATTCGGAACATATATTGAACAGCAACCCGATATATTCTTCCTTGATATGATTTGATTCCTGAATCTGCTCATTCATCCGGGTGAGGTTCCCAGCCATTTCCTGCAAGCGCAGATTCTGTTCAGCCAGCGATTGCTTCACCTTCAGCAGTTTGGTATTCTTCTTACGGATAAAGAAGAAAGCGACAACCAGGGCTATTACCAATATCAGGAGTATCAGAAGGGAAAAGAGCACCCGATTCTCATCAGCCTTAATACGCGCATCATTAGCGGCCTGAATGATGGGGAGATATCCGGCAATGTCAATAAAGCGATAGCGGGCTTTCCCGAAGTTCACATCTTCCAGGGAACATGAAATATAATTATAAGCCCTTGCAATGTCTCCTTCCTGGAAGAGAAGTATTGCCAGATGCTGCAAAGACATATACACCTTCTTGGCATTGGCAATATCAGTCAATGAAGCCAGAATAAGATAATGCCTTGCCTGCAAAGTATCCTGTTTCCCCAAATACAATTCTGCCAGAAGATACTCCATTCTCGCTCTGTCCGAATTATCTTCTGCACTTTGCCCATAATAATCTTCCAGCAGCCGGATAGCCTCATCCCACTTTCCGGACATACTCAGCCGACCGCATTTATTGGTAACATAGCTGGAAGAATGTGGTTCGCTAATCGCAATCAGCGTGTCTTTATAAGCCTTTATCTGCTGCCAGGCAAGTTGTTTGCCGGGGTCATCTATGGCATCATTATAGCAGGATAAGTAAATGGTGTGGTATAGATAATAGAAATAAGTATCCTTTTTTACATCTTCCGTCCGTTTCACTTTGCCAAGCATAATCAACGCATTCTCATGCTTTCCCATTTTATTCATTACATCGGCTATGTTCATCAGCCCCTGATTGATTAGCGTTTCATCCTTCAGACTTTCTGCCAGTTGCAGTCTCTCCTTTGCGATAATCATAGCCGTATCAATCCGAAATGAACGATATTTAGTAAACAGATTCCCTAATATATCAAACCTGAGTTTATCATCTTCCGCATAATCCAGCGTCCGGCGAATGTCTGCTATTTCCTTTTCCACTTTTTGCTGGTAAACCTCACGATGCTCGATCATCTTATCCAGTTTTAAAAGCAGGGCATCATCGTCCGCTTTGACCGCAGCCCACAGACCGGAACAAATAAAAAGACAAAATAAGATAGAAACAGAATATCTGGACATTAGACTACAGGTTATATACTTCAAGAGCAAAGATATAGATTTTTTCTCTATGATAATCCGTGTACTGCCTCTTTTTAGCAGATAAAAGGCAGCTTACTTCTTATTACCGATCTTTATTAAAGCCATTCCGATGGCTATCCATAATAATTCGCGTATGCGGGTAATCAGTCCCACATAAACGCCCAATGCCAGAGACATGTGCAACCCGTCCACAGCCAATGCCAAACCACCTTCGCGTGCGCCCAGCTGCATCGGAAAGAAGAATATCAGATTACTGAACAAAGAAGAGAAAGCCAGTATCAACACACAGTCCCACCCGTTAACGTCCGGTGTGAAAACGCTTAGAATAATGTATATTTCAAGACTGGAGAGTATGCGTGCCGAAAGTTCCAATAGCAAAGAACTATAGAAAGTTATCTTATGCTGGCTATGCAGCAAGGCTATCTGGCTATCAATCTGTTCCAGAGTATCTTTTTGCTTCACAACGAAACTATGCGCCCACTTCCTGATAAAGGGTACCTTCTGTAAGAACCGGAAAGTCTTCACCGCCATCCCATTTTTATATCCACGGGTAAAGAAATAGATAGCCAACAGACAAAATGCCCCTATTGCAGTAAGCAATATTGCCATAAAGGTATTCACAGGATACAGGAAGATATATAAGAATATGGAGAGAAACCAGAACCAAAAGTGAGAAAAGATGTGCATCATCACATATAGAATGACCGAAGACGTAGCTTTACTTACGCCTACATAGGGAGTCAGTTCCATAATCCGATACGGTTCACCGCCCATCAGTCCGCCGGGTGTAGCGTAATTTATGGCAAAACCTGTGATCGACAACTTGCAGACCTTCCAGAAAGGGACGCTATATTGACGGTCGTCCCTGATTATCAGATACCATGAACAGGTATTTATCAGATAGACAAAGAACCACAACAACATGATTACAGGAAACCAAAAGCCTATGCGCTTCACGTTCTCCCAAATGTCGGAATAATCCATATCCATTGTACAAAGCATGATGACAATGGCGAGTATTCCGAAAAGCAAGAACAAGTTACGGTATCTATTCTTCATTGTAGGAAACCGGTTATTAATCAGTCAGATCACGATAGATATCCCCCAGTGTCTTTCCCAATACCGGGTGTATCACATCGGGCGCAATCTCCGCCAACGGCTCCATCACAAAGCGGCGTTCCTGCATCAGCGGATGGGGAAGTTTCAGGATAGGGGTGTCAAGAATAAGATCTCCGTAAATCAACAAATCAATATCTATCACACGATCTTTATACTCTCCGTTCACCGATTTATGGGTACGCCCCATCTCCTGTTCAACGGACTGGGTTATGGAAAGTATCTCCAACGGCGGAAGTGAAGTCTCCGCACAAACGGCAGCATTCAGGAAAGCATTATCAGAAGTAAACCCCCACGGGGCAGTAGCATAAAAAGCGGACAGGGAAACAATCTTCTGCTCCTTATCACCGAGGTTGGTTCCTAAACTGAAATAAATGTGCATTACTTATCCGTAATCAACATCGCATCCCCATACGTACCGAAACGGTAACCTTCCTTCAAAGCCACATTGTACGCCTCCATTACCTGATCGTAGCCACCGAAAGCGGCAACAATCATCAGCAACGTGGAAAGCGGCATATGGAAGTTGGAAATCATCGCATTGGCTACTGTAAAGTCATAGGGAGGGAAGATAAACTTGTTAGTCCATCCTTCGTATGCCTTCAAATGACCGTCTGTACTTACGGTACTCTCAATGGCACGCATCACAGTGGTACCTACAGCGCAAACCTGTCTGTTCAGGTCTTTGGCACGATTTACAATGCCGACAGCTTCTTCGTTCACAATCATCTGTTCAGAATCTGTCTTGTGCTTCGTAAGGTCTTCCACATCAATATCACGGAAGTTACCCGAACCGGCATGTAGCGTGATATACGCAAAGTCGATACCTTTAATTTCAAGACGCTTCATCAACTCACGGCTGAAGTGCAG
>OHMT01001129.1_pt1 | contig 11154 bp, 8 predicted proteins | sample 1569371 | NCBI WGS metagenome assembly OHMT01 (sample SAMEA3879500, study PRJEB24766) | human gut metagenome | biome: human-associated habitat; feature: feces | place: USA | collected 1985/1987 | reverse complement strand
AGAATGAAAAATTCGCGGCGCATCTTGGCACATGCTCATTTGGAAATAGTATCGGCTTGAACATGACAACAAATTGAACGATTTTGACAGGAGGAAATCCCATCATGCGTACCTTCAATATTACGGTCAACGGTCAGACTTATGTGGTGGATGTGGAAGAAGTCGGCGGCGTGCAGACCGCTGCGCCCGTGCGCGCTGCTGCCCCTGTGGCGGCTGCTCCCGTGGCGGCGGCTCCGGCGGCTGCGCCCAAGGCGGCGGCTGCTCCCGTGGCGGGCGGCGAACCCGTTAAGGCGCCCATGCCCGGCAACATCCTGGACGTGAAGGTCAAGGTTGGCGACACGGTCAAGGCGGGCACGGTGCTGTGCGTGCTGGAAGCCATGAAGATGGAAAACGAAATTCCCGCCCCCAAGGACGGCAAAGTGGCGCAGGTCGTTGTGACCAAGGGCGCGACGGTCGGCGCGGGCGACACGCTGGTCGTGCTGGCGTAATCCGACGTATTTACCGATCCCGAAGGAAAGTGAGCTGATATAATGGGAATCAATGTGGGCGAAACCCTCATGGGGCTCGTCACGACCTCGGGTATCTACCAGTATCTGACGAACCCGCTGGCGCTGATCATGGTCGCCATCGCTTGCGTACTGCTGTATCTCGCCATTGTCAAGCAATTTGAGCCGCTGCTGCTGCTGCCGATTGCCTTCGGTATGCTGCTGACCAACCTGCTGGGCAGCGACATCTTCCACGAAGAACTCTTCGCCGGCGGCCATGCCAACTGGGCGCTGTTCGGCGGCGCGGTCTTGATAGACGGCAAGGATTTTGTTGATTCCGTGGGCTACATGGTCAATGCCGCCGGTCAGATTCTGACCAGCAACAATGTCGTGCTGGGTCACTTCGTCAACGCTGTTACCATCGACGACCCGACGAAGCTGGTGCCTTTCGCTGACATCCTGGCGCAGTTCGCTGCCAACGGCAACGCTGCTTCCATCATTCTGGAGGATGCCTTCCTGAAGAACGGCGCGGTCTACACCGCCACCGGCGCGATGCTGGCGACGGCGGGCAAGACGATTTCCGCCGGTCTGCTGGACTACCTGTACCTCGGCGTGAAGCTGGGCATCTATCCGTGCCTTATCTTCATGGGCGTTGGCGCGGGCACGGACTTCGGGCCGCTGATCTCCAACCCCAAGACGCTGCTGCTGGGCGCGGCGGCGCAGCTGGGCATTTTCATGACGTTCATCTTCGCGTATGCCGTGTTCGGCTTCTCCGCTGCGGAAGCGGGCGCCATCGGCATCATCGGCGGCGCGGACGGCCCGACGGCGATTTGGCTGACGGGCAAGCTCGCCCCGCACCTCCTTGGCCCGATCGCGGTCGCGGCGTACTCCTACATGGCGCTGGTGCCTGTCATTCAGCCGCCGATTATGCGCGCCCTGACCACCGAGAAGGAACGCAAAATCGTCATGGAGCAGCTCAAGCCTGCCACCAAGACGCAGAAGATTATCTTCCCCATCGTCGTCACCATTCTGGTTGCGCTGCTGCTGCCGTCCGCTGCTCCGCTGGTCGGCTGCCTGATGCTGGGCAACCTCGCGAAGGAATGCGGCGTGACCGAACGTCTGAACAAGACGATGCAGAACGAGCTGATGAATATCGTCACGATTTTCCTCGGCATCACGGTCGGCGCAACGGCGACTGCCTCTACCTTCCTGACGGTGCGCACGCTTGAAATCATCGCGATGGGCATCGTCGCGTTCGGCATGGGCACGGCGGGCGGCGTGCTGCTGGCGAAGCTGATGAACAAGCTCTCCGGCGGCAAGATCAACCCGCTGATCGGCTCTGCCGGCGTGTCCGCTGTCCCGATGGCGGCGCGTGTGTCCCAGAAGGAAGGTCAGAAGGCCAATCCCGCGAACTTCCTGCTGATGCACGCCATGGGCCCGAACGTTGCTGGCGTTATCGGCTCTGCCATCGCGGCTGGTGTGCTGCTGAGCATGTTCGGTTAATAGATACTATTCCCTGCATTCGCCTACGCCATCTGCTTGCGTCTTTTTGATTCTGGCGTCCACTCATTCCACTTAGCGTAGCGCTGCTACGCTGCGTTTCATTCGTGTTAGCCAGAATGCAAAAATCCGCGGCGCATCTTGGCGTATGCTCATTTGGAAATAGTATCAGCAGTCAGATGGAAACGTATCCAACGTATCCGGTCAGGGGCAGGGGAGTGCTTCTCCGCCTCTGACCGAACTGAAGGAGGAAATTCGTCCTATGGCAAAGGTTCAAATTACGGATACCATCCTGCGCGACGGCCACCAGTCTCAGGCCGCGACCCGGATGCGTACCGATGAGATGCTGCCTGCCTGCGAAATGCTGGACAAGGTTGGCTACTACTCTCTGGAATGCTGGGGCGGCGCGACCTACGACGCGTGCCTGCGCTTCCTGAACGAAGACCCGTGGGAGCGGCTGCGCAAGCTGCGCAAGGCGCTGCCCAACACCAAGCTGCAGATGCTGCTGCGCGGCCAGAACCTGCTGGGCTACCGTCCCTACGCGGACGACGTGGTGGATTTTTTTGTCAAGAAGGCCGTCGAAAACGGCATTGACATCATCCGCTGCTTCGACGCGCTGAACGACCTGCGCAACATGCAGACCGCCGTCAAGGCGACGAAGAAGTACGGCGGCACGGCGGAAATCGCCATGTCGTACACCGAATCCCCCGTGCACAACGAGGATTACTTCGTCAAGCTCGCCGTGGACATCCAGAAGATGGGCGCGGACGTCATCTGCATCAAGGACATGGCGAACCTGCTGCTGCCCTACAAGGCGTACAGCCTCGTCAAGCGCCTGAAGAAGGAAACCGACCTGCCCATCGTCCTGCACACGCACAACACCACCGGCACGGGCGACATGGTGCTGCTCAAGGCCATCGAAGCGGGTGTGGACGTGGTGGACACCTGCCTGTCCCCGCTGGGTTCCGGCACGTCTCAGCCGGCGACCGAATCCCTCGTTGCGACCCTGAAGGGCACGGAATACGACACGGGCTTCGACCTCGACCTGCTGGCGCAGCTGGCGGCGCACTTCCGCACGGTGGCGGATCGCCTGACCAAGGACGGCTGGCGTGACCCGGCGCGCGTGCTGGGCGTGGACGTCAAGACCTTGCAGTATCAGGTGCCGGGCGGCATGCTGTCCAACCTGATTGGTCAGCTGAAGCAGGCGAACCAGATGGACAAGTACTACGACGTGCTGGCGGAAGTGCCGCGCGTACGCAAGGACTTCGGCTATCCGCCGCTGGTCACGCCGACCTCCCAGATCGTGGGCACGCAGGCCGTGATGAACGTGCTGGGCGGCGAGCGCTACAAGATGGTGCCGAAGGAATCCAAGGACCTGCTGGCGGGTCACTACGGCCGTCTGCCGGGCAAGGTGAACGAGGACGTGCGCAAGAAGTGCATCGGCGACACGAAGGTCATCACCCATCGCTACGCCGACGACATTCCGCCGGAACTCGACAAGCTGCGTGAGGAAATGCGCGAATGGTATCAGTGCGAGGAAGACGTGCTGTCCTACGCCATGTTCCCGAAGGTCGCGCCGAAGTTCTTCGAGTATCGCGCTGCCCAGCAGCTGAAGGTGGATTCCACCATGCTGAACAAGGCTGACAAGACGATGCCTGTCTAATAAGCAGAGGGTCAGGGGCGAATCCAACGCGGAATTGCCCCTGACCTTGTTGTGTTTTCAGAGATTTCGCGTCTGCGGACGCGACAAGGGGGCAATGAAAACGGACGAAGTCCGCGGTCGCCCCCTTGACCCCTTCGGGCGACTTTGTTTCGTGTTTTTAGACAAAAAGCATCAAGTGTCAAGCTGTTCGCAGAAAATTTGCCAAAGTACATCTTGATTTTACCGCGCAAGTGGTGTATGATATAGATGCGGAGAATCGGGATTTTCCCTGAATCCGCAGTGTATTGTCCCACCAATTTAAAGAAAGAGGTAGGTTCTACATGGCAGAGCTGAATCTGAGCAAGTATGGCATTACCGGCACGACCGAGGTTGTGCACAATCCTTCTTACGATCTGCTGTTCGAAGAAGAAACCAAGTCCACCAACGAGGGCTATGAAAAGGGTCAGGTGTCCGAACTGGGCGCTGTGAACGTCATGACCGGCATTTATACCGGCCGCAGCCCCAAGGACAAGTATATCGTCATGGACGAGAACTCCAAGGACACCGTGTGGTGGACAAGCGAGGGCTACAAGAACGACAACCATCCGATGACCGAGTCCACTTGGGCGTCCGTGAAGGATCTGGCGATTAAGGAGCTTTCTAATAAGAAGTTGTACGTCGTCGATGCCTTCTGCGGCGCGAACAAGGACACCCGCATGGCTGTCCGCTTCATCGTGGAAGTGGCGTGGCAGGCGCATTTCGTCAAGAACATGTTCATCCAGCCCTCTGAAGAAGAGCTGAAGAACTTCACCCCGGACTTCGTGGTTTACAACGCGTCCAAGGCGAAGGTCGAGAACTACAAGGAACTCGGTCTGAATTCTGAAACCTGCGTGGCGTTCAACATCACCAGCCGTGAGCAGGTCATCCTGAACACGTGGTACGGCGGCGAGATGAAGAAGGGTATGTTCTCCATGATGAACTACTACCTGCCGCTGAAGGGCATCGCGTCCATGCACTGCTCTGCCAACACCGATAAGGAAGGCAAGAATACTGCCATCTTCTTCGGTCTGTCCACCGACCCCAAGCGTCTGCTGATCGGCGACGACGAGCACGGCTGGGACGACAACGGCGTGTTCAACTTTGAAGGCGGCTGCTACGCCAAGGTCATCAACCTCGACAAGGACTCCGAGCCGGACATCTACAACGCCATCACCCGTGATGCGCTGCTGGAGAACGTCACCCTCGACAAGGACGGCAAGATTGACTTCGCCGACAAGTCCGTGACCGAGAACACCCGCGTGTCCTACCCGATCAACCACATCAAGAACATCGTGCGCCCGGTGTCCGCTGCGCCTGCCGCGAAGAACGTCATCTTCCTGTCTGCTGATGCGTTCGGCGTGCTGCCGCCCGTGTCCATCCTGACGCCCGAACAGACCCAGTACTACTTCCTGTCCGGCTTCACCGCGAAGCTCGCTGGCACGGAACGCGGCATCACCGAGCCGACCCCCACCTTCTCGGCTTGCTTCGGTCAGGCGTTCCTCGAACTGCACCCGACCAAGTACGGCGAAGAGCTGGTCAAGAAGATGAAGGCGAACGGCGCGAAGGCGTACCTTGTCAACACCGGCTGGAACGGCACTGGCAAGCGCATCACCATCAAGGATACCCGCGGCATCATCGACGCGATTCTGTCCGGCGACATCCTGAAGGCGCCCACCAAGAAGATTCCGTACTTCGACTTTGAGGTTCCGACCGAACTGCCGGGCGTGGACTCCAAGATTCTCGACCCCCGCGACACCTACGCCGACGCTTCCGAATGGGAGAACAAGGCGAAGGATCTGGCGTCCCGCTTCGAGAAGAACTTCGTCAAGTACACCGGCAACGACGCTGGCAAGGCGCTGGTTGAAGCTGGCCCCCACGCGTAATTTGACGGTTGCGTAAATATTGAGCGGCTTGTTCTGAAAAGAGCAGGTCGCTCTTTTTGCGTGGAATGAAAAATGACGGCTCATTCCGTTGATGGAAGAGATCCGTCATTTGTTTCGTTCCGGATTATCGGTTTGATTGAGCAGATAGTCGATGCTGACGTGATAGAAATCTGCAAGCTGGATGAGAATGTGCGTCGGAATGTCATTTTCGCCGGTTTCGTATTTGCTGTAACCGGTTTGTGACATATTGAGCATAGAGGCGACGTTGATTTGTTTCAAATCATGGTCTTCGCGCAAATCACGCAATCGACGATACCGCATCAACATCACCTCGCGTAATATTCTATTATAACCTGAAATAGAGTATTGACAAATAACCTGAAACAGGTTACAATAGTTGCAACGGGGTGAACCCGAAAAAAGGAGGAGAAACGAATGAAACGGTTTCTGGCGGTGCTGATGCTGGTGGTCATGATGTGCGGGTGCGTTGGATTGGCGGAGGAGCAGAAATTCGACTATACCGTGCTGGAAAAGCTGGACGGGTACAGCTATGACAAGTTTGAAAAAACTTGGTCATACTATGGCGCTTATGCAAAGAAATACTCTGATGCGCGGCTTGTGATTGGAATACAAGTCGATGGTGATAAGGATTCTGTACTGGCGGTACAATTCTATGCAAAAGCCGTGGACAACAAGAATGAGACATATAGTATGGTCGAAGAGGTGTCAATACTGGCGGATGACACATTGATTACTTGTAAATTGATGCCAATAGACGGAGAACAAGTAACACTTGTCTTGACATCGAATGCAGATGCACTGCAAGCTATTGCAAATGCAAAAGAAATTTCCTTTAAAGTTAAAATGAAACTTGGAAGCATTACATTGGAGCCGACCATGGAGGATCTTGCTGACTTTATTGCAGTGATAAAAACTATATGTGAGTACAACATCTTGTCATATAGCACTAACTTTGGTTACGATACAGCAACAATTCAGATTTTAGAGAAAAATTTTCCGATTACCGTCGAGAAGTAAAGAGATAAGAAAAGGTTCTGCACCCACAAATGCGAGGTGCAGAACCTATTTTAATGTCTGTAATGTTTATTCGTCGTACTCCACCATACCCTGCGATTCCAAAAACATCTGCTGGGCATCGAGGTAGTCGTCCACCAGCGCGGCGAGCTTGACCGCCTGTTCGGGGTCGAGCGCGTTCTTCGCCGCCAGTGATTCGACAATGTACTCAATCGCTTCGTCGTCCTCGTAGTAGGCGTCGCCTGCGTAGCCGTCGTCGTCCAAAACGCCCGCTTCGTGCATGTACGCCATGTCCGCGTCAATCATCTGCGGCACGAGCGCGGGAATGTCCTCCGCCAGCTCCGGGTGATCCGCCTTGCGGATGCAGCGGGTGATGAACGCAACTGCCGCATCCTTGTCGTAACCCTGCATCATGGAAAATGAACCTCCTGTTTACACCATAACCGCCTTGAACTGCGCCAGCGTGTCCTTGAAAACGCCCAACGCGCGGCGGATGGGTTCGGGGCTGCTCATGTCGATGCCCGCCAGCTTCAAAGCGTCAATCGGCGGCACGGAACAGCCTGCGGACAGAAACTTGCGGTAGTCGCGGACGGCGCTTTCGCCTTCGGACAGAATCTTGTCGCTGAGCGAAACCGCCGCGCACAAGCCCGTCGCGTACACATAGACGTAGTAGGAGCGATAGAAGTGCGGGATGCGCATCCACTCGTTGGCGATGTTCTCATCCACCGTGCAGACCGCGCCGTAATACTTCTGGTTTAATTCGTAGTACGCCTTGGACAGGCTCTCGCGGGTCAGCGGCTGCCCCTGCTCCGCCATCGTGTGGGCAATCAGCTCAAACTCCGCGAACATCGTCTGACGGAACACGGTCGTGCGGAACTGCTCCAGGAAGTGGTTCAGCAGGTACGCCAGCGCCTTCTTGTCGTCCGCGAACGTTTTGAGCAGGTGGCGCATCATCGTCGCCTCGTTGCAGGTGGACGCAACTTCCGCCACGAACAGGCTGTAATCGCTCTTGGGCGCGGGCTGGTTGGTGTTGGAGTAGAAGGAGTGCATGGAGTGACCCAGCTCGTGCGCGATGGTGAACGTGTCCGACAAGTTATCGTTGTGGTTCAGCAGCACATAGGGGTGCACGTCGCGCAGGTTGCCGGAGGAGAACGCGCCGGAGGACTTGCCCTTGGAGGGGTACACGTCAATCCAGCCGCCGACGCGGGCTTCGCGCAGCTTGGCCAGATAGTCCTCGCCCATCGGCTTCAGACCTTCCAGCACAAGGTCAAACGCCTTGTCGTAGCTCAGCTCCATGTGGAAATCCTTGACCATCGGCGTGTAGAGATCGTACATGTGCAATTCATCCAGCCCCATCAGCGCTTTGCGCAGCGCCAGATACTCATTCAGCACCGGAATCGCCGCGTGCACTTCGCTGATGAGGTTATCGTAGACGCTCGTGGGGATTTCCAGCGGTTCCATGCGGGCATCGCGGGCGGTGGCGTAATGGCGGGCGCGCGCCTGGAACACGTCGTTCTGCACGCTGCCGTTGTACGTTGCGGCGATGGTGCTGCCGAAACTGCCGTAGGTGTTCATGATGCCGTCGAACGCCGATTTGCGGACTTCGCGGTCTTCCGAGCGGATGAACTGGGAATATGTGCCTTCGGTCAACTCAGCAGTCGTGCCGTCGGGCATCTGCACGGGCGGAAAGGACATATCCACGTCGGTCAGCATCCCGAAGATGTGGTTCGGGGCTTGGGCGACCTGCCCCATCATGGCGAGCAGCTTTTCCTGCTCGGCGGGCAGCGTGTGCGGCTTCTGGCGAATCAGGTTGCGCAGGAAGGCGTCATAATCCGCCATTGCCGGATCAGCGGCGATTTCCGCCAGCAGCGCATCATCCAGCGAGAGCAGCTCCGGCTCAAAGAAGGACATCGCGGTGGACAGCTGTACGCCCATCTGGGACGCGCGGGCGCGAAGTCCCTGCGCAACCGGGTCGCCGTTGTCTGTTTCGCCGCGCAGGAACGCGTAGGAGAAAACGGGATCAGCCTGCTGATTCAAGTCGAAATACTCGCGAATGGCCTGACGGGGATTCTCGGCGACTTTGCCCTCCCACGCGGCGAACTTCTTGCCGGACGCAAGCACATCCGCCAAAGCGGCCTCCCACGCGGCATCATCAGGGTAAATGTGCGACAAGTCCCATTTGTACTGCGCGGGGATTTCCTCACGCTTGCGGAGCTTTGCAGCCATTGTAAGACCTCTTTCTGCCGGAAAAAAAACCGGCGTTTCCATTCCTTTTCCTAGAGTGTGTTTCTAAATTCGCCCGGCAGCATTTTCGGCATCTTTTCATGCACTTCTGCGTCTTCAAACCTCGATTTACCGCCAGTAAACCTTCGGTTTTCATCCTTGAATTGCAAGAAAATCTGCTCGAAACTGCACCGGTCTCATTTTAGAAACACACTCTATTGTACACGCATTAGCGGAAAAAAGCAAGGCGTATCAGCGGTGCTTTTTCTCGTATGTCAGCGGGCGACAGGCGCTGGCGCGATCCGACCCGTTGGGGAAGAACGAAATCGCGCCGTCCAGCAGGGTGATTGCGCCCGTTGAGCCGCGCACAACCTGTTTTTCCAGCAGCAGGCGCAGCAGCTTTTCCGTCAGCATCGGCCCGCCGCCGCGCGTCAGGCAGTCCTTCCAGAGGGTGAAGTGGCAGCCGTCCGCCGCGCGGGAGCAGAAGAACGCCTGCGGGCTTTCCAGCACGCCGCCCTTCCGGCAGACCGGGCAGACGCAGCCGTCAATTTTCGTGCCGCGCGTGACCATCGACTGCGTGCGCTTCTTTCGCCGCCCATCATCCGGGAACACCACGTCGGCGCGGTTATTCCGGGCGAAATTCACCAGAAACGTGGAGAATTTGCGGATGCTGTCCATGAACCTGTCCGCGTCCTGCTTGCCGTCGGTGATTTGGTCGAGCGCCAGTTCCCAGCGCCCGGTCATTTCAGGGGAGGACAGCTCCTGCGGCACAATTTGAATCAGCTGCACGCCCTTGTCCGTCGCAAAAATCGTCTTGCCCTTGCGGATGGCGTATCCGACCTGAATCAGCCGCTCGATGATGGCGGCGCGGGTCGCGGGCGTGCCGATGCCGCTGCCCTTCATCTGCCGCGCGATTTCCTCGTCGGTGGATTCGCGCCCGGCGGTTTCCATCGCGGAGAGCAGGGACGCGTCGTTGTGCTGCGCCGGGGGCTTGGTCTGGTCGCTCTTGACCTCGGCGGCGCGGACGGTGCGCGTGTCGCCGGGGGACAGCGGCGGCAGGGCGGTTTCCTCCTCGGCATCGGCGGATTTTTTCTTCGCGCGCCCGGCTTTCGGCGGATTCGCCAGCGGCGGCACATCCCGCCAGCCGTTTTGCAGCACGACGCGCCCGTTCGTGCGGAATTGGTGCTCGCCGACCCCGGTGATGACCTTCGTCGCGTCGTACTCGCACGCGGGATAGAACGCTGTCAGCATCCGCCGGACGACCATATCGTACAGCTGCCGCTCGTCTTCGGGCAGGCTGTCCAGATTGATTCGCTTCGGCGTGGGCAGAATCGCGTGGTGGTCGGTGACCTTCGTTTCGTCAATCGTGCGCTTGCTGACGGGTAGCTTCCCATCCGGCAGCGCGCCCGGCACAAGCGCCTGATAGCTTTCCGGCAGCACCTTCATCGTCTGCACAACGCGCGGAATCATGTCCGGCGGCAGATAGCGGCTGTCCGTGCGCGGGTAGGTGAGGGCTTTGCGCGTTTCGTAGAGCGACTGGGCGAGCTTGAGCGTCTTGTCGGCGGTGAAGCCGAGCAGGCGGTTCGCGTCGCGCTGGAGGCTGGTCAGGTCGTAGAGCTGGGGCGGCAGGTCGCGGCGGCGGGCGGTTTCGGCGCTTATCACTGTGGCGGATTGATTCTTGATTTGCGCGGCGAGGGCTTTCGCGTCGTCGATTTTGGGGATGTGCGTGTCCGGCTCCAAGCCTTCGCGGAAGTACATGCCGCGGTAGTCGCCGAAATCCGCCGTGACGGTCGCGTATTCTTCCGGCTTGAAGTCCTCGATTTCCTTCCGCCGCTTGACCAGAATCGCAAGCGTCGGGGTCTGCACGCGCCCGACGGACAGCAGCGCGTCATAGCGCAGGGTAAAAGCGCGGCTGGCGTTCATGCCCACAAGCCAATCCGCCTGCGAACGACACTGCGCGCTGCGGTACAAGCCGTCGTAGTCGCTGCCGCTGCGGATGGCGCGGAAGCCCTCCTGAATCGCCTCGTCCGTCATGGAGGAAATCCACAGGCGGTCGAAAGGCTTCTTGCAGGCCGCTTTTTCGTAGATGTAGCGGAAAATCAGCTCACCCTCGCGCCCCGCGTCGGTTGCGCAGATGAGCCGGTCGGTTTCCGGCGCGTTGATGAGATTGCGGACGACGGCGAACTGATCGCGGCTGCTGGAAATGACTTTCAAGGGGATTTCGGCGGGCAGAATCGGCAGGGTATCAAACGACCAGCGCTTGTATTTTTCGTCCAGCTCGTCCGGTTCCACCAGCGTCACCAGATGCCCGACCGCCCACGTCACGACCCAGTCGCCGCCCGTCAGG
>OHMT01001127.1_pt1 | contig 11166 bp, 8 predicted proteins | sample 1569371 | NCBI WGS metagenome assembly OHMT01 (sample SAMEA3879500, study PRJEB24766) | human gut metagenome | biome: human-associated habitat; feature: feces | place: USA | collected 1985/1987 | reverse complement strand
ATATGGATACAGCTTTTGTTGCATCCGGAACATATCTGAATGACCTACACAATTCCTTGAATAGTGAAATAAATCGGCTTTATAAATTATATTATGATTTTGTGGAAAAGGAAGATGCAATTGGAAGAGACAAAGCGCACGACGATTATCAGAAATTCATATATAATGCAACGATAGAAAATAGATTGAATTTAGTGGGGCGAAGATTTATTGCAGATAATAAATCAGCGATTTGGCCACTTGAAAACCTGGTTAAACTCCATGAACAACTAGAAGCCTTACAAAAAAATAATTCTTTGGTAACACAGGCTGATATCAAGAAGTTTAAGGAACTTTTGGATAAACAGGCTGCATTTACGAAGAAACAAGAAGAAACTGCTAATTCTCAGTATTTTGATTTCGTATTACAAGATACACTTGGAATACAAAGATCTATATCCGAATATGTTGGAAAATCACGTTTGCTTTTTGTTGATTTTTGGGCATCTTGGTGCAGTCCTTGTCGGGCAGATATACCTCATATCAAAGAGGTCTATGAAAAGTATAAGGATAAGGGATTAAATGTCTTGGCAATTTCATTTGATGGTAATAAAACGGCATGGAAAAGTGCGTTGAAGAAACTGAAAATGCCTTGGGAACAGCTTATAGAAGTGAATGGTACCAATTCGGATTTAGCGAAAGCTTATCAAATATATGGCATACCTTATGGTATACTATTAGATTCAGAAGGAACGATTATAGCAGTTGGACTCCATGCTCAAAGTTTAGAGGAATTGTTGTTAAAAGAAGGTTTGAAATAAATATGAAATCTAATATATTTACTGTCTTTTTAGATAATGCCAAACTTAAATATACAGGCTTTTCTTATAAATATTACGAGGAACATCCCTATAAATATAGCATGTTGGGATTATCCATGATGTTGAATGATTATGGAATTGCTAATAAAGGTGTTCGTACCCAGACAAAGGATGAGGCTGTTAAAGAATTAGTGCCTCCTTATATCGCTCATATAAATCATGATTTTGTAAATGTTTACGGAAAGACAGACGAGAAAATATTCTATATATGGAGAGGAGTGGATATTAAATCGACCTATAGTGAATTTGTCAAAGTATGGGATGGGATTGCATTGGTTGCAGAACCTGACGAAACTTCCGGAGAACCTAATTATGGAGAGAATAAGAGGAAAGATTTATGGCATACAGGGGTACAAATAGTGTTGGGATGTTCTGTCATGATGCTATGTTTATTGTTTTATTGGCAGAATGTATCCAATAGTGTAGGCACTAATTTACTTTTTTTGCTGAATATTGTTGGAATATATATAGGACATTTGCTTGCAAAGAAACAATTGAACTTTAATAGCAGGTATGCTGATAAATTATGTTCTCTGTTTAGTAAGAGTGACTGTAATAATGTTTTGGATTCCAAGGCTGCAAGGCTATGGGGACTAATTAGTTGGAGTGAGATTGGCTTAGGTTATTTTATCTCAAATATGCTTATATTACTTATTATTCCTCAATATGTAGTATATGTAGCTTTGTTGAATTTGTGTACTATACCTTATGTCTTTTGGAGTATCTGGTTTCAAAAAGTGAAAGTGAAGCAATGGTGTCCTCTTTGTTTGTTGGTGCAGGCTTTGTTTATAGGAATGCTGATTGTGGATGTTGTTTGTGGATATATATTCATGCCGGTAATTCGCCTGAATGAAATAGTATATGTTGCAGCCATTTATGCGATACCTTTTTTATGCATCCATCTGGCTATGTCTGCTTTTTCTGATTTTAATAAAGAAAGAGGGGCTAAATATGAACTGGAAAGCTTGAAAATGCAAGAAGAAGTTTTTGTCGCTTTATTAAAAAAACAAGCGAAGTATCCGGTTAGTAAATCTACATCGCAAATTATATTTGGTAATCCTAATGCGGATTTACTTATTAGTGTGTTTAGTAATCCTCATTGTGAACCTTGTGGAAGAATGCACAAACGATTACGAGAATTGCAAAAGAAATTGGAAGACAAGGCTTGTATTCAATATATTTTCAGTTCGTTTGGTGAGGACTTGAATCCAAGCAATAAATTTCTGATAAGTGCTTACCAAAATAATACAATAGAAAATTCTGAAGAAATTTATGACCTATGGTTTAATGGCGGGAAGTATAATACAATTGATTTTTTTAATAAATATCAATATGATATTAATGTACCTGCTGTAGAACAAGAGTTTAGGACGCATGAAGAATGGAAAAAAGAGACAAAACTTATGGCAACCCCAACCATCCTAATCAATGGTTACGAATTACCTGATGTGTATAAAATAGAAGATCTGATGTTCTTTAAAGACTTGCGTATTGAAATGTAATTTATAATTGCTGATTTTAAAAAGAGAAGTGATGAAAAAGTTAGGAAAACTAATGTAAGTGTCTATGATTATATTGAGAAACAGTGTAAGCACAACCCTTGGTTGACCGCTGAGGATATGTCTTGGGCAAAAAGAAAGACGAAGAAGAGCAAAGAAGACACATGCAGCAGGAGAAATTCATAGATATCGAATTAATAACCCCTGAGGGAGAACGAAAGTGGTTATCTGAATACGTTGGACATTCCAAATTCCTTTTTATTGATTTCTGGGCTTCATGGTGCGGTCCGTGCATAGCGGATATTCCTAAGATAAAACAAGTATACGAGAAATATAAAGATAAAGGGCTGGAGGTGCTAAGTATATCTATGGATTATAGTAATAAGAGTTGGACTATTGCAATGGATAAGGTGGATATGCCATGGAGGCAGTTTGTATTACCGGCTAATTCTAAAGCCGCAGAATTGTACGCTTTTACTGGTATTCCTCATGGTATTCTGATAGATCAGGATGGAAAGATAGTGCAAACTTCAGTGACTGGATTCTTCTTGAATGTAATTCTGGAAGCATTGTTGAAAGGGGAATAAAACTAGTATGTAAGAATGAGAAAAACCTTTCCACATTACTCTCAATTGGATGCAATGGATTGTGGACCCTCTTGTTTGCGGATGATAGCCCAGTATTATGGCCGTAAATATTCATTGCAGACCTTACGTGAAAGATGTTATATTACGCGTATGGGTGTTTCTATGTTGGGAATTAGTGATGCGGCGGAAAGTATAGGCTTTCGTACTTTAGGGGTAAAGACTGATTTTGAACAATTGAGTAGGGAGACTCCCCTTCCCTGCATTTTACATTGGAATCAGAATCATTTTGTGGTTTGTTATGGCATAAAAAAAACTCAGAAGGGCGAATATAAAATTAAAATTTCTGATCCGGCTAGGGATAAGATAGTAATCAGTGAAGATGATTTTTTAAAGCATTGGCTTAGTACTAAAGTGGATGGGAAAAATATCGGAACTGCACTTTTGTTGACTCCTTCGCCAGAATTCTATCAGTATGAAGATGACTATCAACAGGGTAAAAAGAATCTCTATTATTATGTGAAATATCTAATACCTTATAAATCACAGATTGCACAATTGATAATTGGAATGTTACTCGGAAGCCTCTTTCAACTAATATTCCCTTTTCTTACTCAAGCAATGGTAGATCAAGGTATAGGAAATGCAAATTTGAACTTTGTGACCCTGACGCTCATAGCGCAACTTATACTATCTGTAACTCAACTTGGTGTAAATTTTATTCGAAGTTGGATAACTCTCCATGTAAATACTCGTATTAATATAACGCTTATATCCGATTTTTTGTCTAAATTAATGAAGCTACCCATACGCTATTTCGATACAAAAAACATCGGCGATATAATGCAACGTATTGGCGACCACGGAAGAATTGAATCCTTTCTAACTGGTTCAACTTTGTCAACTCTATTTTCATTTGCAAACTTTTTTATCTTTGCATTTATTTTGGCATACTATAATTTGCCTATATTAGGTGTATTTATTTTAGGTAATTCACTTTATATTGCGTGGATTACGCTCTTCCTTCGTTATCGTAGGATTCTGGATAGTAATCGTTTTGCACAAGCTGCTGCAGAACAGGGGAATCTATATCATATGATAACGGGTATGCAAGATATAAAACTAAATAATTGTGAAAGGCAACAGCGTTGGAAATGGGAAAGGATACAGGTTAAATTATTTAGAATCAGTATGAAAGGGGTAGCATTAGGCCAATATCAGCAAGTTGGTTCACTTTTTTTTAATCAAATAACTTCTTTGCTTATTTCTTTTTTAGCGGCAAAAGCTGTTATTGATGGAGATATCACATTAGGAATGATGATGTCAATCAGTTATATTATTGGTCAGCTTTCTGCTCCTATTGGCGAAGTCATAGGTTTTACCCAATCTCTACAAGATGCTAAAATAAGTCTTGAGCGTTTAAATGAGGTGCATAATAAGGAAGACGAGGAATTCAATATCACCGAAAAAATAAACCAATTACCGGACAATAAGAGCATAAAACTGGAAAATGTATGTTTCACATATGATGGAGCAGATAGGGATTATGTGTTGGATAATGTGACTCTTGAAATTCCCCAAAACAAAGTAACGGCAATAGTTGGTGCTAGTGGTAGTGGAAAAACAACCATAATAAAACTTTTGTTAGGCTTCTATTCGCCACTGAAAGGAAATATAAAAATACAAGATGTTTCTCTTGATGACATAAATCCACATCTTTGGCGTGCACGTTTGGGAGCCGTTCTGCAAGATAGCTTTATCTTTTCAGATACTATTGCCAATAATATAGCAATTGGAGAAGAAAGTATTGACAAGAAGCGACTGCTACAAGCTGTGGAAATTGCTAATATTAGAGAATTTATAGAATCACTTCCGCTCAAATATAATACAAAAATAGGCATGGAAGGAAATGGAATTAGTCAGGGACAAAAACAACGTTTATTAATTGCCCGTGCGGTTTATAAGAATCCGGAATATCTTTTCTTTGATGAGGCTACTAATTCTTTGGACGCCAATAATGAACGTGCGATTCTTGATAATTTAATGAATTTCTATGTCGGAAAGACAGTGGTTGTAGTTGCACATAGGCTCAGTACTGTACAAAATGCAGATCATATAATAGTTCTTGACAGGGGAAAAATAGCAGAACAAGGTACACACAAACAACTCATCAGCTTGAAGAGGAGCTACTATACTTTGATAAAAAATCAATTAGAATTAGGTATGTAATGTCCGAAGATACTAATAATATAGAGTTAAGAAGTGAAGAAGTACAAGAAATTCTTGGAGAGGTACCTGCCTGGATTTTGCGTCGTGGCATAACTTTAACTGCTATTATTGTGGTTGTTATTCTATTAGGCAGTGCCTTTTTTAAATATCCGGATGTTATTACATCTTCAGTAGTTTTAACGAGCACCAATCCTGCAATAAGTATAGTTGCGAAATCCTCTGGAAGAATACAACATTTATATATTAATGATAATCAGTATATCGATAAGGGAAGCTATTTGGCTGTTATTGAAAATAGTGCAAAACCTCATGACGTATTGTATTTGAAAAAGTATCTTTTGTCAATCAATTCATTGGATACTACTAATTTATTGCCTAATAAAGGGTTGGAAGTTGGTAATTTGCAGGCTCTTTATTCCTCGTTTTATCTTACTCTTTCAGAATATATACGATTTAAAAGGGAACAATATTATTTTCTAAAAATTAAATGGGTACAAGAAAAAATAGAGCAATATAAAGTATCATATCAAGATATACTGCGTCAGAAGATACTTGTCGAAGAACAATTTGAAATAGGACAAAAACAATATAGAAGGGATTCCACTTTGTTTGTACAGAAATTATTGTCAGAAGAAAATTTAGAAAATAGTTATAATAATTATCTACAAACTTTCTTTAGAAAATATATGTGCAACTTTAAACAATATGCAATTGCAAACATTGCAGATGTGTGAGTCTTTGTCAGACATGGAATTTCAATATTCAGAAAAGAAAAATAATCTAGAGACCCAAGTGAATAACTACATCACACAATTAATCACTGAAATTCAAAATTGGGAATTGAGTTATGTTATAATAGCACCCATATCTGGACAAATCACTTTTACACAATATTGGAGTATAAATCAGAACATTGCTTCTGGAGAGCCAATTTTCAATATTGTACCAGATGAAAAAGGTCTTTTAATGGGGAAGGCACTACTGCCCGCAGAACGTTCCGGTAAGGTAAAAATAGGACAAACAGTAAATATAAGTTTTGATAATTTCCCTAATAATGAATTTGGAATTGTTAAAGGAGTGATAAAAAATATCTCTTTAGTACCTTCAGAAATAGAAAAGAAAAAAATATATATAGTTGAAATATTATTACCCAAAGGACTTATTACATCTTATAATAAGGAATTGCCATATTTATTGGAAATGGAAGGAAAAGCAGAAATAATAACGGATGATTTGTCTCTTTTAGAAAGATTTCTCTTACCGATAAAAAAAGTATTAAAAGAAAACTTATGAGCCAAAAAACAAAAATGTTGAATCGAATTATTCATTATTTAATATTGAATGCTAGTTTTATTCGAGATTTAGGACTGTTAGATGGGAAAATGGGAATCTGTATCTTTTTCTATCTTTATGCGAGACAGACGGGTAGCAAGTTATATGAAGAATTAGGAGGATATCTTTTGGATGAGATTTATAAAGAGATTACTCAATCGGCTTCAATCGGTTTTGCTAAGGGACTGTGTGGAATTGCCTGGGGAATTGAATATCTGATACAAAATGATTTTGTGAAGGCTGACAGGGATGAAGTCTTGGAGGAACTTGATTTAAAAATTTTAGAGAAGGATGTAACTCGTTTTAGGGATTTTTCATTGGAAGATGGACTGAAAGGAATTGCTTATTATGTAATTAGTAGATATTGTAAAAGAATAAATCCCCATGAACTCATAAGCAAAGAATATATCAATAATTTGATTTGTGCATTGAAGCAGAATAAAGGAGATGAAGAAACTGGGGTGCTGGTAAATACGTTGTCTAAAATATGGGATGGAGAAGTTATAGGTGATCGGGAAACAATATTAGAAATAATAGTAGATAAAACGACTTATACTCCTAAAACGCTATTCAATATTCCTCGGGAAATAGGAATTCGCAATAATGGATATACAGGTATTGCACTTAAATTGATATTCGAGAATCATGAAAAGTAAAATATATATATTAGAGAAGGCCAGTAGAGCAATGAATTATGGAATCGGAACTTATGTAAAGCAGTTGACGAATTGCTTGTTGTCTTCTAAAATGGATTTTTGTGTGATACATCTTTATGCTGATTGCTTGGAAACGACAATTATGGATAAAGGTGGATATCAGCAAATATCAATACCTATACCTTATAGTAATATTGCTGCATGTTTACAATATTATTCGCGTAATGTGGCTTACTTACTCAAAACATTTATAACAGAGGACAGCGATACCAGAATCATTTTCCATTTGAATTTTCTGCCTGATAATAATCTTGTAAAATATTTGAAGCACCTTTTTAAATGCCATATTGTATTGACTGTACACTATACCAACCGGAGTTTCAGTCTGTTAGGTGATTTTGATTTATTGAAGCGTATAGTGGATAAAAAGAGAAGTAAACTTACTCAGTCAGAGAAACAAATAGTAGATGAAATAAAGGAGTATAGGATGATGATGAAGCGGTGTGACCTGATTATTTGTGTTGCGCAACATACATTAAAAGCATTACAAGAATTAAGTTGTATCGGCACTTCTAAGGCTTGTGTAATCAACAATGGAATAGCGGATTGTTACCTTAAAAGAGGGAAAGATAAGAAATTGCGGCAGAAATATCATCTAGAGGATGATGAACAAATCATTATATTTGCTGGGAGGCTTGATGAAATAAAAGGAGTTCCTTTTCTTATTAAAGCTTTTGAACGTGTATTGGTTGATTATCCTAAAAGTCGGTTGATTATTGCAGGGGATGGTGATTTTAATGAATGCCTTAGGGGAACAAAAAAATGTTGGTCAAGAATCACATTCACGGGGAGAATTGATAAAAGGCAGTTATATGGGCTCTATACAATTGCTAATGTTGGCGTAGTTTGTTCTATTCATGAGGAATTCGGATTGGTGGCTATTGAAATGATGATGCATGCTTTACCATTGGTTGTTACTGATACCAGTGGACTTAGCGAACTTGTTATTGATGGTGTTTCCGGTCTAAAGTCTCCAATAAGGCGTATTAAAAGAAAACGTAGTCCGGATGTTAAAGTGCTTTCAGAGCAAATTATAAAGCTGCTGGATTCTAAGACGCTTGCACTACAATTAGGGAGAAAGGCAAGAAAACGTTTTTTAGAAAATTATGCTCTTGAAGTGTTTAAAAAGAAAATGATGTCAGTATATGAAGCATTACTGAATTAAATTCTCTGAAATAAGATTGTAATAATTGCTTTATGACGATATTCAAGGAAAGTCCTTTAGAAAGATCGCTTGCATTGTCGCTTTGGATTTGAGTATCTGAGGTAATAATAAGAAGATTCCGTTTTTTCAGCCTCTTCCGGAATCCCCTGTTCATCGGTATTCCGGCTGAAACAACTTTTTCCTTTTCGCCACTTCACTTCCACGTGTCGCGTGGTATGGGTGGTAGATAGAGTCCGCATGCCGCCTTACGCTCATCCTATTACTTGATGTGTTTAATATCCTTGGTAATTGTGTCAAAGGTGCTTATTTGTAAGTGAACCACTCCGGTTGTTCAATCGAATGACTCCAGTTGTTCACTTGAACTACTAGAGTCATTCAACCGAACAACTCCAGTCGTTCACTTATGAGGCAGTATCCAAATGCATATAAGTAAGTGAGTTGTGCGTATCAGAGTCCTATCTTCTTTTACAAGCACATTTATGATAAAAAAGGTCGTAAAAAGCTTGCAAACCCCTTATCCCGCATACTAACTTCGTGCCATCGAGCTCGACAAACCGATACTATTAACCATTTAAAGAAAACAAGAAACATCATGAAGAAGAATCGAATGACATTACAAGAACATCGCCTCCTGCGCGAGGCAAGCCAATTACTGACTTTTGCGGAAAAGATGAAAACGGCAAAACCGAAAATAACCCCAAAAGCATCGCAGCCCCTCGCCAACGCGACTTTGCTTCTGACCCGAAATGTAAAGGAATTCCTGACAACCCGTTATGACTTCCGCTACAACCTGCTGACAGACGAGACCGAATTCCGCCATGCCGGTCAACGTGCCGCTCCCTTTATTCCCATCGGCAAGCGTGAACTGAACGCTTTATGTATCGAAGCGCATGACGAAGGTATTCCTTGTTGGGACAAGGACCTGAGCCGCTACGTCTATTCCTCTTATATTCCTTCCTATCACCCTTTTCATCTCTATATGGAAGAGTTGCCCGCTTGGGATGGTCACGACCGGCTGACCGCACTTGCCCAACGTGTTTCTTGTCGTCCGTTGTGGGTACAAGGTTTTCACACATGGATGTTGGGGCTTGCTTCGCAGTGGATGAACCTGTCCGGACTTCATGCCAACAGCGTAGCGCCTATCCTTGTCAGCCGGGAGCAGGGGCGCCGGAAGAGCACCTTTTGTCGCTCGCTAATGCCTGATGTGCTGATGCGCTACTATACCGACAATCTGAAACTTACCTCGCAGGGACAAGCCGAACGGCTCCTGGCAGAAATGGGATTGCTGAACATGGATGAATTCGATAAATATGCCGAAACCAAGATGCCATTGCTGAAGAACCTGATGCAGATGTCCACCCTTAATATTCGTAAGGCCTATCAACAGAGTTTCCGACAGCTGCCCCGCGTCGCGTCGTTCATCGGTACGAGCAATCGCTTCGATCTGCTTACCGACCCAACGGGCAGCCGCCGCTTCCTTTGTGTGGAAGTGAAACACAACATCGACTGTACCCACATAGAGCATGACCAGATTTTTGCCCAACTGAAAGCTGAACTGTCTGCCGGACGGCGTAACTGGTTCACCAAGAAAGAGGAGGAAGAATTACAAAGACACAATGAAAAGTTTTATCGTATCAGTCTTGTTGAAGAGGTGCTTGTTTCCCGGTTCCGGACCCCGCTTCCCCATGAAAAGAGCCTTGACTTGACCGCCGCCGACATTTTCAGCGAATTACAAACGGTTAATCCTGCCGCTATGCGAGGTAGTAACCCTATGCGTTTCGGACAAATACTGATTCGGGCAGGACTGAAAAGGAAACATACGGAATACGGAAATGTGTATGAAGTGGTGAAAAGAGAAAAGTAGTTTCAGCCGGAAACCCAATGAATAACGGGATTCGGAGAGACTGAAAGAACTGTAAGCTGAAAAGCTGGTTTGTTAATTCTCTATATTGTAAAGTTTCAGCTTATTGTATAATGTTTTACGGTCTATGCCCAGTAGTTGTGCCGCCCGGCTTTTATTGTTTCCCGTTTGCCGCAGTGCTTCGATAATCTGATGCTTTTCTGTCTCTTCATTACGCAATGGTAAACCTACATGGGAATGAGTGATTTGTTGCAATTCAGTTAGTTCTTTCAGTGTAATAAGTTGGTCTTGTGCCAATAGGGTGGCGCGTCGTACCGCATTCTTCATCTGTCGCAGATTTCCCGGCCAATGGTATTCCAGCAATGCTTTGGATGCTGCATCATCAAACCCGATCAACTGTTTGTCCAGTTCCCGGTTGGCTTGGTCGAGGAAGAAGTTGGCAAAGAGGAGGATGTCTTCTCTCCGGTCCTTAAGTTCGGGCATGCGCAGGGTGAACTCATTGATACGGTGGTACAGATCCTGACGGAAAGTTCCTTTCTCGATGGCTTGTTCCAAATCTTCGTTCGTAGCGGAAACCAAACGCACATCTACAGTGATTTCTTTATTGGAACCTACCGGACGTATTTTTCGTTCCTGCAAGGCACGTAGCAGTTGTATCTGGACTTCGTAGCTGAGATTACCTATTTCATCGAGGAAGATGGTTCCTCCGTTGGCTGCAACAAAGGCTCCTGTTTTGTCTGTCAATGCTCCGGTGAATGAACCTTTTACGTGTCCGAAGAATTCCGATGCGGCAAGTTCTTTAGGGATGGAGCCACAGTCGATGGCGACGAAAGGCTGTCCGGCACGCTTGCTGAGTTGATGGATGCGGTGGGCTACATACTCTTTACCCGTTCCGCTGGCACCATTGATCAGTACCGACA
>OHMT01001113.1_pt1 | contig 11280 bp, 7 predicted proteins | sample 1569371 | NCBI WGS metagenome assembly OHMT01 (sample SAMEA3879500, study PRJEB24766) | human gut metagenome | biome: human-associated habitat; feature: feces | place: USA | collected 1985/1987 | reverse complement strand
TTATGATGAAGCTCGGTATGTACGGTATTGTTAAAGATTATAAGAAGAGAGGCATTGATTCCGGTATGGATCCGCTTCAGCTTCCCTACATTATGGACTATGATCTCTTCATAACAGATAAGTACACCCGTGACCTCGGCGTTGAGGATGACGACATTGAGGCTGCTATAACCGATTCTATCAAGGTTTCTCAGGAATCCTATGAGGGCAAGGTTAAGCTCCTTGATATGAAGGGCGAATAATCTGCATTTTGCATCGAACAGAGTACGGTTTTTCCGTGCTCTGTTTTTTTTATGTTGTAAATTATTACAAATCAAGCTGTTTAGCAAAATGCACAAACAATAAATTTAATAATTAGCGTTTATGTATACAAATTCAACATTTGTGAACAGTTTGTTAACAATTAAAACAAATTATTGACTGTTGGTCATTTTTGGAGTAGCATTTTGAAATGTAAAAAGTGACTAACGGTCATTTTAAAGAGCGCAGAACTTTAATTTGCGGTGGATGATAAAATTCTGTTAAGCCTCAGAAATTCAACCGAAAGAGATAGTGTAAAATGCCGAGTGTGGAAGAAAACAAGCTTAAAAAACGTAATAAAATTTTAGATGCCGCATATAACCTATTTGCAAAAAACGGTATAAACACCACACCGATAGATGAAGTTGTCAAATGTGCAGGCGTGGCAAAGGGTACGTTTTATCTCTATTTTCATGATAAATACGACCTTATGGATCAGATAATTCTTTATAAGAGCGCAGCGATTATAAAGTCTGTTATAGCGCAGATGAAAAATATAAACACCGATAACAAAATGGAGGCTGTCGATCAGCTCACATTTTTTGTTGACGCAATTATAGATTATATGATTGATAATAAAGAATTGCTTTCCGTGATAAGCGAAAAAAGCTCAATATTGTATTCGCTGATAATTGATAACGGCGACGATAACATCAAACTCGATTTTGATTATCTTACAGATATAATAGTTAAACTCGGAAATCCTCCCGAGAATGCCAAGAAGCTGTTGTTACTCGTTTCTACAATGATATTTACAACCGCTTCGAATGCCATTCTTTCGAGATCTCCGTTCACTATAGAAGAAATACGACCGGAAATTCATCTGGCCGTCAAAAAAATGTTAGCTTAGTAAATTATTATAGCAAAGGGGAGATACGATGATAGACAAAATGGCAAGGGGAATTGCAAAACACCCCAAAACAGTCCTTATAGTTTGCCTTATATTATTGATACCGTCGATAATATGTTATCTTAACACATTCGTAAACTATGATATTTTGTCTTATCTGCCGGAAGACCTTAATTCGGTACAGGGCGAGCATATCCTTGATAAAACATTCAATAACGCTGCAAGTGCCATTGTTGTTATTGAAAACGAGGATCAAAAAACCGCTGTCAAGCTGAAGGAAGAAATTTCCGAAATCGACGGAGTAAGCAATGTTATGTGGGTCGACGATATCGCTGATATATCGATTCCCGAGGATATGCTTCCCGATGACTTAAAGAATGTCTTTTACAGTAAAGACGGTAATGCCACACTTATGATGGTTCAATTTACGCAGGGCGGCGCTTCCGAGTCAACAATGGATGCTATAAAGTCCATACGTAAATGTATGAACAAAAATATGTTTATGAGCGGTGTTTCCACAATAATGTATGATACTAAGGCACTTGCCGACGCGCAGGCTCCGCTGTATGTAGTTATTGCAATAGTGCTCGCTCTTATCGTTTTGATGTTTACCCTGAAATCGTATGTCTTGCCGTTTGTGCTTCTTATGGCACTGTGTACCGCGGTTGTATATAATATGGGTACAAACATTTTCTTCGGGCAAATATCATATATTACACAGTGTATAGCGGCTATACTGCAGCTCGGCGTTACCATGGACTACTCGGTATTCCTTATGGACCGTTACGAAGAGGAATGCAAGCATAATGACGACAGAACCATGGCAATGGCTTCGGCAATAAGCAGTACGTTTGTATCGCTGGCAGGCAGCTCATTGACTACGGTATTCGGCTTCCTCGCGCTTTGCTTTATGAGCTTCAAGCTCGGTCTTGACATAGGTCTTGTAATGGCAAAGGGCGTATTGCTCGGTGTTATCACGGTTGTTACATTCCTTCCGGCACTTATACTTTTGCTTGACGATAAAATCGAAAAGACAAGGCATAAGAGTTTGGTTCCTCATTTCGGCAAGCTTAATGAATTCACCCTTAAGCATCGCCGTGTAATTGCAATAATTTTCCTTCTTCTTATAATTCCCGCATACGGAGCTTCGAAGAGCGTTAATGTATACTACAATATGGATAAGGCTCTTCCCTCCGACCTCGCGTCTATCGTTTCACTTCACGAAATGAAAGATAAATTCAATATGGCAACTACACATTTCATTATAGTAAGCGATGATATACCGAGCCAGAAGCTTGAAGCTATGGAGCAGGAAATTGAAGATGTTGACGGTATAACAAACGTAGTTGCAATGAACGAGTTTTTAGGTTCTGCAATACCCGCCGATATGATTCCCGATGATATTCGTAATATTTGCATTAAAGACGGTTATCAGCTTATGATGGTAAATACAAGCTACGCTACGGCAACCGATGAAGAAAATGCACAGATAGATACGCTGAAGAGTATTGTATTGAAGTATGACCCGAACGGTTATCTGACAGGCGAGGGTGCTATGACTAAGGATCTTGTTGATGTAACAAACCGAGACTTTATAATAACCAATATAATTTCCGTCGCGGCAATATTTATACTTATAGCGATTATCTTCAAGTCAATATCAATACCTGTAATACTTGTTGCGTCGATAGAGATAGCAATATTTATAAACGAGAGTTTTTCGTTTGTATTCGGCGAGACGATACCGTTTATTGCGCCTACAATAATCGGTTGCGTACAGCTCGGTGCAACGGTTGACTATGCTATACTCATAACCTCGAGGTTCCGTGAAGAACTGAGAAAGGGTCTGTCTAAGGATGAAGCCATCAGAAAGGCTGCCAACGAATCCGACCGTTCGATTTTCCAAAGCGCAATGGTATTCTTTGTTGCGACCTTCGGTGTTTATCTGATTTGCGATATAGAGATAGTCAAGAGCATTTGCGGTATGCTTGCACGCGGTGCAATCATAAGTGCGTTTATAATAATCTGTACTTTGCCGCCCATACTTTATATCTGTGAAAACCTCATAAACAAAACTTCGTTTAATTGGCGGACAATGCCGAAAGAAAAATTTAAGAAATCAAAGGCAAAAATAAAAGCCGTCAAGGCTAAGAAATCGGAGGCAGCAAAATGAAAAACACAAATAAAATCAAAAGTATAATCTGTGTTTTGCTTGTTTTCTCAATGCTTTGTGTCACCTTTACCGGTTGCTCGTCCAAAAAGGACGACGACACGGTAGCCGAGGTTGATAAAAAGACCGAGGAAACTATTTACACAAACAGAATCAATAATTATAAAAAAACCGAAACGGTTTACGCTACACTTGATAACTCCGGTGCGGTTCAAAATATATCCGTTACCGATTGGATTCACACCGACACCCCCGAGGTTTACCTCAGAGATGTTACGGACCTTGAAAATGTAACAAATGTTAAGAGTGATACCGAACCCTATTTTAAGGACGGCGGCTTGTTCTGGAATATGCCGACTACCGACCTTTATTATCGCGGCACAAGCAATAAGACGCTTCCTGTAAGCATCTCTATTAAATACTATCTTAATGATGAAGAAATAGCCGCCTCCGAGCTTGCCGGCAAGAGCGGTAAGGTAAAGATAGAAATACAGATGACAAACAACATCTTTAAAACCGAAAAAATCAACGGTAAGGATGTCAAGGTTTGTAATCCCGTGCTTGCCGTCGGCGGTATGATTCTTCCCGAAACCAACTTCCAAAACGTAAAAGTGGAAAACGGCATTTCTCAGGGAGACGGTTCAAAGGAAGTAGCAGTGGTGGCCGGCTTCCCCGGAATTAACGAGACGCTTGGCTTAGATTCCAAAACTCTCAAGGACGCTGCCGATATCACCTTTAACGATAACTTTACAATTACCGCCGATGTAACGGATTTTGAACTTACAAATATGTATTTTGCGGTCCTTCCTCTTTCGGCAGTAAGTAATAATATGGCTGTTCCTTCAAGCGTTGATGATTTAAAATCAAGCCTAAATCAGCTCAAGGAAATTGAATCCTCGATTAAGTCAATAGATCCCAATAACGTCTTATCGACTCTTATGTCAAATCCCGACAAGCTTGGCGAGCTTGCACAGATGATAAATGATGCAACATCGCTTTATGAGAGTAATAAGCCTCTTATTGATGTTCTTTCCAAGAACCTTACTCCGCAAAATATAGAAACGCTTAAAACTCTTCTCGATTCATCAAGTAATTCCGACCTCCAGAAGATGATAAAACTGCTTTCCGACCCCAATGTACAGCAGTTCTTAAGCCTTCTTCCGTCGGCTTCAGGTGAGTTTAAAGACGCACTTCCGCTTCTTCAGAGTCTATCAAACGATATGCAGGATCCGGAGGTACAGGCTGCAATAGATAATTTGCCTGATACCATGAGTAAGATTTCGGATATCCAGGGCGAACTTGATAGCAACCAGGAGCTTCTTAACAGTCTCAGCACTCTGTTAAATGAAGACAATATGACAAAGATAACAAATCTGATGAATTCCGTCAGCGCGGCTGATTTTGCATCAAAGCTTGAAAAATATGGTGTGCTTACCGATAATTCCGATGAGCTTTTACAGAAAGCCACCAAAATGATTGAATACGGTAAAGAATATAAGATTTACTCTTCGGTTGCCGACGGTATAGAGTCAAGCGTAATGTTCGTTATGAAAACACCGAGTATTGAAAAGGCTGCGGAGGTTAATACTCAGGCAGAAAGCAGTAAACAAAATTGGTTCCAAAAGGTGTTTGGTAAAAACAAGTAAATAATTGCTTTTAAAAACGCGTTGCTTATTTTAGAGCAACGCGTTTTTTTGTGTGAAAATGCACAAACGGAGAGCCGCAAATTTGACGTTTGCAATTTGAAGTTTACTTTTTAACCAATGTGCAATATGAAGAATTAAGCACTTCTGACAAAGATATTTTTTCTGCAAAAAAAGAGTTGACTTTTGCTGTAACCGGAAGTAAACTATGGGCGTAGGGTAAACGATTACCCGTTATTTGTTACAAACTTAGCAAACGATTGCATAATTTTTCGGAGGTATTTGAATTGAAAGGGAAAATTTCAATGGTTGAGATTGCCGAAATGTCCGGTGTGTCCATCGCCACCGTTTCGCGCGTTTTAAATCATAACGGCAGATTTTCCTCAGAGACCGAAAGAAAAGTTATGAATATTGTTAATAAGTACGGCTACAAGGTAAATCTTAATGCCAAAGGGCTCAGAACCAATAAAACGCAGAGCATCGGTGTTATTGTTCCTGACATAACAAATGAATTCTTTGCTAAGATTATCCGTTCCATAGAGACGTCTCTGTTGCAAAAAGGCTATACCGTTTTTGTGTGCGACTCTAACGAGGACAGCAGCACAGAGGACAAGCATATTTCTTCGCTTGCCGCTAAAGACGTTGACGGTATAATCTATATCAGTACAAAGAGCGATGTTAAGCAGATATATAAAGATTATAAAATACCGGTAGTTCACATAGACCGTCGGCCTGAGCATGCGGGTACCCTTATAATATCAGATAATGAGATGGGCGGTTTTTTAGCTACGGAGGCTCTTATAAAGGATGGCTGTAAGGATATATTGATGCTGAGCGACAAAAACTATTATTCTACCACACGAAACAGATATAAAGGTTATGTTGACGCTCACAAAAAGTATTCTTTGCCGCTTAACGAGGGAAATGTTATAAAAACGGATGTCAGTTACGCTTCATCTTATGACGCGATAAAAAAAGTCATAGCCGACGGCAAAAAGTTTGACGGAATTTTTTGCAATAACGATATGATGGCACTCGGTGCTTTGCAGGCGCTTAAGGATTCCGGAATATCTGTGCCTGAAAAATGCAAGATCGTCGGATTTGATGATATTACTCTGTCAGAGATATGCGATCCGCCGATAACCACAATACAGCAGGATACCGATATGTTCGGTAAAAAATCAGTTGAAACTCTTTTAAATCTAATCGAGAATAATGAGATAAAAAACAAAAATGATATTTATGTTATTCCCGTAAAGCTTGTTAAAAGAACAACCGCATAAAAAATCAGCTAACATATGCAAACGGGAAATATTATTTCCCGCATATTTTGGGAAATTGAGTAAACCTTTACTCAATAAAATGTATATACTATTCACATACGGATACAACTAATATGTGGAAATAATAGATTTCAAGGAGGAAAAAATGAGCGCATTAGTTGAGATGAAGGGCGTCGTTAAAAAGTTTCCGGGCGTAACGGCACTTAAAGATATAACATTTGACATACAGCCCGGCGAAGTACATGTGTTGCTCGGTGAAAACGGCGCCGGAAAGTCGACACTTATGAAAATTCTCAGCGGCGTTTATCAGCCCACTGAGGGAGAAATAATTGTCGGAGGAAAAAGCTATAAAAGGCTAACTCCCAAGGATTCCGCCGAAAATGGCATCAGCGTAATTTACCAAGAACTGAGCGTCATAAACGAACTTTCCATTCAGGAAAACCTTTTTGTCGGTAAGTTGCCGATGAAAAAATACGGCCCAGTTAAGGTCGTAGATTATAAGTATATGAATGAGCGTGCAAAAGAGCTGCTCTCGAAGGTAGGATTAAAACGAGATCCCAAAACTCTTGTTGAGGATATAAGTATTTCCGAAAAACAGCAGGTTGAAATAGCCAAGGCACTTGCCGCCGACAGTAAAGTAATCATAATGGATGAGCCTACTGCGTCTTTGACAAGTGAGGAAGTAAATCATCTGTTTAAGATAGTTCGTCAGCTTAAGGAAGAAGGCAAGGGAATAGTCTTTATTTCTCACAAGCTCGGTGAAATTATTGAAATAGGCGATAGGGTGTCGGTGCTGAAAGACGGAGCTTACGTCGGCACGAGAGACGTAAAAGGTGTTACGGCAGACGATCTCGTTACCATGATGGTGGGAAGAAAAATTCAGAATACTTATCAGCATGAGGATGCTCCCGATACCTACGAGAATAAAGAAGTCATTTTTGAGGTTCGTAATTTGTCTCGTAAGGATCAAAAGGTTAAGAATGTCTCATTTAAACTTCATAAGGGTGAAATCCTCGGATTCTCGGGACTTGTCGGTTCCGGCAGAAGTGAAATGATGAATGCAATATTCGGGTCTGAGCCTCGCTCGGCAGGAGATATATTCATTCACGGCAAACAGGTTAAAATCAATAGTCCTTACAGCGCCATAAAGAACGGTCTTGCAATGGTAACCGAAAATCGTCGTGAGACAGGCTTCTTTTATAACTTTGATATTAAGCAGAATATTTCGATTCTTCCGTTTATCAAGACTTCAAAGGGAAAAGGCACCATAGGCCTTACAAACAATAAATTTGAAAAGGAATGTGCAGAGGAGCAAAAGAAAAACCTGAATATAAAATGCGCTTCAGTTGATCAAAATATAACAGAGCTTTCCGGCGGCAACCAGCAAAAAGTCATACTCGGAAAATGGCTTGCCGCAGATTCTCAAATAATTATTTTTGATGAACCTACAAAAGGAATCGACATTGGTTCTAAAAGCGAGATTTACACTTTGATGCGTAAGCTCGCCGATGAGGGTAAGGGCGTACTTGTTGTATCATCAGAGCTTCCGGAACTTTTGTCGGTGTGTGATACCATAGCGGTTTTCCGTGAGGGTAAGATCGTACAAACCTTCCCACATAAAGACGCAACAGAAGAAAAAATAATTATGGCTTCAACTGCCGACCTTAAAGAAAGGACTAATTAAAATGTCACAGTCTAAAACATTAAAAAAAGAAAAATTAACCTTTAACACGATCTGGCAGAGGTACGGTACGTTTGGTATTCTTATAATCCTTCTTGCCATCTTGGCCATACTGAAACCAACATACTTTTTCTCAAGCTCTACGGCACCTCAGATTTTGGCACAGAGCTCGGTAAATATACTTATTGCAATGGGTGAGTTCTTTGCAATTCTTATTGCCGGCATCGATCTTTCAGTAGGATCTGTGGTAGCTCTGACCGGAATGTGTATGGCAAAGTTAATGGTGCCAGGGGTAAACCCGATAGTTGCTGTTCTTCTCGGAATTTTGCTCGGTGCATTCCTCGGTTTCCTTAACGGGTTACTTGTAAATGTTACAGGACTTCATCCGTTCATCATTACGCTTGGCACACAGGCAATTTATCGCGGCGTTACACTTATAATCTCAAATTCAAGCGCGGTTTACGGCTTCCCGGCAAGTTTTACAAGAGTTATTTCAAAATCTGTTATAGGTATTCCTCTTGTTGCGATAATAGCGGTTATTGTAGCTTTAATCCTTGCGTTTCTCACTAAAAAAACGAAGCTTGGTCGTAATATCTATGCGCTCGGCGGAAACAAAGAATCCGCTTGGTATTCGGGTATAAACGTAAATCTTCATACCCTTATAGTTTTCATTATTTCCGGTATTTGCGCCGGTATAGCCGGTGTGGTTCTTCTCGGTCGTGTAGGCTCGGCAGAGCCGGCAGCGGCAACAGGCTTTGAGACCTATGCAATAGCCGCTTCGATTATCGGCGGAACAAGCTTCTTCGGAGGCAAGGGTAAGATCTTCGGAGTTGTAATGGGCGGTCTTATCATCGGCGTTATCAACTTCGGTATGAATATTCTTTCACTTTCGAGTACGCTTCAGCAGGTTGTAATGGGCGCTCTTATCATCGGCTCCGTTGCTCTTGACCGATTCGTAGCTAACAAAAAATAACCGTGCAGCTTAAAGGAGGTATTTTTATGGAACCTATGTTTAACCCGTCGCTCATGTGTATGGATCTTCTTGATATTAAAAATCAGGCGGAAATATTAAATGAGCGATGTGACCTCTATCACGTCGATATAATGGACGGACATTTTGTGAAAAACATCACTTTGTCTCCGGATTTCGTAAAGGCGTTTTCAACAATCGCCAAAAAGCCTATTGACTGCCATCTTATGGTCACCGATCCCGATGATTATATTGAAGTTTTAGCTGAAAACGGAGCAGGTTATATTTGTCCGCACGCTGAAACTATAAACACCGATGCTTTCCGTATTATGAATAAAATCGAAGCATTAGGATGCAAAAAAGGTGTGGTTTTGAATCCTGCAACTCCGCTTTCTTATATCAGAGAATACATTGACCGCATAGATAAGCTTACCATTATGACGGTGGATCCCGGATTTGCCGGACAGCCTTTTATAAAAGAAATGCTCGGCAAAATCAGAGAAGCTAAGGAGCTTAAAGAAAAATACGGTTATAAGTTTTTAATCGAGATTGACGGTTCCTGCAATCAGAGGACGTTTAAGGAGCTTTATGAAGCCGGAGCCGAGGTCTTTATTGTAGGCTCGTCCGGACTTTTCTCAAAGGACAAAGACCTTAAAAAGGCTTGGGACATAATGAGAGAAGAATTTCGTACAGCAACAGGAGCATAGTATTAAAAGCAATTTTTAAAGGAGGTGACCGACCATTGGATTTTACAATCGGTATAGATATCGGCGGTACAAACTTTCGCATCGGAATGGTCGGCCGTGACGGTGAAATTATCAACTTCGAAAAAAATTCAAGCAGAATTTTTGACAAAGGCGATGTAATCGAGACCCTGTATCTTAACATTTCGGATTATATGAAAAGATATAACGCGGCAGATTCGATAAAAGCGGTAGCAATTGGATTGCCGTCCATGGTCAGCAAGGATAAAAAGACTGTTATATCCACTCCTAATCTTAAGGGATTTGATAATATACCGTTCGGAGATACGCTCAGCAAAAAGCTTGGCATACCCGTATATGTTGACCGCGATGTAAATTTTCTTCTTCAAAATGATATTGTTACATTGGGTCTTCCGAAAGATTCTACTGTTCTCGGCTTTTATATCGGAACCGGCTTTGGAAATGCCATTTATTTAAACGGCAGCTTCTACTGCGGACGCAACGGAGCGGCAGGAGAGCTCGGGCACATACCGTTTCCGAATATTGAGGAAAAGTGTACGTGCGGAAATGTCGGGTGCAGCGAAGTAATTTGCTCAGGCAAGTATCTTGAAAAGATTACCGCGGAGCTTTTTCCCGAAACCGATATAAAAAATGTCTTTTTCGAACACGGCGACGATCCGAGAATAATCAAGTATGTTAAAGATCTTGCCATTCCTATAGCTACCGAAGTCAACATACTTGATCCCGATTATATTATAATCGCCGGCGGAGTGGTATATATGAAGAATTTCCCGAAGGACATTTTGATAGATTCGGTACACTTTCATACACGAAAGCCTTACCCCGAAAAAAATCTCAGAATCCTTTTTTCGGAGCATACACAACAGAGCGGAGTTTACGGGAGTGGAGACTTTGCATGGCATCAGCTTAAACAGTAGTTTCGACTGCTGAAAAAATAAGTAAAAAGAGAGAGGAATTTATTATGAAAAGGAAAATTTTAAGTATCGTTATGGCATTGACGGTAGTTATCGGCATTGTTTTCGCGGGCTGCGGAAGTAAGACCGACGACAAGAAAACGACCGACGGTTCGGGCTCTTCTTCCGGAACCGCAGAATACGCAATTATTCTTAAACCGCTTTCTAACGATTTCTGGGCAAATATGAAAGCCGGAATAGAGAAGGAAGCTAAAGAACTCGGCGTAACCGTTGATGTTTTCGCCGCGCAATCCGAGGATGATACCGAGGGTCAGCTTAAAATTCTTGAAAACTGCATCTCCAAGGGCTACAAGGCCATAGGTGTTGCACCGATTTCCCCGACTAACCTTATTAACGGTATAGTTGAGGCAAACAAAAAGGGTATTTATGTAATGAATATTGATGAAAAGATTGATATGGATACCCTTAAGAATGCCGGCGGAAGTGTTATAGCTTTTGCTACAACCGATAACGAAAAAGTCGGTGAAAAAGGCGCAAACTATATAATGGAACAGTTAAAGGACGGCGGCGAGGTTGCAATAATCGAAGGTAAGGCAGGCAACGCATCCGGTGAGTACAGAAAGAACGGTGCAACAACTGCATTTACCGCAAATAGCGCATTCAAGCTTGTTGCTTCTCAGCCGGCTGACTGGGACAGACAGAAGGCTCTTGATACTGCCGCTTCAATGATTCAGAAATATCCGA
>OHMT01001062.1_pt1 | contig 11752 bp, 8 predicted proteins | sample 1569371 | NCBI WGS metagenome assembly OHMT01 (sample SAMEA3879500, study PRJEB24766) | human gut metagenome | biome: human-associated habitat; feature: feces | place: USA | collected 1985/1987 | reverse complement strand
CGTCTTTGTCAAGCTTGACCATGGGATTTTCAATATATCTTGACAGCACCGAAATGGCGTCCTCGGGCGATGCTGTTTCGGTTATTTTCATAGCCTCCTTTTGATTTGGGACATAGTAGTCGCAAAGCTCTATGAGGTCACGGTAGAGCGAAAGGCTCATATCGTCGGTATATCCCGTATCCAGCACCAGAAGCGTGCCCTCGTCTTTTAATTTTCTGTATACGTCATAGTATCCGTTTTGAACCTCAACTATTTTGGCACCCGTTGACATTCGGTAAATTTTTTCCGCGGTAACATCATTTTCTTCGGCGTCGGGGCCGTAGGTTACAAATGTACGGTCCTCCGGAGTTATCATTGCTGACGTTATGTTAAGCGGAAGTACACCGCCTTCATAAAGGTTTGTGATTTCCACGGAGTTGTCGCGGTACTCATTGGACGCAAAATCCGAAAACATATCAAGACCGAGCCACGTGGCGGTTCTAACCGGAATGTTCAGTCTGCCGAGATTCACCATTGTACCGGGGACTCCTCCGCCGAGACACAGCTTGAAACCGTCTGAATAAAGCTCTTCGCCCAACTGCGGCAGCCTTTTAAGACCCGCATAAAGAATATCGACGTTTGTTTTACCGGTACCGGCTATAAAAGACATTCGTTTTTCATCTCACTTGCTTTGAAAATATATTTTATTTTGTTATCATACAACATTTTGTCTCATAAGTCGAGGTATAAAATGCATAAATTGACAGTTCACAACATTGTATTGTACTACGTGAATATAAAAAATCGTTTCAAATGTAATTTTTATTGACTTTGCACAGTTTCTATAATAAAATATTAGATATACTTTTGAGAAGGAGAGTTCATATGGATTTAAAACCGCTTATTGACAAAAAAGACGAAGCAGCAAAGTACATGATTGACGAAATCACGCATATCTGTAAGGATATGGATACCCGCAGCCCCGGCACTAAGGGAGAGAAAGAGGCTTGCGAGTATATGGCAAAAGTTCTTAAAGAGGATTGCGGCTGCGAACGTGCGGACGTTGAATCGTTTAAAGAAAACCCCGGCTCATTCTTCGGCTGGATATACTTTACGATTACCTTCGTTCTTTTGGCAATCGCGCTTTACTTTGTGGCACCGATTATTTCGCTTATTCTCATTGTTGCAGGTCTTGCAATAGTATTTTTACAGTTCGGCCTTTACAAAAAATGCGTTGACCGTTTCTTCCCCGAGCTTACCGGTCACAATGTTACTGCAGTTAAAAAGTGCACCGGCGAAGTAAAACGCCGCATATTCTTTAACGGACATCCGGACGCTGCTTGGGAGTGGCCTGTAAACTATGCGCTCGGCGGCATAGGCTTTGAGGGTCATGCCGTAATCTGCGCCCTCGGCGCAGTTTATTATATGGTAATATCCATTATTTATATGGCCCAAAACGGTATTTCCTTCGGCGTTATAGATACTTCCTCTTATCTTTTCAAAATGGCTCTTTGGGGACTTCTTTTTGTTCCGTTCCTTGTAGGCCTTTATTGGATGTGGAATAAAAACCGCATTGTTGACGGTGCCAACGATAACCTTTCGGGCTGCTATATGGGTATTGCAATTCTCAAGGCTCTCAAGGATAACGGCATCGAGCTTGAAAACACAGAGGTAGGCGTTATCCTTACCGGTTCAGAGGAAGCCGGTCTTCGCGGAGCAAAAGCTTGGTGCGAGGCTCACAAGGGAGAGTTTGACGACGTTCCCACATTTATTTTCTCATATGATACAATTCATGACCCGAAATATCTTATGACGAATTATCGCGACCTTAACGGTACCGTTAAAGCCGATAAGGACGTCTCCGACCTTTTTATGGAAGCAGCAAAAGAATTGAATATTCCGTGCAAAAAGGGCTGGGTTCCTCCGCTCGGCGGTGCTACCGACTCTGCCGCATTTGCACAGGCGGGCTTCAGAGCAACAGGCGTTACGGGTCTTAATCATAAGCTTGAGGATTACTATCATACTCGCCGCGATACATATGACAATATGAACGCCGAGGGTCTTGCAGGCTGCTATGCCGTCAGCGTTAAGGCTCTTGAGATGTTTGATAAAGGGGCAAAACAGTAATCCGGTTGTAAAATACAACAAACAGGCAAACCGTAAACGCTTTAGTTAAGTGAAATGTTACGAAATATGACTTTGCGTCGCATTTAATCTTGACTAAACAATATTTTCGGTATAAAATCTAAGCATAAACAGCGAAGGCGTTGTGATGTAGTTCACAGCGCCTTTTTTGTTTGTACGAGAGCTTTTAAAAGGATTTGTTTTAAATCCGTATTACATTTAACTCTCGTGCTAATCGACAGGCGTTTGGTTCGTACCGATTGATAGAAACGCCGTCGGTTTCTGTCATACGAAAGGCTTCGGGCTTATATTCCGAACGGCTTTTCCGTACATTTTCCTCATCCCCTTGCAACTGTCTCGGCGGCTCTGCCCTCTTTTTTCGCCGAGGCAAGGGGGGCAAACCTGCCCTTTTCATTTTAATTTATTGCATAGGAAACACCGCCTCGGTAAAACGGGGCGGTGTTTCCGTTATATTCTAATGTCTGCAACACAAAAGAGGACTGCAAAAACATAAGCTTTTACAGTCCCCGAACGCAATATTAAATTTATTTTTTCATACCGACAAATTCATACCTGCGTATTATTTCTTCTACCTCTTCGAGTACGCCGCTCCAAAGCTCCGAGCCGAGGGAGGCGTATTCCTCGTTTTCCTTACCCTTACCGCATAGCATCGAGAAACATTTACCTATGTTTTGCGATATGTCGTCGTTTTTTCTGACGGCGAGGTAATAAAAGCTGTACTCGGCACCATCGGAGAACTCTTTGTAGAATTCCTCTGCCTTGTCATGTATGTCATCGTACAGGGCATTTATTGCCGTGTTCCGGAGTATGTTATTTGGCAAAAGCGAGTTGAGCTGATACTCGGCGGCAAAGAACATAAGAATTTTTATCTGGAAACTCTCGGCCTTTGTGTACTCCTTATCGCCGATAATCGGACGAAGCTTTTGAAGCAGGACGTCCTTGTCAAGAAAAATCGAAGCAAGATAAGAGCCGAGCCGCTTTGATTTGTCGATGTTGCCGTTGCCTCTCTCCTCGTTCATTTTGGAGATAAGACCGATCTCGTCGAATTTGTCATCTCTTTTTTCTTTTTTGAAAATTTTTACATCGCTGTCGTCCATAGTAAACCCTGCCTTTTTAAAGGCTGCCTTTCTTAGGTTAATTTGACTTTGCGGCTTCCTCAGCGGCTTTTTGAGCCTTTTTCTGCATTCTTCTGATTTTAGCCTTGTATCCGAGAAGCTTTGTAACGGCATCATCGGGAACATCAATGTCGCCTACGGAAACCGGATACCTGTTGTAAAGACCGCAGAAATCTGTTCCGCCTGTCATTAAAAGCTTGTTTTTGGTAGCGAGCTTTTTAAGCTCGGCGCGCTGTGCTTCGGTTGCCGACGGATGCCAAACCTCAATTCCGTCAATTCCGCATTCTATAAGACGAGGTATCGAGTCGATGTTTTCGTATAGATACGGGTGAGCGAGAACCGCTATACAGCCCGCGTCGTGAATCGCACCGACAACCTCCTCGATATCGGGGTATTTCGGCGTTACCAAAATGTTGCCGTCGGACTCTTTGTTGAACAGCTTGTTATAAAGATCACCGAAAATGGTGTTTGTATAGCCGCTCTCCATAAGAGCCTGCATTATATGCGGAATAAAAATATTTGTTGACCCGGTGGCGCATTTGATGATAAATTCGGCCGATACCGGATAACGCTTTGTAATCTGAAGCATCATAAAATGAGCTGCTTTTTTACGGGCAAGCGAGTTTTTGTGGCAAAGCCCCTGGAGCCTGTCCGGTGCGTCGCTGAGATAGCAAAGTATATCTACGTATTTTCCTGTTTTTTCGTCTCTTGATGACAGCTCTACCCCGGGAATGACATTCACCCCGTATCTGTCTCCGATTATTTTTCCTCTTACTGTACCTGCGAGACAGTCATGGTCTGTTATGGCTATTGTCTCGATTCCCTTCTTTTTTGCCAAAAGAACCAAGTCCGAGTGAGCCGTCGGACAGCTTGGTGTGGCAGTGTAAATCTCCGCCCAAAATGTTCCTCCTTGAATTACCTTACATGCATACATACTGTTTTTACACTGAATGAGTAATTTACACCAAAAAAATGATAAATAAAGCGCAAAATCCCTCAATATAATATGACAATATTATACACTTTTCGCGAAGTTCTTGCAAGTTTAATATTCTTTTTACGGGTAATTTGTAGTATTTAGACATACAATATGTATAAGTGACGATATTATTGTTACATTTTTGTGAGTTCGCACAAGAAACAGACGACTTTTTGTATATGTGAAATTGAAATTTGCGGTTGTTTTTGTAAAGTATCCGGATATGCGTAAGCTTAAAAAGGTATATTTTTTTGTTTTTGTGCCGAGCTCGGGGAAAATAGACTTAAAACAGCCCTGTTTCGCACTTCTTTGAAAATTATTGACGTAAAAGCCTCTCCTTATTCAAATTAAGTGTTGACAAAAGCAAGTAGTGCGGTTTGCTGATATGGCTCAGTTGGTAGAGCGCATCCTTGGTAAGGATGAGGTCGGCAGTTCGAGTCTGCCTATCAGCTCCAAAAAAGGACTAAGCAATAGCTTAGTCCTTTTTTATTTTTAAAAAGCCTGTTTTTATAAGCCGTTTTTGTAATCGTCTATCACAAGGCGGTGAGTAGACGGTATGTTTTTCGGTATCTCTTCCGGACAGAACCACTCGAGAGCCTCCGATTCGCCGTCGTTTATCATAAGCGTCCCGCTGAAATCCTTTGTGGTGTAGGCGGTCACGACAACATACCATTCGTCGCCGTTTTCCGCTTTGCAAAGATGATCCTTACCGGAATACACACCGAGCAGCTTGAGATTTTCGACGGTAAGATTAGTTTCCTCCCGAACCTCTCTTACAGCTGTTTCAACGGTTGACTCGCCCAATTCCATAAGACCTCCGGGAAGCCCCCACTTGCCCTTCGGGTATGTTCTTTTTTGCATCAAAATTTTTCCGTCTTTGTTTTCTATGATTACAAGGCTGCCGTTGAGAACAATTCTTTTGTGACCTATCAGCTTGCGTAAATCTTCGATATAGCCCATTTTAAAGCTCCTTATACATAGACGACGCGCTTTCCTTTGTTGCGTATTCGGTTACATTCAAGACCTGATATTTTGTGACCTTTTGCCCGAAGGTGATTTCAATAACATCGCCCTCTTTTACATCGTAAGATGCTCTTGCCGGCTTGCCGTTTACGTTGACATGCTTTGCGTCGCACACCTCGTTTGCCACAGTACGCCTTTTTATGATACGCGAAACCTTTAAAAATTTGTCAAGTCGCATTTCTTCACTCCCTTTACAGCTTAATTTTAAAATAAGAGCCGCCTTAAGTCAAGAAATTAAATTGTTGAATTCCTACTGCTTTTGTATTATTATAAAAAAGAATGTAATAACGATTTTTTCGGCACAGAGGATGTTTCACTTATGGATATAAACACAAAGGAAGTTCTTCGCTATCTCGGCTATAAAGGTCGTGAAGCGGACGAAAAAACCCTTGACCTTATCAATCACGTTAAAATTGAAATAATTACATCGATTCAGCCGAGAAGTCTGTACAGAGAGTGCAAACTCGAATACCTGTCCGACAGTGCCGTAAAGCTTGACGGTATCGAATTTCACTCCGAAAAGCTTGTGAAGCATTTGAGAAATTCCGACAGAATATTGCTTTTTGCCGCAACGCTCGGTATGCAGAGCGATATTCTCGTAAGACGGTACGCGGGAGTTGACACCGCGCGAGCGGCGGTTATGCAAGCGGCAACGGCGGCGGCTGTCGAAAGCTTTTGCGATGACGTCTGCGAAAATATAGCAAAGGAAGAGGAGAAGCGAGGCTATTATTTAAGACCGCGCTTCAGCCCCGGTTATGCCGATTTGTCGCTTGAGAGCCAAAAGGAGTTTTTTAAGCTGCTTGACTGCACCAAGCGCATAGGGCTTACCCTGTCGGAGAATTGTATGATGATACCCACAAAGTCCGTTACGGCGTTTATAGGGCTTACCAAGGATAAGGACTGTAATTTTAACGCCTGCGCCGCATGCGGAAATAAAAACTGCGAATTCAGAAGAGGTTAAGCTATGAAATTTATCGACCTTTTAGGTAAAGAGAGATTGTTTTTTGACGGAGCCATGGGTACAATGCTCCAAAAAAACGGACTTTCTGCCGGCGAAATTCCCGAAACATGGAATATTACTCATCGGGATACCGTTTATGCCATTCACAAGGCGTATGCGGACGCCGGCTGCAATATAATAAAATCAAACACCTTCGGTGCAAACGCGCTGAAATTCAAGGGTACCGATTACACGGTGGAGGAAATTGTTACTTCTGCGATAGATATAGCTAAAACGGCCGTGTCCGGCAAGGATAAGACCTTTGTCGCTCTTGATTTGGGACCTACGGGAAAGCTCTTAAAGCCGTACGGCGAATTACCGTTTGAGACGGCATACGAGCTTTACAAGCAGCAGGTTATCGCGGGCAAAAAAGCGGGCGCAGACCTTGTGCTTATCGAGACGATGGGTGACACATACGAAATAAAAGCGGCGGTTCTTGCCGCCAAGGAAAATTGTGACTTGCCGATAGTTGTAACCATGATATTTGATGAGAGCGGCAAGCTGCTTACCGGCTCCGACATCAAGACGGCGGTATTTATGCTTGAGGGGCTCGGTGTTGACGCAATAGGCTTTAACTGCGGACTCGGACCTCGTCAGATGCTTTCTCTTTTACCGGAGCTTTTAAAATATTCAAGCACGCCTTTGGCAGTAAATCCCAATGCGGGGCTACCCGAATGTGTTAACGGAGTCACGTTTTTCAATGTCACACCGGAGGAATTTGCCAATGATTTAAAGGAACTTGCCGAAATGGGTGTCTCGCTGCTCGGCGGTTGCTGCGGAACTACGCCTGAGCACCTGAAAGAGGCTGTAAAGCTGTGCAAGAATATCCCAGTTTTACCTGTAAAGCAAAAAAACATTACAGCAGTTACATCATACTCAAAAACGGCTGTAATAGGCGAAAGACCTATAATAATCGGTGAAAGAATAAACCCGACAGGCAAGAAAAAACTTAAAGCGGCACTCGTTTCGGGCGACAGCGGATATATCTTTTCCGAGGCTCTGTCTCAGGTCGAATGCGGAGCGGATGTACTTGACGTTAACGTCGGTTTGCCCGAAATCGATGAGCCGAAAGTAATGTGTGATACCGTTAGGGGCATACAGGGAATTACAAATCTTCCGCTTCAAATAGACACCTCCGATCCCGCGGCAATGGAACAGGCACTTCGCATATATAACGGCAAGCCGCTTATAAATTCGGTAAACGGCAAAAAAGAGAGCATGGAAAAAATCTTTCCGCTCGCTAAAAAATACGGCGGAGTCGTGGTTTGCCTTACGCTTGATGAAAGCGGTATTCCCGAAAGTGCCGAGGGCAGAATCAAAATAGCCGAGAAAATAATAAATACCGCAAAGGAATACGGTATAGATAAAAAGGACCTCATAATAGATACGCTTGCTATGACCGTAAGCACCGGGGCGGAAAACGCAAAGAGAACGTTACAGGCTCTGTCATATGTTCGCAACACCCTCGGCGTAAATACGGTTTTGGGAGTTTCAAATATTTCCTTTGGCCTTCCGAAACGCGATAACATAAACGCGGCATTTTTCACTCTTGCCATGGGCAGCGGACTTTCGGCAGGTATTATAAATCCGAAATCCGACAGTATGATGAATGCTTTTTATTCCTATTGCGCGCTTAACGGGTACGATGAAAATTTTGAGACGTACATAAGCAAGACGTCGGATTCGGCACCGACGGCAAAAAATGATAAAACCGACCTTAAAACCGCGGTTATAAACGGGCTTTACAAAGCGGCAGGGGAGAATGCAAGAGAGCTTTTAAAGACGGAACAGCCTCTTGACATTATAAATCTATATTTGATACCGGCACTTGATATTGTCGGTAAAGGTTTTGAGGACGGAACAATCTTTTTGCCTCAGCTTCTTATGAGTGCCGATGCGGCAAAGGCGGCATTTGACGAAATCAAGGCAAGCATACCTGCCGAAGCGAACGGCAGCGAGAAAAAGAATAAGGTAGTTATAGCCACCGTCAAGGGCGATATTCACGACATAGGCAAAAACATTGTTAAGGTATTGCTTGAAAACTACGGCTTTGACGTAATCGACCTCGGCAAAGATGTTGACCCGGAAATTATAGTTGATACAGCAATAAAAGAGAAGGTCAAGCTCGTGGGTCTGAGTGCGCTTATGACTACAACGGTTGTGAATATGGAGGAGACCATTCGCCTTTTAAGAAAACGCTATCCCGAATGTAAGGTGATGGTCGGCGGAGCCGTTATGACTCAGGATTATGCCGACAGAATAGGCGCCGATTCTTACGCAAAGGACGCCATGGGCGCTGTGCGATACGCGGAAAGGCTGTTTTCCGATGAGCAATGAAATAAGCTTGATACGGCAAAGTGTAATTTACAACTAAATATATTTAATAAAGGGTTTTGCGGATTCTTGTGTCCGTAAAACCCCTTATTTATCAGAAATTACGGGGCTTTTACTTTATGCGTTTCCTGTTTGTGCAAATTGCGAAAAAATATCCTTGCAAACGGATTTTATGTATGGTAAAATTACCGTTACAATGTAATGAAAGAGGGATATATATGTTTTGGTTCTTGGGAGTTCTTGCGGGACTTCTTTTGAGCGTTGCGGATATTTTTCTGTTGACGCGCAAGAGAAACGCGCCTGCTTGCATTATTGCAGTGTTACGCGATACTCTAGTGAGTAACTTGGCATCACTCGGAATTATGTCGCTGATACTGAAAATACCGAATGTGCTTTTGACATCGGTGCACGGTAAATGGTATCCGCTCAAGTATTTTGTATTTGTTTTGGCTGTCGGGCTTGTATTTTTGTTCGGTCGCGGTGTTGTCGAGGGTGTAATATCCTTTTCACACACAAAGCGGAAGCACAAGGTCGGCGCATGGATACTTCGTATTTTGTCGATGCTTTTTGCTGCTCTCGGTATGGCGGCATTCACGGCTTCCATCTGGGCGGCAGATACATTTGCCGGACTTACACCCGACCAGATGATGATAAATTTGAATTCCGACACCGGCGGCGCAAGCCCCGAGGTTATGAATACGCTGTTCCAAGGTCCTGTTTTGCTTACGGCTGTGGTAACAGTTCTGTTTTGCGTATTTGCTTTTTCAACGAGAAAAATCTTGTACAAGCTTCACGAAAAACAGCGCACCGTATTTTCGGGACTTGCAAGACGTCTCACGGCTCTTTTCTTGGCACTTCTTATGCTTTCCGGCGGCGTGGTGTTCGGTGTAAAAAAGCTTTCTCTTCAAAAGCTCTATGCGGCTTATGCTGATGATTCGCCGTACATAGAAGATAATTTTGCCGATCCCAAAAAGGTTAAAATGACCTTCCCGGAGAAAAAGCGCAACCTTATCCATATTTATCTCGAATCTATGGAGAACTCGTATTTCTCAAAAGAGCTCGGCGGATATATGGACACAAATCTTCTTCCCGACCTTGGAAAGCTCTCAAAGGAGGGCTACAATTTCTCGGATCTTCCCGAGGGCTTCGGCGGTAATCCGTCCTCGACGGGCGCCAACTGGTCTGTGGCTTCAATGGTGAATATGAGCAGCGGCTTGCCCATGAAGGTGCCGGTCGGTGCCAATGCATACGGCTCTGCCGACAATTTCCTGCCGGGAGCTACCACAATAGGTGATATATTAAAAGAACAGGGCTATAATCAAACCGTTATGTTCGGTGCAGATGCATCCTTCGGCGGACTTGACTACTTCTTTGAGGAGCACGGCGATTACAATATAATGGACTACAAGCGTGCGAAGGAAGATAACTTTATTCCTCAGGATTACAGCGTTTGGTGGGGCTATGAGGATGATAAGCTCTATGAATATGCAAAGATGGAACTTACACGCTTGGCAGGCGAAGACAAACCGTTCTATTTCGTTATGGAAACGGCTGATACGCACTTCCCGGACGGCTACCTTTCTCCCAATGCCAAGACTCCGTTTGATAAGCAGTATGCAAACGTAATATTCTACAGCCAGGCAGAGACGGTTAAGTTTGTACGTTGGATACAGTCTCAGCCGTTCTATGAGAACACTACCATAGTAATTAACGGCGACCACCTTAGTATGGATCCGAATTTCTTTAAGGACTTTGACCCGAATTACAGACGTACATGCTTTAACCTTATACTTAATCCCACACCTAACTGCACCTCGGCTCCCGATACTCGCTTCCATAACCGCGAGTGGGCGACGTTTGATATGCTGCCGACAATGCTCGCAAGTATCGGCGTTGAGATAGAGGGCAATAAGCTCGGTATAGGAACAAACCTCTTCTCTGATACACCGACTCTCTTCGAGCGTGACGGAACCGATTTTGTAAACGAAGAGCTTGAAAAACGAAGCAATTTCTATAACGAGCATATTCTTGTCGATTGGTCAAGAGTAGGCGGCGATAAAAAAGACAAATAATAAATTCGGGATGTAAAACATAAGTTTTACATCCCGTTTTTTGCTTATACGATTTTTGTATACTGAACCTTGTAATTACTAAATAACTATGCCGCCGTTTACGGAGATTATTTGCCCCGTGATATATGACGCTCTGTCATCGGCTAAGAATGAAACCGCATTTGCCACGTCTTTGGGAGTACCGAGCCGCATTACGGGGATTTCTTCACGCAGCATATCTACGGTATCTTTACCGAGCTTTGTCACCATTTCGGTGTTTATAACGCCGGGGGATACTGCATTTACAGTAATTCCGGACGGAGCAACTTCTTTTGCAAGTGCTTTGGTAAGACCTATAAGACCTGCTTTTGCCGCGGAATAATGCACCTCGCACGAGCCTCCGGTCTCGCCCCACATAGAGGAGATGTTTATTATCCTACCCGATTTTCTGTGAACAAAATAGGGGAGCACGGCACGGCAAAAGTAAAAAGCACCGCTTAGATTTGTGCTTATCATATTTTCCCAATCCGAATCCGTAATATCGGTGAGGAGCTTTTGCTCAGATATTCCGGCATTATTTACAAGTACGCTTATTTTGCCGAAGTCACGCTCTATTGCTTCAATTGCCGAAGTTATTTCCGAGCTGTCACGTACATCGCATTTATACGTTTTTGCGCTGCCGCCCGAAAGAGTTATTTCGTCAGCCGTTTTCTGTGCTTTTTCGGCGTTTCTGTTATATATAAGTGCAACGGAAAAACCGTCCTGTGCCAGTCGTTTTGCAATTTCGGCACCGATACCTCCGGAGGCACCGGTAACTACGGCTATGCTCATTATATTACCCCTTTAAATAAAAAGTACAGCTTGTTTGTGAAGTAATCGGAAAATCCGATTGCAGACAGCCTGCAAGCTTATAATATATTATCACATATACGGCGATTTCACAATCCAAGATGATATGTTTGTCAAAAACTGAACTTTTTTGCTTTTTACTCTTGCAAAAACAGCGCGGTTCATTTATAATATGTGAGCAGCTAAATCAAGGCTGTTTTTGTTTTGAATAACATTTGCTACTGTGGCTCAGTTGGTAGAGCAGCTGATTCGTAATCAGCAGGTCGCCGGTTCAAGT
>OHMT01001059.1_pt1 | contig 11783 bp, 9 predicted proteins | sample 1569371 | NCBI WGS metagenome assembly OHMT01 (sample SAMEA3879500, study PRJEB24766) | human gut metagenome | biome: human-associated habitat; feature: feces | place: USA | collected 1985/1987 | reverse complement strand
AACAAGAAAAACGCTTCTGGAGTGCTGACCAAAAGCGTTTTGTCTACAGTCTGAAGCCACCTCTAAACGAGGTGGCTGATCTCTGTCAGGGACGGGACACAGGCATATAAACATTTTTTGAGTTCCGCATCCGGCTGCGTCTGATCCGGCACCATGACGACCTTGCAGCCTGCACGGTAAGCACTTAAGACACCGTTAGGAGAATCCTCCACCGCCATGCATTGCTTGGGTGACAGCCCCAATTGTTTGCAAGCGTAGAGATAAATGTCCGGAGACGGCTTACCTTCCTCTACCATGGTAGCACAGATCAATTTTTCAAAGTAAGGTCTGATTCCTGTAAGCGTCAGATATTTTTCGGTCCGCTCCAGATCCGTTGCCGTGGCAACAGCTGTGGTAATATGTCTCTTTTTCAGATCTTTCAGAAGTTCCACAGCACCGGGCTTGCATTTGATGCCATCCCGGTCCAGTGCTTCCTCCATCAATTCTTTTCGTTTATTCCGCACGGCATAATAATCAAATTCCTCGCCGTACCAGTCCTTAAGCTGTCTGGGGGCAAAAGGCCTTCCAAGACTGCGCATCGTCAGTGCCTGCTCATCCGTCATCGTATAACCATAAGCCTCCACTGCCTTCGGCCAGAAAATACGGTAATATTTTTCGGTATCGATCAACGTACCATCCATATCAAAAATAACTGCCTGGATCATAACTGTCCCTCTGTATCATCCATCTGCCCGGCGTGCTCCGCTGTTTCTGTATTTTCTGCGGCGTTATCCTCTGTCCGATCACTGTCTGCACTGCCTGAAGCTTTTTGGGTTTTTTTGTCACGCTTTTCCTGTCTACGCTTTTTCCTGCGTTTTGCCATCTTTTTCACAAGTAATACGATCAGCAGTATTCCCACAGCTACTCCGATGATGCCAATTACGATCATCCGGGTATGGCTGCCTTCTGCCTCCGCGATGCGGAAGCTGCCGGGTACCTCCATGGTGAACTGTCTGTAGCTGCCGATCACCGTAGATTTCACTTCTCTGTATTCGCCGTCCTGGTCTACCCAAACTACAGTATTGTCGGCATCCTCACAGTAGACACGTAAGCTTGCTTCTCCGGTATAGTCCGGTGCGTCTTCTTTCATGGAGTTGGTCATGGAGACCTTGTATGTGTCACCCTCTATCTGCAGATGCAATGCAGCATTCGGATAGAAGTTACCCTCTGCCATGACCAGAGGTTTGTTGGCATCATTTTTCTCTGCGGAAGCAATGGATGCAATCCACTCCTGATACTCCGCTTCCAGTACGCGATTGCCGGTAATGTAACTAAAATCATAATCCGGCCATACACCGTAATAGCCTTCCTTCTCCGGTACCTTAGGAATCTGATCTGCAGACAGATAGTCTCCGTAATTACATTTATAGGAAGCCACTTCTACACCATCCGCCTGGAAAGTAATAGTGAACTGGGAAAAGGCTTCCGGCACGCCGTCTTTGTTGCAAAATTCCTGATAAGACAACGGGGTTGCACCACCCTGATAACCAATGCCGTCCACGCCGCCGGCACCGCCTTCTACATAATAGTTGCCATATAAAGTACCGTCATCCTTAACTTTTCCTGCAATACTTCCCTGACTCTCGCCGGACATATCCAGCTCGTTATAAGCATAACTGTAAAAAATATCGCAGCCTTCCCCGGCGATTCCGCCGATATTATTTTTACCGGTGATCTTACCCATGCTGTAACAGCTGCGGATCGCATAGCTGGCAGATCCGGCAACGCCTCCCACATAGCTGCCTCCGGTACTCTCTACCGGAGCATAGGACTCACAGGAAATGACCGCGCCGTATTCCGCCTTGCCGACGATACCGCCCACATAATCCTTTTTGCCGGTCACATCTGCGTAGTTCCGGCTGTCCCTGATGACTGCCTTGATGGTCTGCTCCACATCGAAGCTCTCCGTTCCGGTCAAGGTAATGTCATCCTCCGGGTCAAAATCATATTCCGTTGCCACCTGTCCGACAATACCTCCGACATTGGTATCCGCCTCTACCGCACCGCGGTTCACGCACAGTGTGACTTTACCTTTTTGGAAGCTGGATGTGTCATATAATGCTTCTTCGGTTCCCTCCGGTTCTGCCTCACCAGCCTCAGCATCGGGATCTCCGGGGTTCACTTCCCCCTTGCTGGCGGATTCGTCCGAAGTATCCTCCACAGAAATTCCCTCGTATCGGAAGAGATCATCGCGGATCTCGCTGACCAGCTTCCGCAATACTCTCGCCTGATCCATCAGTTCATCCATATGTGCGCTGGTACTGTCTGACCCTGCCTGGAGCACATCTCCCAACTGACCCAGCTGGTCAAAGGCTTTATCCAGACTCTGATTCAGTGTATCCAGATTATTCTTAATACCACCACTGCGGTCTGTGGATGCATTGGTCATATTATCCAGATGCTTCGTGGCATTTTCACCAAACTTTTTCAGAGCTGCTTTATAACTCTCTGTATCATCCGGTACAGTGATCGTAATGTCACCTCCGCTCAGGTCATTACCGCTCAGCGTGATATCATGTCTGTTACCGTTATTTTTATCGTCCTGGGCCTGTTTGTTCAGGTCATTATTCAAAACCTTCAGGTCGTTGCTGACACCGTTCAGCTCCTGATTGTAAATATACCACAGATCTTTCGTGGTTCCGGTAAGGGAATTTCCCGCACTATTGGCATCCTTCAGATTCGTACTGATACTTTTAGTCAGCGCAGATGCCTGCCTGCTGTAATTGCTGAAATCTTTCTGTGTTGCATCCAGCATATCCAGGAACTTATCCGTCTCTGTGTCCAGTTCTTTCAGTTTATCACTAAGATACTGGATCTCCAGAAAAGGCTCCATCTGGCCTACGATGCCGCCGACATCTTTTCTGCCCTGAACGAAGCCGGTATTGGTACAATTCTGCAGATATCCCTGATGCAGTCTGCCGACGATACCACCGGTGTTGTAACCCACATGCTGGTAACCAATGGCTCCTGAATTGGAGCAGTAATAGATTTTACCATCAGAGATGCCTGCGATACCGCCGGTATCCGTATGCGCAGCCACATTGGAAGTACTGTTGATCTGCTCCAGATTGTCCATGGTAATATCATCCAGTTCATAAGTCACTTCTGTGCTGTAGGTATTGATGCTGCCGCTGTTGCTGCAGTTATTTAAGATTCCGTGATTGTTACCGACAATACCGCCTGCAGAATGGTTGCCAATAACATTTGCATTGGATTCACATCTGCGGATCTCGCCGGTCTCTTCATTCACACCCGCAATGCCACCGACTTCATTATCACCGATCACATTACCGGAAAACTTACAATTCTCAATGCTGCCGTAATTCACCCCGACGATACCACCAACCTGATTCTGGCTTCCGGAGGGAGATATTTCTCCGCTCACCGTGAGATTACGTACTTTGGCGCCTTCCTGCACATAACGGAAAAGACCTGCCGCAGAACCATTCCCCGTAAGCTTTACATTGGAGATCGTAAAGCTATTACCATCGAAGATTCCCGCAAATGTGGGAATACTGAATTCACTTTCCATACTCAGAACGATGTCGTTGTGCAGCACTACTTTTATACCCCTGGACCAGCTGTCCAGCACACAGTTCTCCGCAAGCCTGCGCAGATCCTCCTCCGTGCTGATCTCTACAATTGCATAATCCTGCTCCTGCGTGGTGCTGCTATAACCGCTGCCGCCCTTATATTGTTCATAGGTTAACGTCTCTTCCGCATAAGCGGTTGCCGGTGTCTGCAGCAGTAATGCTGCTCCCAGCAGGAAACATAATAATCTCTTACTGTTCATCTTCTGTTCCCTCGCTTTCTGCTGTATTATTATCTGCATGATTCTCATCGGTTCCCAGTGCATTGTCTCCAGTCTCATTGTCCCGACAGGATTCTCCATCCTCAGACAGCTCCTGTGCTTCCAGCCTGGGGTACACATTCTCCGCTGCATCCTCCCTCTCCATGGTCACGGTATCCTTGGGACGCACCACTGCTCCCATCTCACCGTCGATGACACCGATGAAATCACCTTCCAGCACACCGTTGACATAACCCTTGATATGACCGTTCATCCGGATCCTACCGGCAGAAGGCAGCGGCTTCGCCAGATCACGCTTTAAGGTAAATGCCGTCTTCTGAATAATGATATCTCCGATCAGCAGCGTCTGGGGCAATGCCAGCAGCACCAGTAAAATAGAGGTCAGGGTACCACGTCCCAGCGCCAGTCCGATCGCTGCTACCGCTGCGTTGGAAGATACATAACTGATAATGAATCCGGCAGCCACCAGCATGGAACCACTGGTAACAATGGTGGGGAACGCCTGGTTCAGTGCCTCAATGGCAGCTTCTTTGATCGGCATGTACGTCTTCAGATCCATATAACGGCTGGTGATAACGATAGCGTAGTCGATCGTCGCGCCCATCTGGATCGCGGATACTACCAGGTATCCCAGGAAATAAACATTTTCGTTCAACAGATACGGCAGTGAGAAGTTCATCCAGATACTACCCTGAATCGTTACTACCAATAGTACCGGCAAGCCGGCAGACTGGAACGTAAACAGCAGGATGATCATAACGAACAATGCCGTCAGTACAGTGATGATCGTATTATCTGTTGCGAAAGAATCCCCCAGATCCTTATCACTGGTGGCATTTCCGACTAACAGGATATCATCTATATTATAGAACTTCGCCACGGTATTGCGTATCTGATCCAGCGCAGCGATGGTCTCTTCTCCTTCATAAGGTACATTCAGTTCCAGAACGAAACGAGAATTATCTTCTCCCAACAGCTGATCCTTTGCAATCATGATCTTGGAATGAGCGTCCGATAAAGTCTCCTCCAGATCATCATCCAGCGTGATGTTGCCGCTTTCTTTCTGATCATAAATGAACAGGAACATATCGATAAAAGGTACTTCGTAATCGCTGACACCGCTGACCAGAGCACCGTAATCACTCTGATCCAGGGCATATGCCGAATACAGCATATCCGCCACTTCCACATCCAGATCGATCAACTCTGCAAATTGTCTGGGATTCAGTTTGTCGGTCAGCATGTAACCATCCATAGCTTCAATATTGCCAAGTCCCTGAACGGATTTTACCACATCCAACTTTTCCAGTGCCTTCAGGGTCTGTGCCTCTTTTTCATAATCACCGTTGGGCACAATGACCGCCAGCTGATTCACCATGCCAAATTCCTTATTGACCATGCTGACTGAGAATTTATTTTCGCTCATACTGCTGGATTCCAGTGTATTTACATCATATACATAATTCGCCTTGTTGGACAGAAAAAATGCTGCAATAACACCCACGATCAGTACCGGAGGTACAATGTAACGGGTAGCCACACAGAATTTTCCCACTGCCGTGATCTTCGGTACGAAACTCTTATGGTGCGTATTGTCGATTGCCTTGGAAAAGGTAAGCAACAGCCCCGGCATCAGGAAGAATACCGCTACCATACTGAAAATAATGGATTTCGCCAGGATAATACCCATATCGTAACCAATCCTGAACTGCATGAACATCATGGCTACCATACCGGAGATTGTGGTCAGGGAGCTGGAAGAAATCTCCGGGATTGCCTTACTCAAAGCTACTATTACAGCTTCTCTGGCATCCTTGTCCTCATGCTCCTCCATAAAACGGTGTGCCAAAATGATGGCATAGTCTACTGCCAGACCTAACTGCAGCACCACTGCGATAGAGTTCGTCACAAAGCTGATAGTACCGAACCAGTAGTTCGTACCCTTGTTCAAAATAGCTGCCACGATAAATGTGGTCAGATATACCGGGATCTCCGCGTAAGTTGTGGAAGTAAATAGCAGCACGGCTACGATAACCACAGCTGCCAGCAGCAGAATGACGATCATATCATTATTCAGGTCATCCGCATCACGCTCTTCCTGACCGATATCCGAAGAATAATAAACATCATAATCAGACAGGGCATCCAGTACCTCGGTCAGATGCTGCTGTGTGGCTTCCGTATCCGCTTCCTCATCAAAAGTGACAGACAATAAAGCCTCCATGTCATGATAATGGTCCTCAGTGTCATCGAAATCCAGCATACTGACACCATCCATTTTTTCCACCTGATCCGCCAGCTTCTGTGCCTCATCAAAAGTCACATTACAGATCAGGATCCGGGCGGAACCATAAGTCGTAAATTCCGAATCCATCAGATCCAGTCCCCTTCTGGTCTCTGTCGTATCCGGCAAATATGTAGTCAGGTCATTATTCACTTTGACCTTATTCATGGATAATACGCAAAATATGCATAAAACAATAAAGATCAGATAGAATCCTTTTCGTTTATCTACGATAAGCGTGGCAAGCTTCATCATAAAGGAGTTATCTTTTTTGTCTTTTTCTGTGTTGTCTGCTGCCATAGTTTCCTCCTGCTGTGTCTCTTTTTGTACCCTTATTTTATGTATCTGTTTTGTATGTTTCTAGTTTAAAATGTTTTTCCTGGTCTGTAAAGCATTACTACAAAAATGAGAAAATGTATTACTGTCATTTAATGAACTCGTGTTGATTTTCTAACACAAGCAAAATATAATAATGAGAAAGAAAAAGCAAGCCACAAATTGTGTTTATATGTCTGTTTTTGAACATTTGTATTGGTTTATGTTCATTGTTTTAGAAAAAATTCAGATTTGCATTAGATATTATCTATAAAAAGTGATTTCTGATCATTTCCCGGAAAGAATGGAGGATTGACGTATGGAAAAAATGGATCGCCGCGTGCGCAAGACCCGTGCCCTGTTGCTGCAGGGATTAGTCAAAATGATGGAAACCCACGATATTCAGGATATTTCCGTCAAAGAACTCACAGAGCTGGTAGATATCAATCGCGGAACCTTCTATCTGCATTATGATGATATCTACGATATGCTCCATAAAGTGGAAGATGAAATGTTCCGGGAGTTCAACGAGATCATGGAACAGGAACCGGTAGGTACTTCCACATTGTCCTCTGACGGTCTCCTGTTAGAGTTCTTCCGCTTCTTAGACCGCCACAGAGATCTCGCCAGAGTCATGATCGGTCCCCATGGAGACCTCACCTTCGTTAACCGCCTGAAGGACCAAATCAAAAAGCGCACTCTCCGCTTTCTGGAAAGTGCGCAATCCGATGCTAATTATGAATATCTCTCTTCCTTCATCATTACCGGTTGTGTCGGTGTCGTAGAGACCTGGCTGAAAGAGACCACTCCCCAGTCTCCGGAAGAAATGGCAGGGATTCTCGGAAACATGCTTATACGTCAGCTTACTTTTGTTCCGGAGCCTGCATAGACTGTGTCGGCTCCGGCATACCTACACTTAAAGAAGTCACGATCTCGCCATCCAGGAAGAAAGATACGGTATCACCTACCTGGAGGTCATCCGGCGTGGCATCCGCTCCGTCAATCGTGATGATCGTATCATCATTGACCGTAATAGTCATAGTGTCACCGCTGAGGGTTAATGTCATCTCATCCAACATATCTTTCTCAGGTTTCTGACCGTCCGGGGCTTCTCCATCCGGAGCCTCCGGCTTCTCTGCCAGCGCAATGGAGATCACATTGCCGTCAATGGCAGTGATCTGACCGAGATAAGATTCCACCTTCTCTTCACTTTTCTCCAAAGCGCTCTGTTCCGTCGTGCTCTCCGGCGCGATCGTCTCCTTCTGTTCTGCTGATTCACTTGCTGCGCTCTCCGTGCCCGCGGATGTCGTTCCTCCGCATGCTGTAAATCCGGTCATCACCATGGCAGCAGTCAACACTGCACACATTACTTTTGTATTCACCTGGGGTAAATTCCATCTTCTCATATTCTCATTCCTCCTGCTCCATTCATTCCTAAAAAACTTGTGAATATTTACTTCCCCTTATCTGCCTCTTATGATAAAGGTCATCTGCGAAGGAATTGTGAGAAAAATGTGGTGATTCTGTGAATTTTTCAGGTGCGACACCTCTGTCATATGTATTATGTTAGATATGTCAGCTTACGTGTCGATTCTTCCGTTTTGTTGTAAATATTGAAGGAATGCGGTACAGCCTTCCAGGACATCATTGTAGGTCGTCCCAAACTCTCCCGTGTACCACGGATCCGAAATGTCCCGCTCCGAGCCGGCATAGGATAAGAGTCTGGCTACTTTCCCATCCGGATCTCCGCCGAATATCCGCAGCATGTTGCGGATATTTGCGCTGTCCATACCGATCAGATAATCATATTCCGCATAATCTGCCTTCGTTACCTGCCTGGCCCGCTTCCCCTCGCAGGAGATCCCGTGCCTGGCAAGCTCCGCCTTCGCCGGCGGATAGACCGGATTCCCGATGCCATTCCAGATTTCCTCCGTGCTGGTGGCAGCAGAAGCGATCCGGAAGTGATCAGCGAAATTTACGTCGGATACCAATTTTTTCATAACAAATTCTGCCATGGGGGAACGACAAATGTTGCCGTGGCAGATAAAAAGAATCGCCACAGGCGTTTCTCGTATTTTTATCATAGTTTTGGTTCTCCTTGTTTTGCCCCGGAACGCCCTGTTTTGCAATGGTTTCCGGAGTTATTGTGATATGCTCTGAAATTACAGTTTGTGGCAAATCAGAGCAGAACCCTACAAGTTGTTACTACCTGTTAGTAGTAAAGTTGGTAGTAAAAGATTATGCCTTACTACTAAGCATTTTTTCATTCTCCCAGACATCTCTTCTAATATTGCTTCCATCCGGACACTGTTCTAAACACTGACCTAAAGCTTGGTAATGATCTATATAATAGCATTCTCTCGAAGCCATAAACTGAATATCTTTATAATAGTTTTCATAATTAAACATTATTTGTTCAATCACTCGTACTTCTATTCTTTTATGCTTATCATTTAGTGCCTCAATCACCTTATCATTTTGTAATAATCCTTTTCTAAGTTTAACAAAATGTGCATCATCGCCTGTCAAAAATCTTTTATAGATATTGACTGTTCTTCCTACATATGCACAATATTCCGTCTGCTGTTTATTATCAATAATGAAAATACCATATATCCCTCTATTTTTTGTACCATCTATAATTCCCCTTTCAAAAACAATCTTGTTATTTCCAAGAGTGTCTATCCATTTTAACGTAAGATTTTTATTATCCATAGAATTCCTCTTTATTTAATACTAAAATGAAAATTGTACTGTGTGCATCCCTTATGGTAATTTTATCGTGAGAATCAAGCATAATTTATAAATATCTCACCATTACAACATGTCTTTCTTTATATGAAAAATTTGTACAGAGTTAACTTTCTTATCACAATTTAACAAATAAGTTATACTGCGACATATTTATATTTATGATAACGCAAAATAGAGTTTTCTAAACAATCACTATCCATATGAAGTTCCCCAACCTTATCTTTATTTATTATAACTTCAATTGATGTAATTCCATCAAAATGTTGACCAATTGTTTTAGAAGGCGACAACATTATTTCAATATCACTATCATTCTCAAATTTTATATCTTCTACCCAATATTTCTTAATATGTATGCCATCACTATCAAACTCTGCAAAAAGTACAATGTCTTGTTTATTCTCGCACTCTCCCATAGCATGCCCATCAACTACCATTTTCCCTACATGGTATCTATTACAAACAGGCTCTGAGTTTTTTAACACAAAATCAACGCTCTCCATCACATCAATATATAATCCAATAAAATTTTCATAATATCCAATCAATTCACTTGTACTTTTTGACTTATATATATTACCACGATACTTAAAATCAGGAATCCGTATATCTCTTTGTCCAGAAATTACATCCGCAAGTGATGAACCTCCATATAAGTCAAGTGTATGTTTTCCATAATTATATACAGAACGTATATAGCAAACAATCTCATTCTCCCATAATTTTTCTACATAGCTATTTATCTGTGGCATTTCTTCTAATTTTCTATGCATACTTCCTTCAGTAACGGCTTTCTGTTTCAGTCCTAAATTAAGTGACGCATTAATATATTGCAACAAACAATCTAGTGAATTTGAAATATGCGATACCCACTCCAATGTCAATTTGTTCAAAATTGTATGAGCATTGTAATTCCATCCCAATACCTCTACGCTATTATAAAACGGATTTTTTTCACCCTCACTAATATTCTTTTTCCCTATGTCTTCATAAAGTTTTGCAGTAATAATGGCATAGTTTAAGTATAATTGTGATGAATATAAAAACTGACGTGCATCTAAGACACATTTTTCTCTCAAAAAATTTTCATATTCTTTTCCTTGATAGTATTTCATTTTGTCTGTATATTCTTGTTTCATTAAAATACATCCTTGTCTTAAATTTAATATAAACATTATATCGTCATTTTCACTTCTTTTCCATAGAAAAAACGCCCTAGCCAAGCCGGAGCGTCATCCCTTTTCCATATTAAATTACCTTAAACATCTTCTGTGACATCGGTTTTTCGTTCTTCTTTTCTATCTCTGCCTATGCCTTTCGGAAATCTTCCATTCGTTTCAGTTCTTCCTCTGCATCATCAAAGCTGATATGCGTGTACACATTCATTGTAACCGATATATCCGAATGCCCCATAAGATACTGTAATGTCTTGGGATTCATTCCTGATTTTGCCATATTACTGCAATAGGTATGTCGGCACACATGAGGCGTGATATTTGGCATCTGCACCCGATAAATGTCATTATATCTGCCGACCATGTGATTGAATCGATGCTGCCAATGCATTGCCACAAGGGGCATTCCATTATCATCATAGAAAAGGAACCCACTGTAGCCATCAATGGATTTTTCCACTTTAGGAGCATTCCTGTCCTCGATAATTGCCTGAAACATTTCTGCTACATCCTCTGTTATCGGCAGTACCCTTGTTCCAGCATCTGTCTTTGTGGTTTCGATGATATATCGCATATCTGACGTTCTCTGCAACTGATGGTCGATATTCACTGTCCTTTTCTCAAGATCAATGTCCTTCAACGTCAGTCCACAAAATTCCGAGATTCGCATTCCTGTATGAAAGAGTATGTACACTACCTCATAATATTTACAATACACCACATCGTCATGCACAAACTTTAGGAACTTTCGCATTCTCCCACGGACACATACATTCCTCATAAAAGGAAATCACAGTACTGTTAGAACTCTGATAGTCTTTTCTTGCCTTTGCAATACTGTCTGGTTCTGTAAAACGATAGCCATTTGCTATCACTGTCTGCAAAGCCATAACTGCTTTCTGCACAATGTCATTACGCTCTGCATACATTTTTTCTAACAGCTGCTTGTCCTGCATTTCCTTCGGAATCACATTGTGGCATTCAACTACCACGATTCGGTCATATACCCATTTGCCATCATCCCCGCCGAACTTTGGCAGCCGGTTCATGCATAACCACAGCAATCCGTTAAATGTAAACTCAAATGCCTGCTGGCCTTTAAATTCTGCAAAAAGGCTGTCCCCGCCTGTCATTTTCTTAAATGTTTTCAGTTCATCTACAGACAAAAAACTCATATCAGAACTTCCGGCAAGCCTTGTTCCATATATGGCACCTGTTCCAAACCGGCATTCGATTTCTTTCAGATCAATGCCTATGAAATTGCCTCTGCCGAGCAGATGCTCTACAAGACTTTTTAACTGGGATTTTCCTGTATCTCCCTGCCCTACAAGGAACAGTGCCTTTTTCATACGCCAGCCTTTCACATTGGAAATACAGACACCAATAAATTCCATCAACAGCTGCT
>OHMT01001051.1_pt1 | contig 11850 bp, 11 predicted proteins | sample 1569371 | NCBI WGS metagenome assembly OHMT01 (sample SAMEA3879500, study PRJEB24766) | human gut metagenome | biome: human-associated habitat; feature: feces | place: USA | collected 1985/1987 | reverse complement strand
AGCTGCCGCACCTCGCTCGCCGTATCGGCACTTAGAATTATGCGGTATTGCCCTATGTTTTCCCGCGCCGGACAGGGCCGGTACGGGGGTATTTTGATTTGACCTTTTAACATTATAAGGCATAAATGTGGAAAAATAAAGAACAACCGGTGGTCAAAACAGGTAAAATGTGTAGAATTGCGCAAAATTATGAGCATGGCCGCGCCCTGCCCTTGCACGCAGTGCGCTGGTTGGGTATAATGATAGACAGTCAAAATATTCCGTTAAGGAGAATGAGTACAAATGAAATTAGGTATCGGAGGACCGCTACCTGATTTTATATCTCAATAATCCTCAATAAATACGAATATTACTTGATTTGAAGCGGATTTTGGAACAAACCAACCATATATAACTTCATGTTTTCCTATGCTACTCTATACGAAAATGGCGTAAAAATGGCGTAGAGAAAACTTACACGAGGGATATAGGTACGCCGCTGCTACAAATCAGTTTTCCAACAGGTGTGGGACGCTAACAACTCCCACGCCTGTTTTTTTGTTGTCCTTCGGGGCAAATATCGGGGATATTATCGCTTGTGCGCCGTTTATTTTTCTCTGCCATATTACCACCCTACATTTCACTTATCTGCCCCTTGTGCGTTACAATCTGCAAATACCCGCCTTTATTTAAGCAAGGGGCAAGCCCATAATGAGCTTGCCCCACTGTCATTCGGAAGTTCAGACGGTGAACAATCCGTTCACCGATTTATTCCTCGCTTTCATTATCGCTGGCGGCATTTCTATAATCCTCCTGCACACCCTCGGAGAGGTCAAAACACATCGTTTTTGCGTCTGCGACCCAAAAGCCACGCACACGATAGCGTTTATCGCTTTGCCAAACGCCCTCCATAGCGGCACGAATGGGGTCAACCAGATTCTTGTTGGTGATGCTGACCGTGGCCTTCTGCTCACCCTTCGGCTTGGAGAACTTGTAGCCCCTCTGCTCACTACTCTTACACATACGAACCGCAAAAACCTTGTTTTTTGCGTCAAGCTGGCACAGGACAAAAGCAGGATAGTTCAGGTCATCAAGTACCTTTTTCGTAAAGGTGACACCGTTCTGGTTAATGAAAATGTCGGGGTATGCGTTGGTGTTCGCATCAAGGACCTCAAAGTTCAGTGCGTTAAAATCAAATTTCATAATGGATTTTCCTTTCGGTATTAGAGATTTTTCAGCTCTTTCAGCAGTTCGCGGCGTTCCGAAGCTGTCCAGCGCGGGTCTAAAATGATATACCCTCTGAAATACTTGTCTTTAGAACGTGTGACCGTGAACCGCTTTGGCATAGCGTGTAGCCTTGCCGATTTGCCGGGTAGTGGCTTTTCATCTAAAATCTGTTGCACCTTCTGCCAATCGGATTTTTTTATGATTGCTGTGTGGTGTTCCTCTTTGAAATACTTGTTGAGCATAGTGTTTTTCACTGACTTATGCTCCCGAAAATCAATCGTACAAGTTTTCTGCATGAGCGCGTCCCCGCAATATTTCTCGTTCCGGAGAATACCGCGAATAGTAGCAGCCCGCCAAAAATCTTTCCCTTTAGGCGATTTGATGCCTTGCTCGGTCAGCGCGGCGGCAATTTCTGCGGGGGTTGCACCTTCCAAACAGCTTTCGTAGATGTACTCAACAATCTTTGCTTCTGTTGGCTCGATCAGCAATCGTCCGAAGTGGTCCCAATAGTAGCCAAGCGTGTTTATCACCGAGAATTGGTAGATACCCTCTGCCATGCGCCAGCGAATACCGTTTTTGATGGCTTCGCTCTTTTGCTGTGATTCCAATTCTGCAAGTGCTGACAAGACCGCTATCAGTAGATTGTTGCTGCCATCCCCGATAGAGGACAGCCCTTCGCTTTCAAATCGCACCGGGACAGGTGGAGTCAAGGCGTTCAGAGTACGCAAATTGTTCAAAATATCAACCGTATTTCTACCAAAGCGATTTATGCCCTTTGTCAAAATTAGGTCAATCTTGCCTGCTTTTGCGTCATCAATCATGTCCTTAAATCCCTGCCGCTTGTTCGTGGAAGTGCCGCTTACGCCGTAATCTTGATAGATTTTTACTAACTCCCAATCGGGATTGCTCTCAATTTTGGATTTGAAATAGACAATTTGCATCTCAAAACTGCCTACTTGCTGTTCTTCCTGTGTGCTGACACGGACATAAGCTGCAACACGCATTTTTCGGGGAGTCTGCCCTTGTGCTTGTACGGCTGGGGGTGGCAGTATTATAATTACACCGCCGCTTTCCCGATTCTTGCGGATTCCGTCATGTATGCGCTCCTTACGTTCCTCCCGATTATCGGCGCGAGTCTTTTTTCGGCGGGACTGCTCTATCTCTTGAGGGTCAAGTTTCTTTGCCATATTAGCCCTCCCTTGCAGATATACGGATATTCCCGATGTGGTTCATAGGCGGCGCACCTCCTCGCTTACTGTTTTTCATTGGACAATTAACCTCCTTGCTGATTGTTATTTATGACTACCCTGCGGCGCATGAGCCAGGGGGTCACACAAAAGAAAACGAGCAGCAGAATTGCTCCTGCTGCCCGAATCGGCACTGCTTCTTATCGGGGGTAGATTTTATCGCCCCCTGCAAGTGACGGATATATGGTTATTTGATTTACAATGCCTTAACCGTGTCGATAAACTGGCTCATGCTCACCGCACCCGGCAAGAGGTTTTCCTCATTCTCAAACACCATGTAATAGCGGAAATTCTTGCCCGCTGCTGTGCGCCACGCTTGACCGAGTGCGATTTTCTCCCTGCTGTCATCGTTTTTCAGATGTTCGCCCTTGGTTTCCGCGCAGATGAGCTTGCCGCTTTGGGTCATAATCAGAATATCGGGGTAGTGCTTGATAAAGCCGTTAATTGCAAAGTCTTGACGTGCAATATTTCTGTGCCACCAGCGGACATTCGGCAGGGCGGTCAACTCTACAATCAACTTCTGTTCCAGTTTGTTCATGTCACCGTCCTCTGCTGCATACAGAGAACGGGCATATATGTCGGTATATGTGGCAGGATGGATAGAGGGGCGCAGACGGAAATAGGGCTTGCAGACGATGCGCTCCGTTTCCAGCCACCTTTCAAAGTTTTCTCGATAATGGGATTCCAGTAGCGTTTCAATTTTGGCGCGGATCTTTGCCGCATAGCCCAGCGGGGCTTTCTCCATAGCGGCAAGCTGCGCCTTATCCATATCGTTCACAATGCGGTCTATGTAGGCTTTCAGTTCGGCGGCGTCCACCATGTTCAGCTTGTTAAGCTGATTGAACATCATTTCCTTGCATTGACGTACCCGGCTTTCCGGCGGCAGATTGTTGAACCACTCTTTGAAGTACCGCTGTTCGGCGCTCTCCATCTTGAACACCTTTGGCAAACCGCCGTCCTGCTCCCGCACGTCGATTTCGCGGATTTCATCGTCTGCGGCGGCAAAGTCAATATCGTATGCCTTGCCCTTGAGGGTAAAGCCCTCTGCCAGCATTTCCTTGTCCAGCAGGTCAAAAGAACCGTCCGTAAACAAAGATTGCTCAACTTTCAGGAAAAACTGCGGGATTTGCAGCGTTTCAATATCCTCCCGGAACTGCGGGTTTACTTGGAATGATTTCACTTTATCCCGCACCTCCCACGGAAGATTGTCCATCATCGGGTCATTGTCTGTCTGTTGGATAGCGTCTGTATATGCCTTTTCGACCTCTGCGGCAGCGTCCAGCATGGTGTCGGCTTTCGGGGCAGTTTCAGGCGTTTGTGCCTGTTCTCTGCGCCGCTCCAACTCTGCCCCGATAGATTTCCCATCCAGCCCCGAAAAATCGTCCTCGGCGGTTTCCAAAGGGGGTTCCATTTCAGGACACCCTTGTTGATCAGGCAGCGTGATTTGTTCTGCTGGCTGTTCGGGAACCTGCGGTTTTGCGGACTCACCGATCCGATAGTCCTTATCGCTGAATCCTGCGCTGTTCAAGCCCTTGACTATATGCGCCACAGTATTGTTGAAGTCGTTGGAAGAAGTCAGCACATAGGACATATTGAGTGCGCTCTGTGTGTGCTGGCTCGTATGGGGCAGACGGAGAATCCGTCCTAAAATCTGCTCCACGTCAACCTGACTTGTCTTATTGGCAAGAGACGCAAGGATATAGGCAAAGGGGCAATCCCAGCCCTCTTTCAGCGCATTGACCGTGATAATGTATCGAATCGGACAGCTTAGGGACATCAACTCCACATTTTTCAGTTCGTTCACATCAGCGGTACGAATGGCAATTTGCTCGGCGGGAATCCCGGCGTCCACCAGTTTGTCCCGCAGTTTTTCAAAGGTGGTCGCGTCCTCCTTGCCCTTCGGCTGTGCCTGAAACAGCGCGATAGGGCGGATATATTTCCCCGTCTTGGCGTACTCCGCGCTTGCGATTTCTTCCAGTTTGTTCCGCAGGTCGATCGCGTCAATCAGTACCTCGGATTGGCTGTCCCGGTTATAGACGATCACGGGCAGCTTTACCATGTGTTCGTTTTTCAGCTGCACCGCGTCCACATAGGAGATGATATTGCTCTCCTTTTTCGGCGTGGCGGTCAAATCCAGCACAAAGCAGGGATTGAAGTTTTCCAGCATTTCAAGGCTCAATTCCGACCGGGCATGGTGGCTCTCGTCCACGATGACAAGCGGGTTAAGCTGGTTGATGATCTGGAACAGTGCGGTTTCATCCGCTTTTTCAATGGGGCTGTCGGGCTTACCCAGCACCTTTGCAAACTCGGCAAGGTTGCTGTTCTCCTGATAGGCTTTCAAGACCTCCTTGCCGCGCCCACGGAACGAATCGTAGGACAGCACCATAACCGACAACTGCTCCGTTACGGCGGTGGGGTTGAAGTTCTGACCGTTCAAAAGCTCCTGCTTGGTGTAAACCTCCACACGCCCGCCGAAATCCACGTCAATCTTCTGACGGTAGGGGTGGGATGTGTCTTTCAGGGCTTTCGCCGTCTGCGTCAGAATCGCGTCCGACGGAACAAGCCACACGACCGCCTTTGTCTTGGTAGCGGGGAGCGCGTCAAAGATAGGGCGAACGGCGTTGCAGGCAATAAAGGTCTTGCCGCCGCCCGTCGGCACCTTGAAGCAAAGGTTCGGGACACCGGGTATCACGTTTTGGTATAGCCCTAAAGTCGGGGCTGATTTCTCCTGCCAAAACAGGCGAAACGCCGCTGTGTCACTCTTTGTTTCGTTCAGCAGATCCAGATAGCGGGTCAAGTCCGCTATCACCTTTTTCTGATATGTTTTCAGTTCCATATAGCGAACACCCCCTTACAATCTGCTAATATCGCGCGGAATCTTTTTGAATGTAACGCCCATTTTTGCCAGCTTGTCCTCGCTGATGGAGCAGCGGTCGGCATAGATCACCGTTCCATCGGCTTTTTCCGTAATGGTAGAGAGAAACGCATAGTCCAGCACCGTCACGCGCTGCGGCTCGTAGTAGAAGTAATAGCCTGTGCTGTTGTGCTTGCCGAGGTAATAGGGATTGCCGCCGCTGGGCGGGGCATAGGGCTGCTTGGTTTCCATGAACCAGATGTATTCCCGGATTTTCTCCGGGGCAACGGCTTCATTCAGGCAATCGCCCACAAGCAGCGGTTCGCCCAAGTCATAGAAGCTGAAATTGCCGCCCGTGCCCTCCACGGCGTTCTTGCCCTCACCGTAGCCCTTGATAACGCGCTTGACGCGCTCGGCGGTGATGCTGTCGGCGTAGTCCATCATCTCGACAAGAATGAACTTGCGGTGACCGCCGTCAGAATTCAAGTTCAAAACGGCTTGTCCTGTTGTCCCTGATCCTGCAAAACTGTCCAAAACAATATCGTCATCATGCGTGATTGTTCTGATAGCCTCCATCACATACTCAACTGATTTAGGTTGCGGAAAATCATTTTTATTTGCTCCGGGAAAAATCTGACCAAAAGCGACCTGCCCTTTTTCGGTAAAAAATTGCGGATTATTCCAGATAGTGAACAGCTTTTGCCTGACGGTTTCGCCATCTGTTGCAGCGTAAGATTTGCGATAGATTTTCCACGCACCGGCTTTCTTTTGTGCAACAAGCAGTTGTGTGCTTTTTGATGCCAATTCAGTACCCCATGTCCAGCAGCCCTCATACCCATCGGGCCAAGTCGGGTATATTTCAATGTTGTGCTGTTCATCTTTTTCAAGGCTAACTGTCCCATCATCAGCATTTGCGTATATTGGATACCAGAGATTCGGACGGTTTTCTTTGCCAAACTCACGATGTGTGTTTCTTAATTCCAGCAAACGGTATTTGCCGCCCGCATCGGACAATTTGTAATCCTTTTCAATTTTGGCATCGTCTTTCTCCACACTAAACCATCCAGCGGGAACAGCGGACTTTGTATAAACCAGCAGATACTCATGACAGGTTGCAAAGTATTTGTCCTGGCTTCTGCCTTTCGGATTGCAAAGAAGTGTAATTTGGGCAGTAAAATTCGATGCACCAAAGATTTCATCCATAATTGAGCGCAAGTAAAAAATCTCGTTGTCATCGAGACTTATAAAAATTGCGCCATCATCAGATAGCAATTTATAAAGCAATTTTAGACGTGGGTACATCATACAAAGCCATTTATCATGGCGCGTTAGGTCCTCGCCAGCTTTTCCAACTAATTCACCAAGCCAGCGCAATATTTTGGGGTCATTGACATTATCGTTGTAGACCCATCCCTCGTTTCCTGTGTTGTAGGGCGGGTCGATGTAGATACACTTTATCCGTCCTTCATACCGGGGTAGCAGGGCTTTTAGGGCTTCAAGATTGTCACCCCGGATAATCATGTTTTCGCTGCCGTTATCCTCGTTGTGCTGCCCGTTTTCATCAAAGCTATACTTGCGCTCCAACACCCGGAACGGAACTTCCTGATGATGATTGATGACCTTGCTCTTTCCAATCCATTCAAGTGTTGGCATGGCTGATTTCCTCCGTAATCGTGTTATCCTCATTTCAAATGAGGGTATTTCTTCCCTGACCCTCAGCAGTAATGAGGGTCACTTCTGGCTATGTCTGTATAGCGGTTATTGTGGTAAAAGACCTATCCTGTGGCGGAAGGACTAATTTTTTGTCCAACGCTGTCATCGTTTGTCGAATCGACGATTTAGGTAGATTCGTGACAAGGGGGCAGTGCGCCCATTCGCACCCGCGAGGTGGAAATAGACCCCATTATTTCGAGTCAGAGTCGCTGATATAATGCGGCTCATTTTTCATTTTCGACGGGCTTCTTGATATACTTGCCGTTCTTGATTCTCGCGTCCGCTGGCTTCTCTGCGTCCTCTGGAATCCCCCAGACCGAGCCAATGCGGATAGCACCGGGGACGCGCCCCTCGCCGCACAAAATCTGAATACGGCGGGTGGAGATGCCCCAGCGTTCGGCGGTTTGCGCGATAGATAAATACTTCATGGGCGGTACTCCTGTTGCAGTTCAGTTCTGCGTCTGCTTATAAAATCACAGTATAATTATAATCGTCAAAGCGAATAAAAGCAAGGGCTTTCTGAAAAGTTCAGGAAATATTTTCAATTCAGACATGAAAGGGGTGTGGGGATTCCCCAACAACAAAAGGAGCAGTTCGGGCGCAAGGCTGAACCGCTCCTTTTTCCGGTGTGTACGGACACCGGATGTGCTTGCTACTCTCTCAAATCTCATATCCGCAGATACACCGCGCTCCCGCTTTCGCAAAAGCAGGGGCGCATATTTTTTGAAAATTTCTCATTTCGATACCTGCGTTTTGACTTAAAAATGTCCGTTGTAAAGTGAAAGGAAAAAATTTTTGCCGCCATACTCAACAAACGGCAAAAAGGTGTCCGTTGTAAAGTGAAAGGAGTTCTTTGATATGCCAGACCGCACACGACCCATCCGCAAGGAAATCTGCCTAAATGAGCAGGAATTGAGCGTAGTTCGCCACAAGATGAATCAACTCGGCACCCGCAACTTCGGCGCGTATGCCCGGAAAATGCTGATTGACGGGTACATCATCAAGGTCGATTACACCGAGCAGAAAAAGTTAGCTGCCGCTGTCAGCAGGATTGCCACAAACATCAACCACGTCTGCCGCCGCATCAACAGCACCGGGCATTTCTACGATGCCGACGTTGCCGAGCTGAAAGAACGGATGGCTGACGTATGGGAGCTGCTGAAAGTACAGCAGAGAAACGAATTGTAATTCGGGAAAGGAGTACAGATATGCCGCGCATGAGCAAATCAAAAAAGCTGGAATGGTCGTTCTTCCTGAATGACCGGGGACGCAAGGCGTACAACACGCTCTGCCGCCGCTGCGTCCACGATTGCAAGCAGAGTTTCCGGGCGGTTGTCGTTATTTGCCCGCATTATCAATCCAAGAGGGCAAAAAAGGGTGGTACATCTGCGTACTCCCCTCGCGGACCCGATGGAACGCCACCATGAATACCGCAGACACCGAAAGGAAGTGATACGCCATCTATATCAAGATTGATACCTCGCTCCCACCGTTCATTCCTTTGCCACAATTTATGGTAGTCAGCGAACATTCCATCAACGCTAAACTGCTGTATGCCCTCCTGCTGAATCGCACGATGCTTTCGCAAAAATCGGGGTGGGTATCAGAGGACGGAAATGTGTATGTCATCTACACAATCAAGCAGATGGCGAATGACCTGAATCGGAGCGAAAGAACGGTAAAAACCGCCTTGTGCGAACTGGAAAATGCCGGGCTGCTGACTCGCGTCCGACAGGGCTTGACCAAGGCTAACAGGCTGTTTCTGCAAATACCCGATGGGGTGCAGCTTTCTTCCCCTCTGATGGGCAAAGGCTGCCTTTCAGAAGTGCAGAAAACCGCCCCTCTTGATGGGCAGAAATTGCCCACAAGTAATACTAATACAGAATATAAAGAACAGACTAAGACCGAAAGAGTAGAGAGTACGCGCCGCCGATATGGAGAGTATCAAAATGTTTTTCTGTCAGGAGAGGAATATTCCCGGCTGGAGACGGCTTATCCCGGCAAAGCTGCCGAATACATTGAGCGGCTGTCCCGGTACATGGCTTCCAATGACAGGCACTATGCCAATCATTACGCCACCATCAAGAAGTGGTTGGACGAGGACAGCAAGGGCAGGAGAGCGAAAAACTACACTTACGACGATAACGAGGGAGAGTGTCTATGAATCCAATTTTTACAAAAATGGTTGATGCCGTTGAAGCGGCTAATGCCGCACCTGACGATTACATCAATTCCGCTGATGGGCTGAAATACTGCGGCAAGTGCCATACGCCGAAAGAAGCCTTTTACCCCGCAGACCTTCAGGCACAGGGCTTTACCAAGCACCCGGTTATGTGCAAGTGCGTCGCCGAACGCCGAGAACGGGAAGAAGCGGAGCGTCGGGAATATGAGAGAATGTCTTACATGACGATGCTCCGCAGCGAGGCGTTCCGCGATATGCCCGCCGCTGGCTGGCGGTTTGAGTCAGCCGCAGTTACAACGCCCCAGCTTGCAAAGGCGAGGGGGTACGCGCAGAACTGGGACGAGTTCAAAAAAGCAGGAATCGGGCTGCTCCTGTTCGGGAATGTCGGCACGGGAAAATCCTATGCCGCTGGATGCATTGCCAACGCTCTGATTGACCGTCTGGAGTCCGTCCTCTTTGTGGGAATGTCTGATGTAGTCAACCGTATGCAGGGTAACTTCGGTTCGGACCGCGACAATTACATGAAATCGCTTATGCGCCCCGACCTCCTCATTCTGGATGATTTGGGGGCAGAGCGCAACACCAGTTTCGGCAAGGAGCGCGTATTCGATGTGGTTGACAAGCGGCTGCTGACCGGCAAGCCCATGATCGTCACCACGAATATCCCGCTTTCCGTTATGAAGCAAGCTGTCGATCTGGATGACCGCCGAATTTATGACCGCATCTTGGAGGTCTGCGTCCCGATCATGTTCGATGGAGACAGCTTCCGCAAAAGCACCGCTGCCGACAATCTGAAAACGGCGGCTCGTCTGCTCGGCTGATAAACCCAAGAAAGGAGCTTTTACATGGAGAATTGCATCGGCACCGTTCCGATCCATCTGAAAATGACACTGACCACCAAGGAGGCGGCAGAATACAGCAACATCGGCATCAACAAGATCGACAGTATGCTCCGCTCGCCCAACTGCCCCTTCGTTTTGTTTGTCGGCACAAAGAAGCTGGTCAAACGAAAGGAATTTGAGCAATTCATCAGTGAGAAACTGGTGATATAAGAAGTTCCGAAAAATTTACAAATTGCCGGAGAGTTTTTCACAATAACTACTTGAGGGAATGGACAAAATCTGCTATACTTATCGTGTAGCAGTGCGTCCATTTCCCTTCAAGGGAAAGGAGCATTTCATGGGAAAAAATCTCAAAGGAAAAGACTGCGGTAAGGGTATCTACCAAAGAAAGGACGGTTTATACAGCGCACGATTTGTTGATAAAACAGGAAAAAGGCATGAGAAATATTTTCAGACTATTCCCGAAGCAAGGAATTGGATGGAAGAAGCGAAATATGCCGACAAGCACGAAGAAGTTTTTGTTGCCACCGAAACAACGGTTGACCAATGGTTTAGTTTCTGGATTGAAAATATAGTAGGTGACTTAGCCCCTAATACGCTCCGCAATTATCGGGAGCGATATTCCAAAAACATTCAGCCCGTTATCGGTAGAATGGCGATTGCCAATGTCAAGCCCATGCACTGTAAGCAAGTCTTGATTCGGATGGACGCTGATTATGCTGGTTCTACTATCCGACAAGCCTATATTGCTATGGGCACATTGTTCAAGGCGGCGAAAATGAATGACTTGATTGCCAGACACCCAATGGATGGTGTGCGGTTTACAAAGCCAGTTCGTGCTGTGGATGATATAAAGTTTCTTACTTGCGATGACCAACAACGTTTTCTTGAAGTTGCCCAGCGTTCCCACAACTATAACCAATACGCCCTTATCCTCGAAACAGGCTTGCGTACTGGCGAAATGATTGGATTAACTTGGGATGCGATTGACTTTGAAAAACGAACACTTACGGTCAACAAGACTTTGGAGTTTAGGCACGCTCAAAAATACTGGCGTGCAGGTCCTCCAAAGACTCAACAGAGTTATCGCACAATTCCCTTGACGAACAGAGCCTACGATATTCTGAAAAGCATTTGGGATAGCCGGGATAACAGGAAAGAGTCTCCCTTGCTTTCACAGACGCTTGAATACATAGACAGGCGCACAGGCACAACCTCACAGCTTGTTATGCGTGACCTTGTTTTTATCAACTGGCGTACAGGAGAGCCAGCGAAGAACAGCTCCTATGATACCCACCTTTACAAGCTCTGCGACGAAGCAGGGATAAATCGCTTTTGTATGCACGCTCTACGCCATACTTACGCCACAAGAGCCATCGAAAGTGGTATGCAGCCGAAAGTGCTGCAAAAGCTATTGGGTCATGCCAGTATCAAGACAACGATGGATAGGTATGTTCATGTAACTACCGATTCGCTCGACCAAGCTGTACGGCAGTTTGAGTCAAAAGGGTTTTCTGACATAAAACTCAATGCGAAAATGGCGTAAAAATGGCGTAGTAGCCGAAAAGCCAAAACCCGAAAACCCTTGCAAATCAAGGAAAAATCGAAGGAGAATGAGTATATATGAAATTAGGTATCGTCGGACTGCCGAATGTCGGCAAGTCCACTCTCTTCAACGCGATCACCAATGCGGGCGCGGAAAGCGCCAACTACCCCTTCTGCACCATCGAGCCCAACAGCGGCATCGTGGCCGTGCCGGACAAGCGGCTGGATAAGCTGGCTGAGATCTGGCAGACCAACAAGAAG
>OHMT01001050.1_pt1 | contig 11853 bp, 9 predicted proteins | sample 1569371 | NCBI WGS metagenome assembly OHMT01 (sample SAMEA3879500, study PRJEB24766) | human gut metagenome | biome: human-associated habitat; feature: feces | place: USA | collected 1985/1987 | reverse complement strand
GCCCACTATCCACTAAATATATTCAGTGAAATTCCGTTTTATAGGTTATCTTTGTATATCAGTTATTTGCAGATATTTTCATTTGGTTTGAATACTCACGAAATTTCACGGTTTTAGAAAATATTGGTACTATTTGATACCATATTTCGGGATATATTTTGTACCTTTGCACCATAGTAACCAAGATATATCGCGTATGGATTTCATCTTCATCAAATCATCCAAGACAGGAAAGGAGGACTACGGTTCCATCTATGCCCGTGTGCGTACCGGAAAGGCGAACATGAAAGCCGTGACGGGCTTCACCATCAAACAGCTTGAATGGGAAAAGTACCGCAGCCTACAATACACCTCGTCAGCCCTGATGTCGAGCATCGGAATAAAGTACGGGCAGTTCGCCCAAGTCCTCGCGAGGATAAAGGCGGCATTCGAGGCGGACGGGTTCAACCCCAAGGAGGCCAAGAACATCATCGAGAGCGTGAAACACGACGTGCTCAACGGAATGATGCAGATTGTGGAGGTCAAGCCCAAAGGCCGGATGCTGTTTGAGGACTTCCTTACCTCTTATATAGAAGACATGGAAACCGGACGGCGCACCAAGAAAGGCCGTACCGTGAAAGTATCACCTGCCTATATAAAAGGTCTGCGCATTATCCAAAAACAGATTCGCAACTACCAAAAGGAAACACACCGCAAACTCGGACTGGATGACATGACGATGGAGACACGCAACAGCCTTGTCGGTTACTGGAAAGAACGGGGCTTGATGCCCAACGCCATCAACTCGTATATGACCGATGTCCGCACGGTGGCAAAGGCGGCCTACGAGGACAAGCTGACCAAATGCGATGATTTCCGTCATTCCGACTTCGTGCCGAAAAAGGAGGAGGTGGACAACATCTACCTCACGCCGGAACAGATACAGGAAATGCTCGACCTCGACCTTTCCACCAAGGAGGCTGTGAAAAAGAGACTGGAATCACTTGACATCAGCGAGGACGAAAAATTGGCACAACTTTCCAAATGCAGGATTACCCATATCAGGACGCTGGAGCACGTGAGGGACATTTTCATCGTGGGCTGTCTGACCGGGCAGCGTGTTTCCGACTATTCAAGGATATGCGAGGACATGATAACGGAAATCGGCGGCACGGAGTTCATACTCATCACCCAGCAGAAGACGGAAAAGAAAGTCTATATCCCCGTTGACAGGCGAGTAAGAGCCATACTTGCCAAGTATGACGGTAAGTTACCTCCGGTTCATCCCAATGAAATGAACAAGCTGGTGAAGACCATCGGCCTGTTGCTCGGCTGGATACATGACTGCGGCTTTGACGAGAAGCGGCTCAACCCCAAACGTGGAAGGAGGTTCTGCGATATGCTTCTTTCCCATACAGCCCGGAGAAGTTTCGCCACCAACGCGTACAAGGCTGGCGTCCCTCTGCCTTCCATCCAAGCCATCACGGGACACAGCAGCGAGGCGCAACTGCGCCGCTACCTGAAACTGGACGCGGAGGAAAAGGCCGTCATAGCGTTAAAGGATTTCAAGGGTATCATCGAAATATAAGGAGGTGCTTATGGAAAAATCAAGGTTTGACATCATTAGCGACCTGTTCAAACTGTCCAACGTAATCAGTGAGAGCCTGAAACTTGCGGAATCGCTTGCCGGCAAGTCTTCAGGCAGTGGCGAAACGGATTGCAAGGAGATTTGCCGGAACATCAGATACAGCCTGAAGCCCCTGCCTTTTCTTTTGGCCGGCATCAGGGAATATATCACTGAACACGAGGACAAGGAGCTGGCACGGAAGTTTGTCGAACTTCACGATGACACGAAAATGCTTCATGGCATCTGCTCCAAATATGCGGACTTGAACAAGGCGGCTTTCCGTACAGGGGTAGCTTACCTGAGCATGGAAGTCATAAGTCAATACTTCTTTCCCGAAAAAGAACAGGAGCAAGTATCGCCGGAAGGTTCTGATATTTCTCCCAAACCAATGACACGTACCGAAGCCACCGACTGCATCGACACCATCCGTGCCGCCATACGGAAGTGTGCAAAGGATTCAGATGGGAACAGAGGGAAAGAAATGTATGCCATGCTTGCCAAAGTGGACAAGGCGAAAATCCAAGCCGTCAAGGAGTATATTGTCAATGCCAACGACAAGGATTTGGCGCAACTCTTCACGGAATATTTTGCGGAAGCCATCCACCTTTCCATGCTGCCCCAAAATGATGATGTGAAAGCACAGTCCGCCGGAATAAAGATGTTCCATATCGCCATGACAATGGGATATGTCAAGAGGAACGTGCTGCATGAAAGCGCATCCAAGGCAATATCCCCTTGTATCGAAGAAGTATCCTCCGGTTTTACCGCCACAGATACAATGCAAGGCAGCGCGTTCAGCACGACCGCGCAGGTTCCCGTTTTAAGGCTGTACCGTTTTCTTACCACCTTTACCGTGCAGAGCGGCCCCGACAAGGGCAAACCTCTATTGGACGGCAATGCCGTTTCCGACCGGGACTTCCTCCGTGCCGTCATGCGTGCCGACTATTCCACGATATACGGCAGTTGCGTGAAGGGCAAGATGCGCTGTGTCGCCATCCTGCTGTCCAAAGCATACTTCAAGGACTGGAAAGGTTACAGGGCATCCGCTGCCCGTTCCATGGGGCTGACACCCGAAAGCCTCGCCAAGTATAACGTGGAGAAAACCTTTATAGCGAAACTCAAAGAACTGCTTCCCATGATAAAATAGTGACATGACCCACAGGCGACTACAATTCACCACAACCCACAGACTTCCATAAGCCGTTAAGCACCAGTTGTTTGACGGCTTTTTTCATGCGGTGCCGTTTCACAGAATATCACAAATTCACAGGTTTTATTATTGCCCTACCTTTGCCGCCATGAACTTAAAATCAGTGAATTATGACAGATAAGACAGAAATGGTACTGGTATCGCGCGACGAGCTTCAACAGCTTATCGGCGCAAGCGTGAGGTGCGCGTTTGAGGAATACCGGCAGGAACAGGCACCACAGGACACATCGGAGTATTACACCATCCGGCAACTGGCGGAGAAATGGGGCGTGAGCATAGCGACCATCTGGCGGCACGAGAAGTTAGGACACATCAAAGGACAGCGGATAGGACGGCGTGTTCTGTTCCCCAAGGAACAGATAGACCGCATCAAGAGCCTGAAAGCCACCAACAGGAAGGCTGACAAGAACGCCAAGGGATAATTTGTAAGACGCACAACAAAAAACATCAAGGCTTATGAAAAATTTGAAACAGCTTGTTTTACCGTGCTACAAATTGGAGATGGCAATGCCTGTGGAGGCATGGTACTTCCTGCACGGGAGCACGGGCGGGGTATGCAACCTTACCTATCTTCTTTCCCTTTTGTCGAAGATGGCGGTTTCGGAAGTGCTGAACACCAAACGGGGATTGGGCTATGCCGTCCATCCCGGACAGGTGGACGGCTCCATGCTGGTACTGGCCAAGGAATGGGGCATCGGGCGCAAGGCGGTGTCCCGCCTGTTGGAGGATTTCTCGGAACGCGGGCTAATCCGTGTTGATTCCAATCCTGTGACTTCCATCATAGACATGGTGTGCGTGAAGTCGTGGATGATAACCGGACGGCTCATCGAGAATCCGACATATCGCCAGACAGTCAAGGCATACGAAGGGGTACGGATTTTCCTTTTCAACGGGCAACAATTAGAGACCTTGCGCCGCAGTTCGGCAAGGAAGAGGAAAGAAAAACCGACAGAAGAAACGGCCGAGGGAACTGATGGCTTGCCGTCCATGAATCTGACCGATTCCAATCCTATTATAGAAGAAACAGGTACAGCGGAAACCGAAACGGCAGCAACAACCGAAAGCGAAGTGAAAGGCACTGCGGAAAATGCCGTCGTAGATGCCGCCGACAACACACCAGTTTTAGAGGAAGACAGTACCTTATCCGGCTCACGGGGATGGAAACAGCCACAGGAATGAAGCGGCAGGAATGGCAAGCGACAGCGTTTTAGAAGGGATATTTTTAGGGCTGGCAAGTTAATGTTTTCGTCCACGAAAACCACGCTAACAATGGCGACCCGGCCACACGGGAAACGGCAAACCCGGATTACAGCCCTAAAAAACAGAACGGTTTAACGGATAAAAGAAAACGGATATGACATATCAGGAGAATAGGAACAAGGGAGGCCGCCCCAAAGCGATGAAAGGCAAGGCGCGGACAAAGACCATATCCACACGGCTCACGCTTGCCGAGTGGAAAGCGGTCATGAAACGGATTACCGATGCTGGCAAGAAGCCGTCGAACTTTCTGCGCGAACTGTTGCTGCATGGCAAGGTCGTGGCGGCACGGACACAGGAAGACAGGCAGCAGATAAGGATGTTGGAGGGAGGATGCAACAACCTGAACCAGTTGGCGAAGATGGCGCACCAACAGGGCTTTTCTCTTTTGAAAGGCAAAATCATGGACTTGCTGGACGAGTTCAACAAAATCATCGGGAAGATATGATGGGCGATTTGAAAAAACGGTCAAACTTCGCCAGAGTGGTGAACTATGTGAACAACCCGAAGAAGGCAAGGCTCATCGACAGCAAGGACGTGAGACTTGATGACAACACTACCATCGCAAAGAGTATGCAGGGACAGGCAGACGACAAGCCGGGACGCAAACTGAAAAATCCGGTGTACCATATCTCGCTGGACTTCGCCCACGAGGACGCACCCAAGCTGACGGATGCCCTGATGGTCGAAATCGCCCGTGAGTATATGCGGCGCATGGGCATAACGAACACCCAATACATCGTGTGCCGCCATACCGACAGGGAACACCAGCATTTGCATATCGTGGCCAACAGGGTGGACAATGACGGGAACACCATCAGCGACAGCAACGATAATGTGCGTAATGTAAAAGTGTGCAAAGCTCTCACAAGGGAATACGGACTGCATTTCTCCAAGGGTAAGATGAACGTGAAGCGTGACCGTCTGCGTGGAAAGGACAAGGTGAAATACCAAATTTATGATGCCGTCAAAGCTGCCTTACCCCATTGTAACTGCTGGTCGGATTTGTGCGACAGGCTGGCAAAGCAAGGCATCGGGGTAAATTTCAAATACAATAGGAACGAAGGTAAAATAATCGGTGTGTCGTTCACGAAGAATGAAATCTCATTCAGCGGCTCACGGATAGACCGGAGCATGAGCTTTTATAAATTAGACAAGCTGTTCGGAAGCCACATTGCCGAGGGCATGGAATGGCAGCCCCGTGTGCCGGACAACGGATTTGACGGACGGACATCACCAACCATGCAAGGTATGGCAAAGGACAGCCATGCGGCAGGTACTTTTATAGAACAACCTCCATCAGCCGGAGCGGAAACGGACAGCAACGGTTGTAGTCTTGCTGAATCATGCTCAAACATCGTTCAAGTGACCATCGGCGCACTCATGGAGCTGTGCGTACAGCCGCACCAGGCAAAGGTGTCATCCGGCGGCGGAGGTGGAGGAAACGAAAGCGGCTGGGGCGAGAATGACAACAACAAGAACAGGCATAAACCAAGAAAGATGAGAAGATGAAGGACAACAAGCAGAACTTAACCGACCTTATCGGGGCATTGGCAGTGGACATCGAGGAAATCAAGAAAAAACTGGACGCAAAGGATAGCCTGGACAAGAACGAGACATTGAAAAGGCTGGAAGCGAAGCTGGATCCTGTTATACGGTTCTTCAATGGCAATGCACCGGAAAATGTCAATGCCATTTTCGGAAGCAAGGAAGCCATCGAGGAATACAAGCAATCAATAGGTGATGAAGCGGTAGCAAGTCTGCGGTTATATACCGAAGCCAACGAGAAGGATATGCGCAAGCATGGTGTTCTCACCATCAAGGAACAGCTCAACAAGATATTGGAAAGGTTGATAAGCCACATTGAGAATGACAAACTGGCTTCGGAAAAGTCACGCCAAAAGCAAAGTGCCATATCGGAACTATGGCAGATAATCTGCCCGGACAAGGCAATAAGCGCAATAAGGCTGTTATGGAGTAAAGTTCCCGATGGCTGGCACAAGAACCCATATGTATGGACTGGCATAGGCTGTACGCTCGTATTCTTTGTCCTGTTTGCCGTCAGTTGGGTACAATGGCATGAGTACCGGGAAGAAAACAGGCGGTTGAGAACGGTTGCAGATAAACACCATGTGACTACAATCATGCTTAACGAGTTGTACCCGGGACTGGCTGTGACCGTCGGAGCTTACGAGAAACTGGTGGATGTTGTCGGTGCGGATTCCACTTTAGTCATATTCAACAGGCAGGTCAAGACAGTGAGAGAAGAAGAAAAACAATCCAAACAACAAAAATAAAGTGAATGGCATCCATAAAAGTGAAATTTCGTCCTTCCACCGCAAGCGGCAGGGAGGGCAGCATCTATTATCAGGTAATCCACGGGCGCATAGTCCGCCAAGTTAAGACGGACTACCGCATATTTGACACGGAATGGGACAAGAGAACTTCCTCTCTGAAAATCCTGCCCGAAATCGGCGAAAACAGGAAACGGTATCTCCGAGAAGTAACGGAACATATCGACTGGGACACCAGACGGTTGAAAGCCATAGTCGCCCAATGCGACAGGCAAGGAGGAATTTATTCCGCTGACAGTATCATCGAGAAATTCAACAGGCAAACGGGAGAACAATCGCTGTTCCGTTTCATGCAGGGCATCATAGGACAGTTGAAGCAGCTTGGCAAAGTCCGCACATCAGAAACCTATACGGCGGCATTGGCCAGTTTTATGAAGTTCCGTGAGGGACAGGACATTCTCTTGTGCGAGATAGACGACAACACGATGATGCTTTACGAGGCCTGGCTCAAAGGCAAGGGCATTTGCCCCAACACGGTTTCTTTTTATATGCGCATACTCCGTGCCGTTTACAACCGTGCCGTGGAAAAGGAACTGACGGAACAGAGGCACCCTTTCAAACACGTTTACACTGGCATCGGGAAGACGGTAAAACGCGCCATCCCGTTGAAAGCCATCAAGCACATCAAGGAACTTGACCTGACCCTGAAACCGCATCTGGACTATGCAAGGGATATGTTCCTCTTCTCCTTTTATACCCGTGGCATGTCATTCATTGATATGGCCTATCTGAAAAAATCGGACTTGAAGAACGGAACCATCACGTACCGTAGAAGAAAGACCGGTCAGCAGCTCACCGTCAAGTGGGAGAAGTGCATGGAGGACATCATCGCCAAGTACGACGAGAATACGGCCACCCGTTACCTCCTGCCGATAATTACCAACCCATGTTCCGATGAACGGACACAATACCGTAACGCCATCTGCCGCATCAATGTGGCGTTGAAGGAAGTTGCCGGTCTGGCAGGATTGAACATACCGCTGACCATGCACGTTGCCCGGCATTGTTGGGCGAGTGTCGCCAAAAGCAAGAACATCCCTCTTTCAGTCATCAGCGAGGGCATGGGACATGATTCGGAAGAGACCACACGCATCTATCTCGCATCGCTTGACACAAGCGTGGTGGACAAGGCGAACAGCCTTATCCTGAAAGATTTCTGACCGGATATTTATGGTGAAATGTGTTGAGCGAAAAGACGAATCTCTTGATAAGAGATATAGTTTATTTCGCAAAGGTACGCATAATATTTCAAATTCCGTGTTTAATCCTCATTTATAATGATATATGAAAGGCATTTTGTGAGAATCTGTTTTGTAAATCCGTCAAATCGGGTTCCTATAACACTGATTATTAGTGCTTATTTCTTCGGGATGGCTCTCTTATCAAGAGATACTCATAAACCCGATATAAAATGCCTGTTGAAGTTGATATATTGGAAGATAGTATCTTTCGGCTTTCGCCCGAACTGTTGAATATCCTGCTCAAAGACCATACAACGAGCAAGGAGGATATTCAGCGCAATATCTTTTGGGCTACTTCCGATTATGAATATCTGGGCGAAGGGTATCAATATGATTCGCCAATTCTTCCCTGTCTTATTACCGGAGATAACGGGCATGTCATCATGCCGCGTATCCTCAAAAGTCGTGACACCCAAACCGCACGTTCGCGAGAAATGGCAGAGGTGTTCACTCCGTCATGGATATGCAATGCGCAGAACAACCTGATCGATGAAGCATGGTTTGGAAGAAAGGATGTGTTCAATACGGAGTACACCGATGAACAGGGTTGTCATCGGTGGAGACCCAACTCAGAGAAAATTCAATTTCCGGAAGGTAAGACTTGGAAAGATTATGTACGTGACAACCGACTGGAGATAACCTGCGGGGAAGCCCCTTATATCGTCAGTCGCTATGACACCACAACGGGAGAGACCATTCCTATTAAGGAACGCATCGGTTTGCTTGACCGCAAGTTGCGGGTTGTAGGCGAAAATACGGAAACTTCCGGCGAATGGTTGGAATGGGTACAGGAAGCGTATAAGAGCATTTACGCCTACGAATGGCAAGGTGACAATTTGCTGATTGCCCGTGAATCCATGCTTATCTCCTTTGTCGAATACTATCAACAAAAGTTCGGCAAGCGACCCTTGTTGAAATCCATCAATTATATCGCCTACATCATTTCATGGAACGTCTGGCAGATGGACGGGCTTAAAGGTGTCGTGCCGAACAGCTGCGGTGAACGCCGGACTGTTGTAGCCGACTTGTTCGGGACAAGGGAAGAAGTCAGTCAGTGCGAAGGCTGTCAGAAAGATGACATCCGCAGGCACAACGGCATCTATTGCCAAATCAAGGACTGGCGGGCCAAAGACCTTGAAACGGGAAAGATGGGAAAACGAATCCGATTTATCGACCTCATAAAATAGTGCAGTATGAAATTCACATCTTCACTAAAATTAAAACTGATATATGTGTTCCGCATCAATGATGCTGCACATAGGGGATGCCTGAAAGTGGGCGAGGCCACTTGTGACAATGACAATGTTTTCGGTCTTGCTCCGAACAGCAAGGCTCTCAACGAGTCCGCGAAGAAACGCATCAACCAATATACACAAACGGCAGGTATCGCGTATGACCTATTATATACGGAGCTTACGATATACAACAGCAAAAAGGGCTTGTGCTCTTTCAACGACAAGGAAGTGCATAGCGTTTTGGAACGTTCCGGCATCAGAAAAAAGATATTCGATACCGAGAACAAGGCCAACGAGTGGTTCATCACCGACCTTGAAACCGTCAAGCGGGCAATTACAGCCGTAAAGGAAGGTCGGGAATCGTTGTCTTCGGCCGAGGTCTCACACGACCAAACTCCTATTGTATTCCGTCCCGAACAACGGGAGGCAATTGAAAAGACCAAGAAGCAATTCAAGAAAAGTAACCAAATGCTTTGGAACGCCAAGATGCGTTTCGGCAAGACATTGTCGGCCTTGCAGGTAGTGAAAGACATGGATTTCAGCCGTACTTTGATTCTTACCCATCGCCCCGTGGTGGATAGCGGCTGGTTCGAGGATTTCGGCAAGATATTCTATGACTGTCCCTGTTTTGCATACGGCTCAAAGAACAATGGTGACAGCCATGCTTCACTTGAAGCGAGAGCAAAACAGGGCAAATGCCAATATGTGTATTTCGCTTCCATGCAGGATTTGCGCGGTTCTGAACTTGTGGGCGGCAATTTTGACAAGAACAATGAAGTGTTTGCCACAGCCTGGGATTGCATCATCGTGGACGAGGCGCACGAAGGGACACAGACGGAACTCGGCAAGGCTGTCATGCAGGAACTAACAAAAGCAAATACAAAGATACTGCGACTTTCCGGCACACCGTTCAACCTGTTGGACGACTTCAAGGAGGACGAGATTTATACTTGGGACTATGTGATGGAGCAACGGGCAAAGGCTTCATGGGATTTGACCCATTTCGGTGATCCGAATCCATACGCCTCCCTGCCCACGATGAACATCTATACATACGACCTCGGACGGTTGCTCCATGAGTTTATAGATGAAGACGTGGCTTTCAACTTTCGCGAGTTTTTCCGGGTAAATGATAACGGAACTTTCATCCATGAAAAAGATGTGAAGGCATTTTTGAATCTTATCTCCAAGGAGGACAAAGACAGTTGCTATCCGTTTGCCAACGAGGAATACCGCAACATCTTCCGTCATACGCTATGGATGTTGCCGGGTGTGAAGGAGGCTCGTGCCATGAGTGCTTTACTACAATCACATCCTGTATTCCAACATTTCAAGGTAGTGAATGTGGCAGGAGACGGTGACGAGGACGAAGAGAGCAAGGATGCGCTTGCTGCGGTGGAAGAGGCCATCGGCAAAGACCCTGATTCCACCCGTACCATTACCTTGTCCTGCGGACGATTGACCACGGGTGTCAGTGTCAAGGCGTGGACGGGCGTATTCATGTTGTCCGGCTCTTATAATACCGCTGCATCAAGTTATATGCAGACCATCTTCCGTGTGCAGACACCTGCCACCATCCACGGACGCGTCAAGGAACAGTGTTATGTGTTTGACTTTGCGCCGGACAGAACACTGAAAGTCATTGCCGAGACAGCAAAGATTTCTTCCAAGGCAGGAAAGACCAGCGGGAACGACCGCAAGATTATGGGCGAGTTCCTGAACTTCTGTCCGATTATCTCCATCGAAGGCTCCAAGATGAGCCAGTTCGATGTACCCAAGATGTTGGAGCAGCTTAAACGTGTTTATGTGGAAAGGGTTGTCCGCAACGGTTTTGAGGACAAGAGCCTGTATAATGACGAGTTGATGAAACTAAATGATTTGGAATTGCAGGAGTTTGACGACCTGAAAAAAATTATCGGCCAGACCAAGGCAATGCCAAAGAGCAATCAGGTGGACATCAACAATCAGGGACTGACCGATGAGCAATACGAGGAACTTGAAGACCTTGAAAAGAAATCCAAGAAGAGAGGTAAGGACAAGCAACCTTTGACGGAAGAGGAGAAGAAACATCTTGAAGAATTGAAAAAGAAAAAGAACAACCGCGAGGCTGCCATTTCCATTCTTCGGGGTATCTCCATCCGTATGCCTTTGCTTATCTACGGTGCAGAGTTGAGTGATGAGAATCAAGAGATAACGATTGACAACTTCGCTTCGCTCATTGATCCGCAATCGTGGGAGGAGTTTATGCCCAAGGGTGTGACCAAACAGAAGTTCAACAGCATCAAGAAATACTACGACCCGGAGATATTCTGTGCGGCAGGCAAGCGCATCCGTGCCATGGCTCGTGCAGCAGACAAACTTAGCGTGGAGGAACGCATCGAGCGTATAACGGATATATTCAGCACATTCCGCAATCCCGACAAGGAAACGGTGCTCACGCCTTGGCGTGTCGTTAATATGCACCTTGGCGATTGTCTGGGCGGATATAATTTCTTTGAAAAGGGTTATGAAACCACTTTGTCCGAACCTCGTTTCATTGACTGGGGCGAAGTGACTGCCAATGTGTTTGCTCCGGATTCACGGATTCTTGAAATCAATTCAAAATCCGGATTATACCCTTTATACATGACATACAGCATTTACCGCGCAAGGGTCAAGAACTCATTATTTTCGGTGTCAAGCATTGAGGATGAACAGCGTATATGGGACAAGGTCGTGGCTGAAAATATCTTCGTCATCTGCAAAACTCCGATGGCAAAGAGCATCACCAAACGCACTCTTATAGGCTTCCGAAAAACAAAGGTAAACACCCGATACTTCGAGGACTTAATAAACCAAATCAAAAACAAACCGGAACATTTTATCAAGCAGGTAGATAAATTCATCACAGAAAGAACAGGAATAAAGAATATGAAAATCAATGCGATAGTGGGAAATCCACCGTATCAAG
>OHMT01001028.1_pt1 | contig 12077 bp, 10 predicted proteins | sample 1569371 | NCBI WGS metagenome assembly OHMT01 (sample SAMEA3879500, study PRJEB24766) | human gut metagenome | biome: human-associated habitat; feature: feces | place: USA | collected 1985/1987 | reverse complement strand
GCGCGCCAGATTGTGGCTCTGGAGGCCCAGGGTTCGAATCCCTGTATCCACCCTTTCGCCTTTGGGCTATCGCCAAGCGGTAAGGCACAGCACTTTGACTGCTGCATTCGCTGGTTCGAATCCAGCTAGCCCTGTTTCATTATGGGGTATTAGCTCAGTCGGTAGAGCACTTGACTTTTAATCAAGTTGTCGGGGGTTCGAATCCCCCATGCCTCACTAAGTGTTGTGACATCCTGATTTGGGGATTCGAACCCCCTGGTCGAGATCCCCCATGCCTCACTTGTCAACATACATTATCTCCACATTCTTTAAAACCCCGCTTGGGGTCTTTTTTTATGCGAAAGGAGCACTTTTATGCAGACCAAAGAAAACAAAATGGGTGTCATGCCCATTGATAAATTACTGATCTCCATGTCTCTGCCCATGATGATCTCCATGCTGGTGCAGGCGCTGTACAATATTGTAGACAGCATCTTCGTCTCCAGAATCAACGAATATGCCCTGCGTGCGGTATCCCTGGCTTTCCCGGTCCAGAGCCTGATGATCGCTGTGGCGGTGGGAACGGCGGTAGGTATCAACGCCTTTTTGTCCAAAACATTGGGAGAGAAAAATTTTGAGAAAGCAAACATTATTGCCAGAAACGGTATTTTCATTGCCATTGTAAGTTACGTGGCTTTTGCAGTGATCGGCGCAGTGGTTAGCAGACCGTTTTTTACCAGCCAGACGGACGTCTTAGAAGTGCGTGAGTATGGAGTGACGTATCTGACCATCTGTTGTGTGGCGGGAATGGGTATTTTCCTGCAGACAACGTTTGAAAGACTGTTACAGGCTACCGGCAAGACGATCTACACCATGATCACGCAGGGAATCGGCGCGATCATCAATATCATCCTTGATCCGATCCTGATCTTCGGATATTTCGGGCTGCCTCGGATGGGAATCGCCGGAGCCGCGGTGGCTACGGTTATCGGACAGATCATTGCGGCATCCATGGCACTTGCGTTTAACCTGAAATTCAATAAGGAACTGAATCTTTCCATGAAAGGCTTCCGCCCGAATGCACATCTCATCGGACAGATCTATAAGGTGGGAGCACCTTCTATTGTGGTACAGGCGATCGGTTCCCTCATGACTTACGGAATGAACCTGATCCTGGCGGCGTTTGGTTCTGCCCAGACGGTATTTGGCATCTATTTCAAACTGCAGAGTTTTGTGTTCATGCCGGTATTCGGTCTGAACAACGGCATGGTGCCCATCATCGCTTACAATTACGGTGCCGGACACAGAGACCGTGTCATTAAGACGATTAAGCACAGCGTGGCATATGGTGTGGGTATTATGCTCATAGGATTACTTGCGATGCATATTTTCCCGGCACAGCTTATGCGTATGTTTGACGCGGAGGAAAGCCTGATTGCCATCGGCGTTCCGGCGTTAGAGACGATTTCCTTAAGCTTTGTGTTTGCCGGCTTCTGTATTGTGGTGGGAAGTGTGTTTCAGGCATTGGGGAATGGTGTATACAGTATGATCGTATCTGTGGCAAGACAGATGTGCGTGCTGCTTCCCGTGGCGAAGCTTTTATCCTTAAGCGGTGATGTGACGCTGATCTGGTGGGCATTTCCCATTGCGGAGCTTGCCAGTGTGCTGTTAACATCGTATTTCTTAGTGAGAATCTATCGGAAAGTCATCTGTCACATCGGAGAGCTGGTGCAGGCAAAAGAGACGACAGATTAAAATAGAAATACAAATAGAAACAGATGCGGCGGGATGCTTGACAAGCCAAAGGGGGAAAGAGTATAATTATTCTTGGTCCTTTGGCAGAGAGCATTTCCGTTTGTCAAGGTTTTTAAGCTACTAAGCGGATATGGCGGAATTTTTAGTTCTTGAGCTTTAGCTCAAGATCAGACGGACGCAATCGGTGCGAAGCAACGATAGGCTGCCAATTCCGCAGAAAGGCGTTATGAGTTGTTAAGCGGATATGGCGGAATTGGCAGACGCGATAGATTTAGGTTCTATTGTCAACAGACGTGCAGGTTCAAGTCCTGTTATCCGCATTGTGTATGTACTACGGAAGCATAGCTCAGCCGGGATGAGCGTTCGCCTCACACGCGAAAGGTCAGGGGTTCGAGCCCCCTTGCTTCCACTCTAGAATAACTATTCAGGGCTCACGAGAAAAGACTGAATAGTTTTTTTTTTAAGTAAAGAGCATCGTAAACTGTCTAAATAGAGAAATATAAAGGAATACAAAAGCAATGAAAGAAAACGTAAGAAAACAGGGAATTTTACTGCCGGTATCCAGTATCCCCTCCGCATACGGGATCGGAACCTTCGGCAGGGAAAGCTATCGTTTTGTGGACTTTCTGGAGAAGTCCGGCAACAGGCTGTGGCAGATCCTGCCATTAGGACCTACCGGGTACGGAGACTCTCCTTATCAGTCGTTTTCCACTTTTGCGGGGAATCCTTACTATATCGATCTGGAGCTTCTGATCGAGGAAGAGCTTTTGACGAAGGAGATCTGTGACAGCTATGACTTCGGAGACAATGAACATTACGTGGACTATGAGAAGATCTATCTGTCCCGGTTCAAGGTTCTGAAGATTGCATTTGAGAATGCGAAAAAACAGGGACTTCTGGAAAGCCAGGAGTATCAGAAGTTCATCACGGACAATGCTTACTGGCTGGATGATTATGCTCTGTATATGGCAGTAAAAAATGCATTCGGCGGCGTCTGCTTTATGGAATGGGATGAGGACATCCGTCTCAGAAAAGCGGCAGCACTTCGCAAGTACCGCAAAAAGCTCTCAGAAGAGATCACATTTTACTGCTTCCAGCAGTACCTGTTTGCCAAACAGTGGAAAGAACTGAAGGCTTATGCGAATAAAAAGGGCATCGAGATCGTAGGAGATATTCCTATCTATGTAGCTTTTGACAGTGCCGATACCTGGGCGAATCCCAAGCTGTTCCAGTTAGATAAGGAAGGACGTCCCATCGGTGTGGCAGGCTGCCCGCCGGACTGCTTCTCCGAGACCGGACAGTTGTGGGGCAATCCGCTCTATGATTGGAAATATCATAAGAAGACCGGTTACGAATGGTGGATGCAGCGTATTGCATATTGCTATCAGCTATACGATGTACTCCGTATCGACCATTTCCGGGGATTTGACGAGTACTGGTTTGTGCCTTACGGAGATCCTACGGCACAGAACGGTCACTGGGAGAAGGGACCGGGCTATGAACTGTTTGCTGTGATGAAGAAGAAACTGGGCAAAAAGAAGGTCATCGCAGAAGATCTCGGATTTCTGACACCCAGCGTGATCCGCCTGGTGAAGAAAACAGGCTACCCGGGAATGAAGATCTTACAGTTTGCTTTTGATGCGGGGAATGACAGTGAATATCTGCCCCACAATTATGATAAAAACTGTGTAGTCTATACCGGAACCCATGACAACGATACTACGGTAGGATTTATACAGAACATGCCGGAGAAGGATCGGAAGTTCGCGAAAAAGTATCTCGGACATAAGAATGATAAAAAGCTCTGCTTCGAGATCATCCGGGCGGCATTGTCCAGCTGTGCGGATACCGCAATCATTCCTATGCAGGATTATCTGGAGTTGGATGGCAGTGCCAGGATCAATATTCCCTCCACGTTAGGATGCAACTGGAAATGGCGCATGGATAAGGATGCACTGGATCCGAAGCTGGCGAAGAAGATCTATAAAATGGCAAAATTATATGCAAGGCTGTAGCCCTTGATTAAAAAACTTCTGGTAGAGATACCGGGAGTTTTTATTTACACACTTAAGTAAAATATATTAACAAAAGTAAATTGCAAAAGATATTGCGATATGGTATTCTTAGATTTAGATGGAATAGAATAATGTAAAAGAAAGGAATGGATATAACAATGAAAAAATATAAAGGAATTATTTTCGACCTGGATGGTGTGATATGCTGTACGGATCAATATCATGAACGGGCATGGAGAGAAATGGCAGAAGAGTCTGGAATATATTTTGATCCTGCTGTCAGCAATAGATTGCGTGGAGTATCCAGAGAGGAAAGCCTGGAAATTATACTGGAGCATGCAGGAAAAGTTTTTTCTCCGGAAGAAAAAAAGAAAATGGCAGAAAAAAAGAATGCTATTTATATAAAATTATTAGACCGGATGTCTCCCGGAGATTTGGAAGAGGATGTTCGATCAACGTTGGAACAACTGCGAAACAGAGGATGTCTTCTGGCAATTGGATCATCCAGTAAAAACACAAGAAAAATATTGGATAAGATAGGTCTGGGCAATTATTTCGATGCAGTGTGTGATGGAAATGAAATTACACATTCCAAACCGGATCCAGAAGTGTTTTTAAAAGCTGCCGGGAAAATAGGTCTTGCAGTGTCGGAATGTCTGGTGGTGGAGGATGCATGTGCCGGAATAAGTGCAGCTTCAGCGGGAGGATTTGACAGCGCAGGACTGGGAGATGCCGCAAAAGACAAAAATGTTACCTGGGCTTTAAACACATTTGGCGATTTGAAAAACATCGTAAAATAAACAGGAGGTTATGGTATGGCAGGGATAGGGCAATGGTTTCAGTTTGAATCCAAAGACGATAAGGAAGCAAACCGGAAAAAGTATTTTCAGAAAATGTTTCCTTATGGGGAAGAACAGAAAACAGCAGATGAAAAAATGCTGATGGCGTACATGACAGACAGGATTCCAATGACGGAAAAACTGTATCAGTTTCTGTTGGTAAAAGAAATACTAATGGCAGATGCGGTTTCCGATGAGGAAAAAACCGAGAAACTGGCATCATGGTATAACAGTAAATTATTAAAACAATGGAGTGAGAAGGACCGCTATGTCATTATGGCAATTGCGGAAATGGATAAAAACAGAAAGACATCATCAGCAATATTTGAAGAAGCAGATGTGTCTGCAGCAGCAGAGAAATTCAAAAAATATTCCCAAGATTTTAATAATTATAAAGACTTAAATAAAAATGTTTTGCAAAAGTGTATTGACAATATAAAAGAAAAGATATATACTTACTTTTGCAAATAAGTTTAACAAAAGTATATTTGCAGAGAAGGTACTCACGAAAGGAGAAAAGAAATGAAAAAGGATTTTTTAAAGAAGGTAATGGCAGTTGTGGTTGTTGGGGCTATGACAATGGGGTTAGTTGCCTGTGGAAACGGAAATTCCGGAAATGTATCAGAAAGTACGCAGAATCAGGAAAATTCTGTATCCGGAGAGGAAAAGGAAACAAACACAGAAGGATATCTGGTAGGTTATTCTTTAAACTCTATGGATTCTACAATGAAGCAGATGGCAGATTATTTTGAAAATGTTGCCCTGGAGAGAGGATGGACTCCGGTTTTGCAGAATGCAAACGGTGATGTATCCACAGAATTAAATAATATGGAATCTTTGATGAATATGGGCTGTGATGCTGTGGTGATTATGGGCTGTGACACCGAAGGCTCCGCAGCAGCGATTGAAGAATTGGGAGCCGCAGGAGTGCCCGTAATTATTGCAGGACGAGCAATCAACGCCGGTGAAGACAGTTATTATACATATGTAGCAGGCGATCATCATGAAGCAGGAAAAGTACAGGCAGAATATCTGAATAATCTGTTAAAAGAAGATGATGCTTTGGAACTGCAGATTGCATTTTTGTACGGACAGTCCGGTTCTTCTTCTGTTGAACAGAGATATGAAGGATTTGAAGAAAATTGCCTGAAGGGTGAATACGCGGACAGAGTACATCTGGTAGCAAGCCAGTATGCAGAATTTGATACACAGAAAGCATATGATATTACAACAGATATGCTGACAACTTATCCGGAAATCAATTGTTTTGTGACACAGTCTGATGAACAGGCAGCAGGTATCATCAATGCGATTAAAGCAAAGGGAGCATCAACCGATGATTACATTATTGTCTCCATTGACTGTTCAACAACAGGTCAGTCTTATCTTAAATCCGGCGAACTGGATGCAACCGTATTGATGGCAATGAGACAGCTTGCTGTATCCAGTGCAGACTATGTGGAATCAGCAATCGAAGGAAAAGAAGTAGATAAGAAGAACCAGGTAGAAGGATATTATCAGATTGTGACTCCTGACACTTATGAAGAGGTAATGCTGGCAAATGGAATGACCCCGGCAGAATAGTAATTATTTTATTCGGGAGGCGTATGGGATGAAAGTACTGGAAGTGAAGGATGTCAGTAAAAGTTTTTATTCGACGCATGCATTGACACGTGTCAATTTTGACCTGGAAAAAGGTGAAGTGTTGGCTCTGGCAGGAGAAAACGGAGCTGGAAAGTCAACTATGATGAACATATTGCTGGGGAGTTTTACACCCGATGAAGGAACTATGCTGTTAAATGGGAAAACATATGAACCTAAAAATCCCAGTGATGCACTTCAGAAGGGAATCTCTATGATTCATCAGGAATTGTGCCTGGTGCCCAGCATGACTGTGGCAGATAATGTATGGATAGGACGTTGTAATCAATTCTCACGTTGTGGCATTTATATGCCACAACTGTGTGAAGAACGTACACAGAAGTTGTTTGATGATTATGGGATTGATCTGAATCCAAAGGAAAGTGTTAAAAATCTGAGTACTGCACAGATGCAGATGGTAGAAATAGCGAGAGCTATTTCCTATGGTTCCCAGATCGTTATAATGGATGAACCTACCAGTGCTTTGTCAGACAAGGAAGTCAAAGTGCTGTATAAAATTATCCGAAGACTTACACAAGAAGGGGTCTCGGTATTATTTATCAGTCATAAATTGGAAGAAGTATTTGATCTTGCGGATAGAGTGACAATTTTCCGTGACGGTCATATGGTCGGTCTGCATCAGGTGAAAGAAATGACGATGGATGATCTGATTGACGGAATCGCAGGGAGAAAGGTAGAAAATTTATATCCGAAGAGGGAACAGAATCCTGGAAAGATCCTTTTGGAAGTAAAAAATCTTAGCAAAAAAAATATATTTGAAAATGTCAATTTTGAAGTGAGAGCCGGAGAGGTACTTGGATTTGCCGGACTTGTAGGAGCCGGAAGAACAGAAATTATGCAGGGAATCTACGGCATTGCACCTGCGGATAATGGTGAAATCCTGGTAGACGGCGAAAAAGTTGTAAATAAAACTCCGCGACAGGGATTGAACCACGGCATTGCAATGGTGACAGAAGATCGATTGAGACAGGGCGTTATTAAGAAAATGAATGTCCAATTGAACATGACATTGTCTTACTTCTATAAGATATGCAAGGCGGGAATTATCAGTTTTCGAAAAGAAGATACGGATACCGAAGACATGATTAAAAAACTCCATGTGAAAACAGCAGGAGCCAAGGCACCTATCTGGTCGCTGTCAGGTGGAAACCAGCAGAAGGTAATGTTAGGCAGGGCGCTGCTTACGAAACCGAAGATATTAATTCTGGATGAACCGACAAGAGGCGTGGATGTAGGAGCCAAAAGTGAAATTTATGAATATTGTAATATGCTTGCAGCGCAGGGAATGGCTATCATTCTGATTTCCAGTGATTTACCTGAAGTAATGGGAATGAGTGATAGAGTCATGGTAGTAAGAGAGGGGCATATTGTTGCTGCTCATAATAGAGGCGATGCAACTGCGGAACAGATCATGAGTGAAATGTTTGGTCTGGTACAGCCGCAGAAAGTGGAGGGCTAGAAATGCAAAAGAAAAATCACAAAAAATTCGGTAAATATAATCTATTAATCTTCTTTTTACAAAACCGTGCATTTTTGCTGGTAATGATTTTTTTCATTCTGTTGACTTTATCAACAGATACATTCCTGACAAAGGGAAATTTAATGAGTCTGATCAGACAGATTGCGGCAAATGGAATTATAGGTGTGGGATATACGTTCCTGTTAGCATCGGACAGTGTTGACTTGTCTGCCGGTTATATGATGTGCATGATTGGAATTATCGGAGGTCTGTTAAGCCAGACAGGTATGCCGTTTCCGTTATTGCTGCTCATCTGTGTTGTGATTGCAGTGTGCTGTTCATCTACAAATGCCGTTATCGAAAATAAATTCGGATTACCGCCATTTTTGGTAACTTTGGCTATGCAGCAGATTTTTCGTGGCGTATTGATGCTTTTGTCAAACGGTTCGCCCATCAGTGGATTGAACGAAGGGATTCTTTTCATGGGTCAGGGATATGTCGGACCGATTCCTTTTTCCGTATTGCTGATGCTGGTATTCATCATAGCAGGTCATATTATTTTTAGCAGGACACAGTTTGGAAGAAATGTAATTGCGGTAGGAGGAAATCCTGATGCAGCCAGAGTATCGGGTATCAATGTAGAACGAACCAGAGTATACGTTTCGGCGTTACTTGGATTTACTATCGCAATCATGGCTATGGTATCCTGCGGACGTGTTGCATCAGCGCAGACAACTTTGGGCGGAGACACTGTAATGGATATTATTGCAGCGGTAGTTATCGGAGGCACTCCTATGGGAGGTGGCTCGGGAACGGTAGGCGGAACATTATTCGGATGTCTGGTAATCGGTCTGATCAGTAATGGATTAAATCTGTTAAAGGTATCCAGCTACTGGCAGATGGTATCTAAAGGAGTAATCATACTGGTAGCAGTAATTCTGGATGTATACACAGAGCGTGTATTTGACCGTATGAGAAAAAAGGAGTAAGTGAAATGATAGATTTGAAGAAAAAGCCTTTTTTCCTGGACGAGGAAGCTTGTCAGTGGGTAAAAAAAACATTGGAAGGCATGTCGGATGAGGAAAAAGTAGGTCAGCTTTTCTGTGAAATCTTGTGGGACAGACCCGGACGGGAACCGGAGGACCTGTTTGAGGTCATTGAACCGGGCGGCGTGATGTATCGACCGTTTCCGGGAGAAAAAATGCATGATTTTTCAGAAAGACTGCAGAAAAAAGCTAAAATTCCTCTTTTGATTTCCTGCAATCTGGAAAGAGGAGGTTCCGGCGGTAACGGTGGACTGACGAATGGTACCTATGTGGCAAGTCCCATGGGATGTGCAGCAACGGATGACGCACAGGCAGCATATGACCTTGCGGCGGTAGCATGTGAGGAAGGCGGCGCATGCGGAGTCAACTGGACTTTTGAACCGATCATCGATATCGACAGAAATCCGGAGAACCCTATTACAAATGTACGTACCTATGGAAGCGATCCGGAGAGAATTCTGAGAATGGCAAAGGCATACATAGACGCGTGCCGTGAGAGAAAATTTATCTCAACAATTAAACACTTCCCGGGGGATGGTGTGGATTACAGAGATCAGCATCTGATGAGCAGCGTTAATAGTCTGTCCGTGGAAGAGTGGGATGCGACTTACGGACATCTGTATCAGGAACTCATTGATTACGGTGCACCGACGGTGATGTGTTCTCATATCAGACAGCCGGAATTGTGCAGAAGAATCCGTCCGGAAATCCGCGATGAAGAAATCATGCCAGCATCACTGAGCAGTGAACTTATGCAAGGCGTATTGCGGGAAAAAATGGGATTTAACGGTCTGATTGTAACGGATGCCACACAAATGGTCGGATTTACCTGTAGTATGCCACGACATCTTGCGGTTCCGGCATGCATTGAGCGCGGCGCGGACATGTTCTTGTTCACAATTAATCAAAAAGAAGATGTCGGATATATGCTGGATGGTTTGAAAAAAGGTCTGTTGAGCCATAAGCGCCTGGATGAAGCGGTAACCAGAATATTGGCACTAAAGGCGAGTATAGGACTACACCAGGGTAATCCTGTTCCGGGCAGAGAGGCACTGGCCTGCCTGCAGAGCAGAGAACATCAGGCAGCGGCAGAACGAATCGCTGACCAAAGCATTACACTGGTCAAAAATAAAGAGAATCTGCTGCCTTTGACACCAAGGAAAACTCCTAAAATTAAATTGATTCAGATTACAAATGAAAGACTGCCGGAAAGTGGAATTTTGGAGGAAGTGGAGCTGTTCAAAGAATTGCTGGAGAAAGAAGGCTTTGAAGTAAGCTATTTTAAAGACGGTAAATATCCGGATGTGGATTTTTCATTGGAAGATTATAAGAAAGAAACCGATCTGGTAATTTATTTTGCGAATATGAAAGTAGGAAGCAACCAGACCACCATAAGAATTACATGGGATGACTTTTTGGGTGAGAGCTCTCCCAAATATGTATGTGATCTTCCTTCCTTGTTTTTGTCCTTTTCCAATCCCTATCACCTGGTGGATGTACCGATGGTAAGGACTTATATCAATGCATATACCTGCAATGCAACAACTGTATATGCTATGGTGGAAAAGCTGATGGGACGAAGTGAATTTAAAGGGATTTCTCCTGTGGATCCGTTTGCGGGATTGTGGGATACAAAATTATAGGGGGCAAAGATGTCAATTTTAGAAGTATTAATGATTGTATGTTTTGGCTTGGCATGGCCCATCAATTTATATAACAGTTGGAAGAGTAAGTCCACTAAAGGAAAGAATCTTCTGTTTATGAGCTTTATTGTACTTGCTTATGTGTTTGGCATACTGAATAAATTATTAGTATCTGTTGATAACGCAATTTATTTTTACTGTCTGAATGAATTTATGGTGTTGGCTGATTACATTTTGTATTTTTGCAATCGAAGCAGGGAAATTAAAAAAGGTATCTGTCGCAACTATACAGTGGTGTACAGATAAAAAGATCAGGTCATCAAAATATTTTTAATTTTGATGACCTGACTTTGAAAAAAGCGTTTTGCAAAAGAGAAAAATATGTTACACTATTATTTATGAGGACACTGTCTGCGAGCAAAGGGGGAACTATGGATATTAAACAGGATAATCAGATAATTGTGAGTAATATTGATGTCAGAACGGCAAATCGGATCCGGGTATTACAACTTTTATTTCATGAAGAGAACCTGACACAAATGGACATAAAAAACAGGCTGCATCTCAGTGGACCTACAGTTACGCAGGCAGTTCAACTGTTTATGGGAGCCGGACTTGTTCGCGAAGGAAAAGAAATGCCTTCTTCCGGGGGACGCAAGCCACATTTGATAGAATTTTGTTACGATGCATATCATGCAGTTGGTGTGGAAATACGTAAGCATCATGCAGACATCTGTGTGATTGACCTTCATGGGCGTGTGACTGCCAGAAAAGTATATCATATTCTCTTTGAAAACAATGATACCTATTGGAAACAGATCAATGAGTTAATTCATGAGACGATGGAAATCAATAAAGATGTAAAAAATATTCTGGGTGTGGGGATCGCTTTTCCCGGAGAAATTTCACCTTCGGGGAAGATGGTTTACCGGGCAACTGTTTTGGGACGCAAAAACCTGGCATTGGATATTGTGCAGAAAAATATAGATTTTCCTATCCATATAGAGTATGGTGCCAATGCTGCCGGATTTGGAGCAGTATGGAGAGCGGATAATCTGCAGGATGCAGTTTATATTATTGTTACTAATAATGGTGTAGCAGGATCAGTAATATTGAACAATAAGATATACAGTGGTCTTTCGGGAAAATCGGGAGCATTTGGACATATTGTACTGGATCCAAACGGAAAAGAATGTTTTTGCGGAGGAAGAGGCTGTTGGTCAGCGTATTGTTCGCTTTACAATCTGATTGGAAATGAAGAAGATAAGCTACAGACATTTTTTGAAAAACTGGATGCAAAAGACCCGGAAAGCATGAAACGATGGGATGAGTACCTGACACATTTTGCACAGGCGGTGGGAAATATTTTTCTGAGCTATGATGCGGATATCATTATAGGAGGAGAACTTGCCTCCTACCTGGAGCCACGGCTGCAGGAATTGAAAGATAAGGTAAATGCTTATCCGGTTCTTGCAGAAGAAACACAGAAAATTTGTGTAGATGTGGACTCTGTGAATCCGATGGCAGAGGGAGCAGCCCTTACGTTTGTATCACAATTTTTGAATAACGAATTGGAAGGTTTTCGACTGGAAGATATACAGTAAAACAGCAGGGATCCATGAATGTGGACTCCCTGCTGTTTTAATTATGGGCTTTAGCCTGTTGAGTGCATCGGAGTT
>OHMT01001014.1_pt1 | contig 12289 bp, 7 predicted proteins | sample 1569371 | NCBI WGS metagenome assembly OHMT01 (sample SAMEA3879500, study PRJEB24766) | human gut metagenome | biome: human-associated habitat; feature: feces | place: USA | collected 1985/1987 | reverse complement strand
CGGGCGGCAGAATCGTGTGCGTGAAGGTGTACTGCATCCGCACGCAGTTCTCGTAGTAGAATCCGAGAATCTGGTCGTATGTATATCCTAAATTCGCCATCTGCTGTGCCCCGCGTTGGCTCATGCCGATGCCGTGTCCGTAGCGCCTGACGGTCAGCACGAACGTCTCCCCATCCGCCTTGACCGACCAGAGTTCGTTTTTCGTCTTGTTAATGGACAGATTGAGTGCGCTTTCCAGCTCGCTGAAAATGTCGAACGTCAGCGTCAGGCGGCGCGTTTCGCCATCCACAAGCGCCGTCACTTCAAAATCCAGCTTCGTATATAAGCGGCTGGGTGCGGCATACTTCGGTGTGTGCGGCGTAACAGCCTCGATGCGCAGAATCGTCGCATTCGGCGCTTTCGCCTGCAACAGGCGCGTCAGGGTCTGATTCTGACTCGCGTGGGAAAATGCAGCGTAAATCGTCATCTTGCGCGTGCTGCTGTACGGGTTCATGCGGTCGAACGGGTCGTCCTTAACCGTCAGGTAATTCACGCCGGATGAGCCCCACGCGTTGCGGGCGGATTCGGTCTGTCCGCCGTTGGACGCGGTGTAGTACGTCCCGGTCAGCTTGCCGTCGTTCATGGCGACGATGCCGCGCGTTGCGTCCACCGCCTCCGCCGCCCGGTCGCGCTCCGCCGGACTGCCGTTGTACACCTGGTCAGCGGTCGTGTCCACAACGTCGTAGATCTTCGATGCGTTCGCATTCATGGCGCGCAGGGTGTACGTCCGCGCCGCAACTGCCTGTGCTTTCAATGCTTCCAGCGCCGATGATGACCCCATTTCATACGGCACGACGCCGTAGAGGTACGATTCGATGTACACATTCGCCACGACGTACAGCCGGTACGTCCCGCTTTCCAGCTTCGACACAAGGTGCAGGTCACCGGGGTAGACGTTTTGCGGTCTTCTTGCCTGTGCAATGCGGAACCCGCCGTCCGTCTGCCGCCGCCTGAGCGCCATCTCCCGCCCCATGCTGACCGTCTCGCCGCCCCGCGTCAGGCGGATTTCGCCCGTCGCGCTGCTGTGGCTGATGCTGATTTGCTCGCCGCCGGACAGCGCCATCGTCTGCCCGCCGCTGACCGCCATTGCGCCGACTACCGTCACTGTGAGTGACGAGGGATTGCTGCCAATGGACAGCAGGCGCACACGCACCATGCCGTTGCGTGTGGCAGCGCTCCGCTCCAGCGGCGCGGAGTGCACGGCAACATCCGCCGTATCCTCGGCGAATGTTGTGGGCATTGCGGAGAGCATCAGGAAAAGCATCAGAAGCAGGCACAGCGCCCGTCGAAATCGGAATTGCACGGGAAAATCCTCCTTGTGGTGGTACTTCTCCTCCATTGTAGCAGAAAGCGCCCGGCGTGTCATGCAGATTGTAACAAACCGCGCTGGAAATTTCCGTCACGCACAAAAAGGCAGGCGCTCCGACCTGTTGGGTTCAGGTCAGAACGCCTGTCGGATGATGCGGATTATTCCTGCGTTTCCGCTTTCTTCGCGCGCGGCTTGCGGGCAGGTTTGTCTGCCGTTGCCGCTTCCTTCGCTGCCTTGTCCGCCTCGATTTCCGCCTTCGTGCGGCGCTTGCGGGCGGGCTTCACGGGAGCTTCCGCGGTCACTTCCGCCACAGCGGCTTTTGCCGCCTTGTCAGCTTCAATTTCCGCCTTTGTGCGGCGCTTGCGGGCGGGCTTTGCAGGCGCTTCGGCGGCTTTCGCGGCTTCCTTCGCCGCCTTCTCCGCTTCCTTCGCCGCCTTGTCAGCCGCAATCTGCTCCTTCGTGCGGCGGACGCGCTTGGGCTTCACGAGCGCTTCTGGTTCTTCCTTCTCATACGGATACGGGACGACCACTGGGTTCGCCTCCGCGTCGTCGTCAGAAGATGTCTTCTCCTGATTCGATGCGGAGTCATGGTCGAAACGCCCGCTCACCAAGCCTTCGTACAGTTCCATATATTTCTTAGAGGAGTTCGTCCAGCTGTAATCGCCAGTCATGCCGCGCTGCTGGAGCGTGTGCCACACATCCTTGTGGTTCTCGTAGTAGTCGATGGCACGGTTGATGACATTGAGCATGTCATTGGCGTTGTAGTTGAAGAACGTGAAGCCATTGCCGTCGCCGGTGTACTCGTTGTAGGACAGCACCGTGTCGCGCAGACCGCCCGTTTCGCGGACAATCGGCACTGTGCCGTAGCGCAGGGCAATCAGCTGGCTCAAGCCGCACGGCTCGAACTGGCTGGGCATAAGGAACATGTCGCAGCCCGCGTAGATTTGATGCGCCAGCGCGTGGTCCATCGCAAACCGCGCCGCGACCTTGCCCTTGAACTCGCCCTCTGCCCACGAGAACAGATTGACATAGCGGCTCTCGCCCATGCCCAGCACAACCAGCTGCACGTTCTCGCTCATCAGGTCGCCGATGATGTAGTCCACGAGGTCAAGCCCCTTCTGGCTGCTCAGGCGGCCGACCATGCCGATAATCGGCACATTCGGGTCAACGGTCAGACCGAGCTTTTCCTGCAGTTCCGCCTTGCACTTTGCCTTGCCGGACAGGTCATCCGCGGTATATTCCGCCGGAATGCGCGCGTCCGTCGCGGGATTGTAGTCCGCCATGTCGATGCCATTGAGCACGCCGAACACTTCATGCTTGCGCGCGCGGAGCAGACCATCCAGCCGCTCACCGTAGTATGCCGTCTGAATTTCCTCGGCATAGGACGGGCTGACGGTGGTGATGATGTCGGAATACACCAGCGCAGCCTTCATGAAGTTCGCGCAGCCGTAGCATTCCAGCTTGTCGTCCGTCCACAGGCTGTCGCCCAGACCCAGCACGTCCTGCACTTCGCGGATGCCGAACACGCCCTGATACTGCAGATTGTGGATGGTGAACATGGTCTTGATGTTCGCGAAGAACGGCAGGTGCGCATACTGAATTTTCAGCAGTGCGGGCACCATGCCGGACTGCCAGTCATGCGCATGAATCACGTCGGGCTGGAAGTCCAGCAGCGGCAGGGCGTTCAGCGCCGCGCGGCAGAAGAAACCAAAGCGTTCGTACTCGTCGCCGCCCATGCCGTAGATATACGGACGGCCAAAATAGAACTTGTTGTCCACAAAGTAGAACTTCACGCCGTCCTTTTCCAGCAGTTCAATGCCGCAGTACTGACGGCGCCAGCCCAGCGCGACCTCGAAATCAGTCACATGGGTCATCTGGTCAACATACTGCTTCGGCACCGCCGCATACAGGGGCAGCATCACGCGCACGTCGTGACCCTGCTTCGCCAGAACAGGCGCCAGCGCGCCGACAACATCCGCCAGACCGCCGGTCTTGATAAACGGGACGCACTCGCTCGCCGTAAAGAGAATTTTCATCGTTTCTATCCTCCATCAGAAATATTTCCTGCCGGGGGCAAGGGAAAAAATTACGGGAAATAACAAACCGCACCAATAGTATAGCACATATTGGCGCGGTTTGCAAATCCGAACCGCGTCAGTGATTCAGGCGATTCGTTTGTTAGATGACGACATTCTTCGCGATAACAATCGGGTACGCCGCCGGGCCGATGAGCCGCGCGCTGCGCTTGATGACCGTCTGCTTGTCCAGAATGCAGTTTTCGATGGAAGCGTCGTTGTGCACCTGACCATCCTGCATGATGATGCAGTTCTTCACATGCGCACCGGGGGCAATGCGCACGCCGCGCGCCAGCACAGAGTTCTCCACCGTGCCTTCAATGATGCAGCCATCCGCCACCAGCGAGTTGACGACGGTCACATTGTCGCCATAGCGGGCGGGCATCTCGTCGCGAACCTTGGTGTACACAGGCAGCTCCGCCGTGAACAGACGATGGCGAATCTGGGTATCCAGCATATCCATATTGAACTTGAAGTAGCTCTGCACGGAGTCCATGCGCCAGCACAGACCAGTGTACGCCCACGCATTCACGCGCGCCGTGCCTTCCGTCACCAGACGGAGCAGCACATCACGGTTGAAGTCATGATAGCCGTGCGCCACGCCCTTGTCCACCAGCGTGCGCAGCAGCTCACGCTTCATCACGACGACCTCCATGCTCGTCAGCGGCAGGTTCGGATGCGTCGGATCAACTTCCATGTCCGTCACCATGCCGCTTTCGTCCACCGCCAGATAGCAGCCCAGTTCGTCGCGCTGCATGTTCGGATCAGCAGTGTACATGATGGTGATGTCCGCGCCGCTGTTCTGATGATACGCCACAAACTCCGCGATATTCGCGTTGTAGATGATGGTGGAGTTGCTCAGCACCAGATATTCCTGCTTGGAGCGGGAGAGATAGTTGGTGTTGGAGCGCAGCGCATCCAGCATACCAGAGTACACGCCAACATTTTCGCGCGTCAGGAACGGCGGCAGCACCTTGAGACCGTCATTCTTCCCGTGCAAATCCCACTCCTTGCCGGAGCCGATGTGATCCATCAGGGAGTGATAATTCTTCTGCATGATGACGCCGACGTTCTTGATGCCGCCGTTGACCATCGAGGACAGCAGGAAGTCAATGACGCGGTAGCGGCCGCCCACAGGCAGCGCCGCGATGGCGCGGGTCAGGGTCAGCTCGCGCAGATTGGCGTCATTTTCGCCGGTGTAGATAACACCCATTACGTTTTTCATTTTCTTACATCCTTTCCGCTGCTGTGATTATCAGAATTTGGTGTTTTCGTCCACCTGCTGACCCGCGGTCACGCTGACACCGGCGGGAAGGGTGACGCCCTGACCGACGACGGCGATATTGCCCGTCTCTTCGCCGACCATGCAGCCCGCACCAATCACGGCGTTCTCCGCCACAATCGCCCGGCGGACAACCGCGCCGCGCTTGATGACCGCATAGGGCATGACAACCGAGTCAATGACGCTTGCACCCTCTTCAATGGTCACGCCTGCGAAAATCACGGAGTGCTGCACAGAGCCGTAGACTTCCGAGCCTTCCGTAACCAGCGAATCGCTCACGACAGCGCCCTTGGCGATGTAGTGCGGCGCAAGGCCCGGATTCTTGGCATAGATGCGCCACTTCTTGTCATGCAGGTCAATCGGCATGGGCACACTGAGCAAGTCCATGTTCGCTTCCCACAGGGACTCAATCGTGCCGACGTCCTTCCAGTAGCCCTCGAAGTTGTATGCCACCATGACCTGCTTGTCGTTCAGCATCGCGGGGATGATGTTCTTGCCGAAGTCGTTGGCGGATGTCTTGTCTGCCTCGTCCGCGGTCAGGTACGCGCGGAGCTTCGCCCACGAGAAGATGTAAATGCCCATAGACGCCTTGTTGGACTTGGGCTGCTTGGGCTTTTCTTCAAATTCAACAATGTTGTCGTCCGCGTCCGTATTCATGATGCCGAAGCGGCTCGCTTCTTCCCACGGCACAGGGCGCACAGCAATCGTCGCATCCGCGCCTTTGCGGATGTGGTACTGCAGCATGGCGTTGTAGTCCATCTTATAAATATGGTCGCCGGAGAGAATCAGGACGTAATCCGGGTCATACTGCTCGATAAACGCCATATTCTGATAGATGGCGTTTGCCGTGCCGCGGTACCAGTCGCCCGTCTTGCCCGTCTGATAGGGCGGCAGGACGAACACGCCGCCGGTGGACAAGTCCAAATCCCACGGTGCGCCGGAGCCGATATAGGAATTCAGTTCCAGCGGCATATACTGCGTCAGCACGCCCACGGTGTCAATGCCGCTGTTGGTGCAGTTGGACAGCGGGAAGTCAATGATGCGGTACTTGCCGCCGTAGGGAACAGCCGGCTTTGCCACCTTCTTAGTCAGGACACCCAGACGGCTGCCCTGTCCGCCTGCCAGCAGCATGGCAACACAGGTCTTCTTTTTCATGATGAGAACACGCTCCTTCATCCTTGTTTCTTGCGAAGCGCACCGACCGTGCAGGATTCGCGCCGCCCTCGGTGCACCAGGTGGCACGGTGATGTATGTGAAACAGCGCTTTCGCTCCTCCCCCGATTGCGGCGAGCGCCGATTCAGCCGATGGAAATGGAATTGGCTTTGCCGGCGGACTTTTCCGGCAGGGGCTGCGGTTTCTTTGCCGTTTGGGATGCTTTCTTTAGCGGCACATCCGCGATTTCCGGCACGACGCGCACTTTCTTCGCCTTCTCCGGCAGCGGGTCGCGCTGGTAGGTGAAGTACACCGTCGCGAGCGGCGGTACGCAGATATCGCAGCTGTATTGGAAGTCCTGCAGCTGCTCTTCTTCCGTGCGAATCGCCCAGTTGTTGTACTGATTCGAGCCGCCGTACTCCTTGCGGTCGGTGTTGAAGCACTCCGTCAGCGTACCCATCTGCGGCAGCCCGATGCGGTACTGCGGATGGAACACAGGCGTGAAGTTCGTCACGCACAGGAGCGAGTTGCCCCGCTTATCCGTGCGCAGGAACGCAACGATGGAGTTATCGCTGTCGTTCGCCTGAATCCACTGGAAGCCGTCCCAGCTGTCATCAATCTGGTAGAGCGCGGGCGTCGTGCGGTAGATTTCGTTCAGGCGCTTGCAGCACTGCTGCACCTGCGGATGATTCTCGTACAGCAGCAAGAACCAGTCCAGCTGGTCATCATACTTCCACTCGATGAAGTGCCCAAACTCGCCGCCCATGAACAGCAGCTTCTTGCCCGGATGCGCCATCGTGTAGCCATACAGCGCGCGAAGTCCCGCGAACTTCTTCCACAAGTCGCCCGGCTGCTTGTCCAGCATAGAGTGCTTGCCGTGTACCACCTCGTCGTGGCTAAACGGCAGGATGTAGTTCTCCGAGAAGGCGTACATCAGCGAGAACGTCAGCTTATCATGGTGATACTTGCGGTAGACCGGGTCGAGCTTGATATACGCCAGCATATCATTCATCCAGCCCATGTTCCACTTGAACCCGAAGCCCAGCCCGCCCAGATAAATCGGGCGCGTTACCATCGGATAGGCGCTGGATTCCTCCGCCACCATCATCACACCGGGAAAATCACGGTAGACGGTTTCATTCATCCGGCGCAGGAAAGCAATCGCATCAAGATTCTCGTGTCCGCCGTACTTGTTGGGCAGCCATTGCCCCGGCTCACGGCAGAAGTCGTACATCAGCATGGACGTGACCGCATCCACGCGCAACCCGTCGGCGTGATACCATTCCAGCCAGAAGCAGGCGTTGGAGAGCATGAACGAGTTGACCTCGCCGCGCGCATAGTCGAACATGTGCGTCCCCCACTGCGGCATATCGCCGCGCCGGGGATCGGGATGCTCATAGCAGGGCGTACCGTCGAAGCGGCGCAGTCCCATTGCGTCACGCGGGAAATGCGCGGGAACCCAGTCCAGCAGCACGCCGATGCCCGCCTGATGCAGCGCGTCAATGAGCGCCATCAGTTCCTTCGGTTCGCCGAAGCGCGCCGTCGCCGCATAGTAGCCGGACACCTGATAGCCCCACGACATATCCAGCGGATGCTCCATCACCGGCATGAACTCCACATGCGTGTAGCCCATTTCTTTGAGGTACGGCACGAGCTGTTCGGCAATCTCCGTATACGTCAGGAACGTGCCATCCTTGTGCCGCCGCCACGAGCCAAGGTGCATCTCGTAGATGTTCACCGGACTGTGGTACGGGTCGTAGGACTTGCGCGCCTCCATCCAGTCCGCGTCGCCCCAGCGGTAGCCGCTCAGGTCGTAAATACGGCTGGCAGTGTCGGGGCGCATCTGCATGGCGAACCCATAGGGGTCAGCCTTGTCCTGCCACGTTCCGTCCTGCGCCTGAATGCAATATTTGTAGGTTGTCAGTTTCTTTGCAGCGTCGGGATAATCATAGCGTTTCGGGTCACTCTTCACGTCGAAGGTTTTCGCGGGCAGCCGCACTTCCCATGTACCGTCGTAGACCTTCTGCATGGGCGTTTTTTTCCTGTCCCACTGGTTGAATTCGCCAATGAGAGAAACTGCCCGCGCGTTCGGCGCCCAGACAGCGAAATGCCACATTTCCTGTCCGTCCTGCGTCACCGGGTGCGCGCCGAGCATCTCATAGGCTCTGCGGTTCGTTCCCTGATGGAACTGGTCCCGCACCGCGGCGGTCGGGCCGTTGTAGCGCATAGTTACACCTGCCTTTGCTTGCGTTGCGTTCCTCCGCCTGCAATCGCGGAGAGCCGCGTTTGCGTTCTTCACTCTTTTCACTTACTATTGAATCACTTTTATGCATTTTCGTCAAGTCATATTCAGCATTTTCTCCTGCATTTTTTGTGATTTTCGGAAAGTGCGTTCATTTTGACCGTAGACGATGCGGTAAGTATTTCGCCATTGCCGACATAAATTCCTGCTCATGCACGAAATTTTCCGCGCATAAACTGGTTTTGCGCCGTCGGAGCAAAAACTGTTTCCCTCGTGCGGCGATTTGTGCAATCCGAACATTTCCCGAAATTTCTGCGAAAAGGTTGTGTGCCCATGAAACAAAAACAACTGTTGTCGTTTCTTGTGTGTATCCTGATGCTTTCTTCCTGTGCCGCGCCGACCGATTCCGCGCTTGACAGCGGCTTAACACTCCGGGTCTACTTCGCCGATGCGGAGGAAATCCGTCTGCTGCCGCTGGAAGACTACGTTTTCGGCGCATTGGCGGCAGAGATGCCCGCGAATTACGCGCCGGAAGCGCTCAAATGCCAAGCAGTTGCCGCCCGTACGCGTGCCGTCGCGCAGAGCCATGCGTTCGGCGGAAATGGGTGCGTCCGCCACCCGGACTGCGATATCTGCACGGACAGCGCGTGCTGTCAGGCATACCAGACGGATGCGCAGCTGCACGCCCGCTGGGGCAGCGAGTACGTCGTCCTCCGCGCGCGCATTGACCGCGCGGTCCGCGCAACAGACGGCTTGCTGCTCACCAGCGGCGGCTTGCCCATCGAAGTGCTGTACCACGCCTGTTCCGGCGGAAAAACCGAAGATGCCGCCGCCGTGTTCGCATCCGCCAAGCCGTATCTGGTCAGCGTAGACAGTCCCGGCGAAGAGGGGTACGCCGGATTCCGCGCTGACACGTCCTTCTCCTGCAAGGAAGCGGCAGATCTGCTCCTGCGCGCTTTTCCCGGCTGCGGCGTGACGGCGGACACGCTGCCCAGCGCGATTCGTCTGCAATCCACGACCGCTTCCGGGCGCGTCGCGACGCTGCTGGTCGGCAGTCAGACCGTCCGCGGCGCTGATTTCCGCAAAGCGCTTTCCTTGCGAAGCACCTACTTCACTTGGGAGGCGGATGGCGACCGCATCGTTTTCCACACCGTCGGATACGGGCACGGCGTCGGCTTGTCGCAGGCAGGCGCGCAGGCGATGGCGGCGGGCGGTGCGGATTTCTCGGAAATTTTGGCGCACTACTACCCCGGCACGCAGCTGACATGGATGGATAAAACAGGTTTTTCCGGCTCATAATAGGAGAAAACGCCCCATGCGGCATGGTTGAGGTGATTTTCTCATGGCTGACCGTCACTTTCGTTCTCTTTTCCGCGCGCTGCATCTGCGCCGGGAGCAGTGGACATTTCTGCTGATGGCGCTGCTGTGCGTCTCGGTGATTGTCGGCACGGCACTGTGGACGCGGCAGGCGGAATTCGCACGCGTGACGCCGACCCCGCCTGTCTCCGGCGACATATCCGCCGCGCAGCTGCTCCAGCAGTCGCTTGACAGTGCGCAGACCGCCACGCCCGCGCCGACGGTCTCCCCCACCGTCCGCAGCGTTACCACGCCGCTCGAAAGCATGACGCTGCTGCGTCCCTTCGACAACACGCGGATGCGTCAAAGCAGCGCCACGGGCTTGTGGGCGCTGCACGATGCGGCAGATTACGCTGGTGCGGAGGGTGCGAAAGTCAGCGCCATGGCGGACGGCACCGTCATCAATTGCGCGGACTGCGGCATTTTCGGCGCGTACGCGGAAATCGACCACGGCGGCGTCCTCGTGCGCTATGCGAACCTGTCGATGCTCTACGCGATTCGCGCGGGCGATCCGGTTCGCGCTGGGCAGACGATTGGCTTCATCGGGCGCACGATGCCGGAGGAATGTGACCTGCCAGCGCACCTGCACCTGCGGATTGTCGTCGGCGATACAGCGGTTGACCCCGAAAAAGTGCTGCAAAACGGCGTTTTTCCTGACCCGTAAAAAAAGACGCACATGGGTGTTGCATTTTCATCGAAATCGGCGTATAATACAGCAGGTTGAACTTGTATTATAACGTCTTATTCGACTTGGAAGGAGCGATTCCCCATGTGCGGCATCGTTGGCTATATTGGCGCGCAGCAGGCGCAAGACATTTTATTGGACGGACTTTCCCGATTGGAGTACCGCGGCTATGACAGCGCGGGCATTGCGGTCATGGACGGCGGCATCATCCGGCTGAGCAAGGCGAAGGGACGGCTGGCGAACCTTGCCGCGCGGGTGGCATCAAATCCCCTGCCCGGCACCATCGGCATCGGTCACACGCGCTGGGCAACCCACGGCGAACCAAACGACATCAACGCCCATCCGCACACGGACATGAAAGGGCATATCGCCGTCGTCCACAACGGCATCATCGAGAACTACGAGGAGCTGCGCACTCAGCTGAAGGCAAAGGGCTGCGTGTTCGTATCCGAAACGGACACGGAGGTAATCGCCCATCTGCTGCATACGCTTTACGACGGCGACATGCTCTCGACCATTCTGCACGCGCAGACGATGCTCGAAGGCAGCTACGCATTGTGCGTTCTGAACGCCGAAGCGCCGGATACGCTCTACTGCACGCGCAAGGATTCTCCGCTTGTCGTCGGGTTGTCCGACGGCGCACAGTACGTCGGCAGCGACATTCCAGCGCTGATTCGCCACACGCGGACGGTGGAGCTGCTCGATGAACGCGAAGTCGCCGTGCTGACCCGGAGCGGCGTACGCGTGTACGACCATTTCGGCAACGAACGTGCGCTCAAGCCCATTCACGTTGATTGGGACGTGGAAGCAGCAGAAAAAGGCGGCTATGCGCACTTCATGCTCAAGGAGATTCACGAAGAGCCCGCCGCGCTGAAAAAGACGTTTTCCGCCCATGTGGACGCAGAAAGAATGGCGATTCGCCCCGGCGCGTTCCCGATTTCGGCGGAAGAAGCGAATTCCCTGCGCACGCTGACGATTGTCGCCTGCGGCACGGCATACCACGCGGGCGTTGTCGGCAAATATGTAATCGAGAAACTGGCGCGGCTGCCCGTGGTGGTGGATGTAGCATCCGAGTTCCGCTATCGCAACCCGATTCTGGGCGCAGGCGACTGTTTCCTTGCCATTTCGCAGAGCGGCGAAACGGCGGACACGCTGGCCGCCATGCGCGAGGCGGAGCGGCTGGGCGCGAAAGTGATGGCGCTGACGAACGTCGTCGGCTCATCGATTGCCCGCACCGCTGGGGATTGCGTCATGTACACCTACGCGGGGCCGGAAATCGCCGTCGCAAGCACAAAAGCATACATCACGCAAGTGGAAATGATGGTGCTGCTGGCGATTGACCTCGGCGTGAAGCGCGGACATCTAACGGAGAGCGTAGCATCGGAGCTTCTGCGGCAGATGGCGGACATTCCCGCACTGGCGGAGCAGGTGATGGCGCTCGAACCCGCGGTGCAGCGCTTCTCCAGCCTGTACCACGACCGTCAGCATGTATTCTACATCGGGCGCGGGCTGGACAACGCGCTGGCAATGGAAGCGTCGCTAAAACTGAAGGAAGTCAGCTACATCATGTCCGAAGCGTATGCGGCGGGCGAACTGAAGCACGGCACAATCGCGCTGATTGAGCAGGGCACGCTGGTCTGCGCGCTGCTGACGCAGGAGCATCTGGCAGATAAAACGCTCTCGAACGTGCGCGAAGTAAAGAGCCGCGGCGCGAAAGTCCTCATCGTCTGCCCGGAAGCCCTGCGCGACCGCGCCGTGAAGGATGCGGACGAACTCTGGGTCATCCCGGACGCCGCGTCGGACTTGCTGCCGCTGCTGGCGATTATTCCCGTGCAGCTGTTCGCCTACTACATGGCGGTCAGCCGCGGCTGCGACGTTGACAAGCCGCGCAATCTGGCAAAGTCGGTGACGGTGGAGTAAGGAGACCCCGAGGGCGCTGCCCTTGAACCTGCCAGAGGCTCTGCCTCTGGACTCCGGCAGGGCTCTGCCCTGCACCCGCGAAGGGTCTTCGACCCTCTCGACACCCTTTTCGCGATTCAGTTGATGACACTCTCATGCAGTGCCCGCGTGTTTATCCTATGAACCTTCGGTTCATACTATTTCCAAATGAGAATGCGCCAAGATGCGCCGCGAATTTTTCACGTTGGC
>OHMT01001008.1_pt1 | contig 12361 bp, 10 predicted proteins | sample 1569371 | NCBI WGS metagenome assembly OHMT01 (sample SAMEA3879500, study PRJEB24766) | human gut metagenome | biome: human-associated habitat; feature: feces | place: USA | collected 1985/1987 | reverse complement strand
TCAGCCCCATTTTCGACAGTATATCCAAATCCAATTACACATCGGCTTTTGACATGGAAGTGCTGAAACAGGCTTCCGCACACGGTATCATAGATAAGAGAGTGATGGCATTAGGGGGAATCACGACGGAAAACATGGCCGTAGCAAAAGAGCTCGGATTCGGGGGAGTTGTGGTATTGGGCGATTTGTGGAATCGTTTCAACATCCATTCTACACTGGATTACAAAGAATTAATCAACCATTTCCGCAAGCTGCGCAAGGCAGCCGACTGACAAGACAAGCTACTTCTAAAATTAATACGTTATAGAGAGATGAGTGCAAATAATTCATTTATGGTTTTTTCGGGAACCAAATCCAAGTATCTGGCGGAAAAGATCTGTTCCAGTTTAGGATGCCCGCTCGGCAAATTGGTGATTACCCACTTTGCCGACGGAGAGTTTTCCGTGTCATACGAAGAGTCTATCCGTGGACGCGACGTATTCCTGGTACAGTCCACGTTTCCAAACTCAGACAATTTAATGGAACTCCTGCTGATGATCGATGCGGCCAAACGTGCTTCGGCTAAAAGTATCATTGCCGTCATCCCCTACTTCGGTTGGGCACGGCAGGACCGTAAGGACAAACCCCGTGTGTCCATCGGTGCGAAGCTCGTGGCGGATATGCTGAGTGTGGCCGGGATAAACCGATTGATTACGATGGACTTGCATGCCGATCAGGAACAGGGATTCTTCGATGTGCCGGTAGACCATCTGTATGCTTCCAGCGTATTGTTGCCTTACATCAAATCCTTAAACCTCAAGAATATCGTAATTGCGGCTCCTGATGTAGGCGGTTCGAAACGTGCAAGCACCTATTCCAAATACCTTGAATGCCCGTTGGTGCTGTGCAACAAAACAAGAAGCAAGCCCAATGAAGTGGCCGACATTCAAATCATCGGCGAAATAAAGGGAGCAGACGTCATTTTGGTAGACGACATGGTAGACACTGCCGGAACCATTACCAAGGCAGCTAATCTGATGAAAGAAAAGGGAGCCGCCTCCGTGCGTGCCGTGGCCACCCATTGTATCATGTCGGGACCGGCTTCGGAACGTGTACAAGACTCTGCCCTTGAGGAACTGGTCTTCACCGACAGTATCCCTTATTCCAGCCGATGTGCCAAAGTCAAGCAAATCAGCATTGCCGACATTCTGGCTGAAACCATCAGACGGGTGGAGAACAACGAATCCATCAGTTCGCAATATCTAATTTAACCCGTATTTTTATTAATAAATACAATATTTCACAAGAAGGCCGCCACAGATTTCAAAATCAGGAATTCCGTGCGGCCTTTTTCTAACACTCACAAACTTATGAAAACAAAAAATCTGTTTATATCAGGTCTCATAGGCCTTTTCGCCTCTTGCTCGTCGCAGAACTGTAAAATAGAGGGAACAGTGGAAAATGCCAAGGACGGCGATACGCTGTATCTGGCACGAATGTCCGACGGTAACTTCACCCCAACCGATACGATTATACTGCATCAGGGAAAATTTACCCTCCAGGAAAAATGCGATTCTACCATCATTGCCAGTTTCTTCTTTTATGACCAAGAAAGCAATGAAGTCTACAGCAATATTTTCTTTATGGAAAAGGGAAACATTCAGTTGAATATCGGTCCGGAAGGAAGAGTGTCGGGAACAGAAAACAACGACATCTACCAAGAAATTACAGATTCCATTTATGCCCTTCACGAGCGGATGAGCAATATTTATGCACGACAGGCTCCGTCCGATACGGCTGAATACAGTCCGGATGAGAAAACGGAACAAGAACTCGTGACTTTGGAACAGCAATCCAACCGGTTCGTGACTGAAAGTGTGAAGAAATACATAGATAAACCGGTCGGATATTTCCTCTTTCTTTCCTGTTATAATATGTTTACCCCGCAAGAGGTGCTCGAACTTTCACAGAAAGTATCATCACACTATAAAAACAGTAACGCGCTGAAATACATTGAAGAAGATGCCGAAAGAAGTAATATGACCTCAAACGGACAATCCTTTATAGACATCACCATACCGTCCATGGACGGAGGCGAACTCAAACTCTCCGACATCATCCGGGACAATAAGCTGACCTTGGTAGATTGTTGGGCCAGTTGGTGCGGCCCCTGTCGTGCAGAAATGCCGAACGTAGTGTCGCTGTATGAGAAATACCACAAGAAGGGACTCGAAATCGTGGGTATCTCATTCGATGAGGATGAAACCGCATGGAAAAATGCAGTAAAGACAATGCACATGACTTGGCCCCAAGCTTCGGAACTCCGTTCCTGGGACAACATCATGACACAGAAGTATGGCGTAACGTCTATCCCCTACACTATTCTGATAGACAGTAACGGTACTATCATAGGTCAACAACTCAGAGGTGAAGAACTTGAAAACACAGTCAAACAGTATTTGGAGTGATTTCATCAAATGTCAAAAAGGCCGTCTCCCAAAAGTAAGGAGGCGGCCTTTTTCTGTGTCTCATGCGAGAAGACGGAGCAAAACTAACGGACAATGAGTTTCTGTGTCCTTACGCAGCCTTCCTGCTTCATGCTTATCAGGTAAATGCCTTGTCCATACAATCCCGTATCCGTCACGCTGCCCGGCATCACGTTACTCTGCCACAAAACACGTCCGTCCAAATCATAAACGCGCACTTCCACTTCTTCGCTTCGTACCGAAATCACACAAATCCGCCCGTTTTGCATTGTAGCCGACAATTCCAAGTCGTGCGTCGGTACATCTGCGATTGCATTCGGTTCATCAGAAAGCTGTACCGTGATTTCATCCGGACAGTCCGTTCCGATAGTGAGCGTCCCATAATACCTTTCTTCCTTGTTGACTACCAAATCATAAGTACCGAGTGGTAACGCATAGGCATTGTTATCTGTGTAACAAGTCAATGTCTCACCCTCCTTAGACAAATACATAGGATAAGACTCCATCATAATGCCCGGCTCACTCAATTCACTACCGTCGGGCATGACAAGCTTAACTTTGAACACCCTGTATTGGCTCAAATCCACTTCCACGACCTTATCTTCATCGCCTATCTCAAACGTACCCTCCAAAGGCCATGTGTTCGACTCGTACCCCAAACCAACATTCACACTGCTAAGCGCATAAGAATGTTTACCTTTCCGAAGCATTTGACTTTGTTGGTTGCTGACCCAAATCCTGCCATCCACCACAACGGAAATACCCTTAGCCTTTTCAGGTTGGTTTACCATTTTGAATGTCACTGCGCAGAAATCCTCCGGATTGAATTGGAAGTCAACCACCACGTCTTGGTCCGCTATTTCAAAATAGAGCGTATCATTGTAACTATACTGGACGTTTTGATAAAGGGCTACATACTTTCCGGGAAGCAAGAGGCGGTCGCCATTCACACCGTCTTGGTATTCATCTATTTTCTGCCCTTCCTTGAATACGTACACACGTTCCATCGAACCATGAATTTCCTTTTGATTTACAGTGAAGTCCACAGCACGGTAAGCACTGAAATCCAACGTTTCGGCTACATCGTTTCCTTTGATTTCCACACTGAAATCAACAGAACCTCTGTGGTCATCAAGGTCACTGACACTGACCGTACCGCTATAAGTTCCCTGTGGCAACATCATGCTGCCTGCGTATTCCACCGGAGTAACACTTTTGTCCAAAGGCAAAGTAAAGGATTCATCCACCTCTTTTATTTCCACCGAAGGTCTAGACTCAGTCGTTTGGTCATGGTACATCTCGATGCCTTTCACCCTAAACGCGAGACGTTTGTATCCCTCGAATGAGACTGTTTCCTGCAACATTTCCTCACCCACCATAACTTCTTTCGATATAGGCAAGTAAGCACCATTACCATACGACACGTTTCCACTCACTTCATAGGTGTAACTTCCGGGGTCGGAAAGGAATACCGTGCCATACCCGTCCACATCCGTCCGGGTTGAAGCTATTTCGTAATAATCTTGTTTCACTATTACGCGAAAATCATTGGCCGGACTGCCGTTCTCATCCTTCACCAAGAACTTGATTCCGCAATAGTCATCCTCATTGAAAGCGTATACAATCCGCTCTCCATCCACTTTCAAGTCAAATGTTTGCTCTTTGCCAAACGGATAAGTCTGCGCCCCGTCCGCCGTTTGCAGTTCTGCAACCCAACTGTGCCCTCCGGACGGCATGAGCACGTCACGGTTCTCATCCATGTACAACTGCATCTCTATTCCGTCTATCTTGGCTTTTCCGCCAAACGAATAGCCGTCGGGAGGAGTCAGCTTAGCCGTAAGGTACGTGCCAAAGTCATACTCCAAATTCACATCTTTTCCGTCCAAAGCAATATCGTCTTCCCGTATGCCGAGAAGGTTCTTCGTTGTGTTTTGAAATACAACGGACATGTTCGCACTGGTATATTCCTTTTCTATAAGAAGACCGAATACAATATCATCGCCGTCTTCTTTGTCTTGATAATTCAAGACCCATCTCTTTTCATTCATGTCCCCATCTTTGCAAAGCAAATACGAATCGTACGACAATATGCTGTTTGACTCAGAAGCTTTAAATTTCTTTGCGTTTTTCAACTTGACCGCCAACAATGTCGTACCGACCAGATTCACGTTTTCCGCCACATCCTCATCTGAAATCTTAATATTTTTCCACCGCAAAGTATAAAACGGCTTCTCATAATTGGGCAGATACTGATAATTGCCGGGCATGGCGTAAGCTTCGCACACTCCGCTTGCATCAGTGGTAACCTCAGACCCGGAATAACGGTTATCAAAAGCCAACGTTACGGACAAATTCTCCATGGCCGTCCCGTCACGATCCGTAAATTTGAATTTCACCACATGGCTTTGGCTCAAATCAATATCCACTGCCACGTCTTTATTGACGACCTGATAGGCTACGCTATAGGGAAAGTAACCCGGTGCCATGAACTCCATGGTGTAATATCCCGGAGTACGGTAAACGGCAGTGAACTTCTCAGCCGCAATTCCGTCAATTGTAGCATGCTCCACCGCAGCTCCACCGTGCCCCTTGATATTCCCTAAAGACACTTTGTATTTTCCGTTTTTCGGGGCGATAGGCACAATGCCTTTCTCTTCTTCCAAGTTGACCTCTCCACTACAATCACCGAATACCTTGGTGTTAAACTCCCAGGATATGGCAGGAGCATCCCACCAAAAAGAAAGGATTCCATCATCTCCCATTGTTTTATACGTAGCGCCAGAGCTGCCCTTTGTAGAGACTTTCAAATCACTGCCTTTTACCTGCGCGACTTCCTCATCTGAAAGCCCCACCAGTTGGAACGTCACATAATAACCGTCCAAACTCACATTAACGGCAGAGGATGTACCATCCCAAGAAAAACGCACTGACTCATAATTATAGTCTTTATAATACCGGAACGAATAGGTTCCCGAACTTCCCAACCCTTTTATTACAAAATCACCATTGGCATCAGTATCAAAGCTTTCGTTGTCGAACTGCACCGGCAACCCACTTACCGCAGCTCCCCGTTGGTCGGTCACATGAACCGTAACATCCCGTCCGAAAGTAGCCAAAGAGACCAGTAGCAGCATACATATCAAATAAAATTGCTTCATTTTCTTATGGATTTAATTAATAATGTGATGAATAAACACCATTGCCCTACACAGGATAAGGGCATGAGTCCAAAACGGAAGGAAGACAATAAAAAAGCGTGGAAACTGTATATACTAAAACAACAATGATTTGACTTGATGAATTTTGACGATAATACCTGCAAATAACTGATAATAAGGAAAGAAAGTGCAAAAACCAAATCATAAATAGATTTAAACGAATCATAGTTTATTGGGGATATGTGGGAACATTTACGGGAAAGGTATTACCTTTGTGACTGAAATAAAAAACATATGGACATGAAGATTACCATCATCACAAAGGAATGCAAGAGCAAAGACAAAGACGCTCCTGCAAAAGCCAATCTTTGTTTTCGACTCCGAGATAAGGATGTTGACATCAAAGTCCGTTCCGACATTGAGGTTATGCTTGACTATTGGGACAATGATACACTTTCCTATCGAAGGACAAAGAAATTACCATCTGACGAGCAGAAGAAAGTCAAGGTTTTGGTGCAGACCATTACAACGGCTCTTAGCGAGCAGTATAACTCTGCGACTGCTGATGTTGCATGGATGAAGAATGTGATTGATGAATGTGTCAATCCAACTTCAAGGTCAACAGAGACATTGACTACAGTTGTTTCGAGAATGGAACAATACATTGCGGAACATCCCATGAGTCCGAAATCAGCACTCGTTTATAAACCAACAATCAAGAAGCTTCAACGCTATGAAGCCTACAAGAGGGAAGTAGAAGGAGAGGAAGGCTTCACGCTCTATTGCGAGACTATCCGTCCCGAAGACTACCTTGATTTTAGAGAGTATGTCATAAACGAATATATTCATTACAATGACTACCCTGAGTTTTACGAACAGTTCAGCCTTGACATGCACCCTCCCAAGCAGATGTCAAGCACACAGATTATAGGTATCATGCATCATCTGCGTATTGTTGGGCATTGGTGCATCAAGATGGGGTTCACAACAAACCACTCATGCGATGCGTTCACTATTCCTGCAGCGGTACAAGGCACACCTTTTTATCTGACGATAGAAGAACGTGACAAGGTTTACAATACAAACCTACATAACAAGCCAGAGTTAGAAGTGTATCGTGACTTGTTCATCTTCCAATCAATGGTAGGTTGTAGAGTCGGAGACATGTTCTCTTTTACCAAAGACAATATTGTTGGTGACATATTGCAGTATCTTCCACACAAGACCATGCGCAAACGGTCGCAGACCGTGAGCGTCCCGCTTACCACAAAGGCTATGGAAATATTAAAACGTTACGATGGCAAGCAAGAAAAACTTCTGCCGACAAAGCAAGTGTATCAATACAACGAGGGCATCCGTGCCGTGCTTCGAGAATGTGGCATTAACAGAATGGTTACTATCCTTGACACCGTCACAGGAAAGGAGGTTCAGAAGCCAATATGTGATGTCGCTACAAGCCACATGGCAAGACGCAACTTTATCGGCAACCTATACAAGAAAGTGAAAGACCCCGAGCTTGTGAGTTCCATGACAGGACATGTAAACGGAAGCAGAGCTTTCGCCAGATACAGAGAGATTGATGAGGAAACGAAAGTAAATCTTGTCAACCTCATCAACTAACGTTTATACAATCTACCAGTCATACATCATTATATATAGAGTAGCATGAAAGTAACAGCATTCATCCGAGAAACATCGGCAAAGAACAACATAACCGACCTGGCGCACGTTTATTTCCGTGTGCGTGACGGCAAGACTGACATCAAGGCTGTCAGCGAGTTATCCATCAATCCTAATCATTGGAGCGCGGAACGGCAGGGTTACAAGACACGTGTGGCTCTTGTAGCGGAGGCAAAGCGCACGGCATTCGACAAAGCCGTGCAGGACTTGACGGCACTTATATCCGCACAATATTATCATGGAGCGGACAGCCGTTGGCTAAAAGGTGTTATTGAGGAGTTTCATCATCCTAACATCAACATCCGCCAAGGCAGAAAAGGTGACGAATACAGTCTTGTGTATCAATGCCAGCAGTATGCCGAGAACCATCCGATGGAAAAGGAATCCATAAGGCATCATGAGCATAACGTACGTAAGCTGCAGCACTTCGAGCGTTTCCAAAGGGAAATCATGCGTAGACGAGGTTACACCATGCGACTTGATGCCATAACAGCCGATGACTTGCGTGAGTTTCATAAATATCTGGTAAACGAGGCTGAATATTATGAACATTATCCTCAAATCTTCGATGACATAGAGGAGCGTTTCAAACCACGCCAACTAACGGAAAATTCCATCAATACTATATTCAGAAGAATACGCACGGTTGTGAACTGGTGTTTGAAGCATAATATTACGACAAACGACCCTTTCGCAACCTTTGAGATGCCTAAGGTGCTGGACAGCCCTCCATTTTATCTTACACTTGAAGAACGTGACAAAGTCTACTATGCCGACCTCAGTAACGAAACGCCATCCACACAAGTATATCGTGACATATTCATGTTTCATTGTCTCATCGGCTGCCGCGTGGGAGACCTTGAAAAGATGACACGTGCCAACATCGTTGATGGTGCTGTGGAATACATTGCTGAAAAGACAAAGAACCACAAACCACGCACCATCCGAGTACCGCTCAATGATAAGGCGAAAGCGATTCTCGCTAAATATGCAGACCTTGAAACGAGGTTGTTGCCAAAGATAAATCAGAACATATACAACCGTCAGATTAAGAAAATTCTGAAACTGCTCGGCATTGACCGCATGGTGACTGTTATTGACAACAAGACTCGTGAGCCTATACAGAAACCAATCTGCGATATTGCGACAAGCCACACTGCAAGAAAGACGTTCATCGGCAACCTATACAAGAAGGTGAAAGATCCAAATCTTGTTGCATCTCTTTCGGGACACACAGATGGCAGTCGAGCCTTTGCACGTTACAGAGAAATCGACAACGAGATGAAACGTGAGCTGGTGAAATTGATAGACTGACCTATTGCGAGTTTGCCAAAATTGCGTTTCAAAAACGGATATTCAATAAAAACGTTGGCGTTTAGAAGAAAATACTATACCTTTGCAGACAAACAAGAACCAAAAATATAATAAAAAGGTTTCAAAAATATGGTACAGACATCAAGCCAAAGCACTGTAAATAAGATAGAAAGGAGGCTTAGAGGGAAAGGACGTGGTTCGATAGTCTTTCAACAAGACTATGCAGACTGCGGAACACCATCAGCCGTGAAGTCAACATTCCATCGGATGTACACTGACGGAATGTTGATGCGGCTGGCTCATGGCATTTATTATTACCCCAAAGAGGACAAGGAATATGGACTTGGCATTATCTATCCGTCTGTTGAAGACATTGCCCAGGCTATAGCCAAACGAGACAAGGCGAAGATTGTACCTATGGGAGCATATGCCTTGAATCGTCTCGGATTGTCTACACAGATGCCCATGAATGTCGTGTTCCTGACCAACGGCGCACCACGTAGGATAAAGATCGGAAATGGGCGTGGCATCCTGTTCAAGCATTCTTCTTCGGGCAAGAACTTTGCCTATAAATCAGAGCTGATGATGCTTGTTGTAACAGCCATGCGCGCCATAGGCGAGAACAAAATAACCGACGAGGAACGCAACGTGCTTGTTGAGCACGCAAAGAATGTAAACGACAACGATTTCAACCATGATATAAAACTTGCCCCTGCATGGGTGCGCAAAATACTAATTGCACGATGAAATTCATAGACATACCAGAAGATAGACAACGTGAAGCTATCAATACCGTGGCATTGCAGACCGGATTACCGCCGTCAAGTATCGAAAAGGACTGGTGGGTAACGCAGGTGTTGAAAGCCCTTCATACTTTGCCATATGCAGAACATATTGCTTTCAAAGGAGGTACAAGTCTCAGCAAATGTTGGAACTTGATTGCCAGATTCTCCGAAGACGTGGATATTGCACTCAGCCGAGAATTCCTTGGCTTTAGCGGTGAATTATCGAAAACTCAAATCAGCGACAGACTACGTCGCGCCGCCTGTTCTTTCGTAAGAGAGAAGATGCAGCATGATGTAAGGAAAGCTTTAGTGGATTTGGGCATACGGGCAGATGCCTTTAGTGTGGATGTTGTAATCACACCAGTCACGACAACAGACCCAGAAGTGATAACAATAACCTATCATAGTTTGTATGAAGTATCACCATATATCAAGAATACGGTAAAGATAGAAATCAGCGGCAGATCGATGATGGAGCCTATTGAGAAAAAAGCAATCAACGCTACTATTGACGCCCATTTCAGCAAAGCTCCATTTGCAGAAAAGCCATTTGAGGTGAACGCTGTCATCCCCGAGCGTACTTTCCTTGAAAAGGTTTTCCTGCTGCATGAAGAGTTCAGGAAGAGCAAGGTCAGAGTGGAGCGTATGTCTCGCCATATATATGATTTGGCAATGATGATGGATTCTGAAGGTAATATTGCAGATCGTGCAATCCACAACGAGGCTCTGTACAAGGCGGTACTTGAACATCGCAGAAAGTTCATCGGACTTAAGGGTTTCAACTATGATGAGCTATATCCTGCCACATTATGTATCGTGCCCAACGAGGATATTGCAAGACTATGGCAAGATGACTATAAATTCATGTGTGAGCACATGATTTTCGGACAGGTGCCTTCTTTTGATGAACTGATAAGCAAGTTGTCAATGCTCAACGAGCAAATTAGACAGTTAAATTACCGAAAGGCATGAACATAAACGAACTCGGCGAGGATCTTGAACAGCAGTTCGGCAAGCCTCGCAACATAACAGAAGAGAACGTTAGGTTCATGCTTTCGCTCATAAAGGAAGAATTTGATGGAACGAAAGTGAACGAGAATGTCGAAAAGCCAAGTCTTGAAGCCTTCGGCATGACCATTCTTGCTGTTATGTCATACCAAACTACACCTTGGGAAGAATTGGCAAAGAAACCTTCAATCTACAAGACACTCAAATATATTGCCATTAGAGGAAACGACCATTATGACGAGATGGAGGCATTGACCAAGGAACTGATACGGAAGCACTTTGATGGCATTACCCAAAAGATGGTATTAGGGTTCTTGAAGATTATTCGTGGGGTGTCAAATGAAGAACGTCCGACCAAACTTATTGAATATACTCCATTCGCAGCCCAATACTATGCTATCCAGTACGGACTTCACCAGCTTATCAGAGGTGAACATCCAGATGATGCAGCCGTCATTATCCATTGTGCAATAGAGGACGGCATATTGTTCCCAACAATTCCTCGCAGTCTGCTGGTCGATGAGTTCAACCTGAAGAAAAGTAGTTTCGACAAGTATTTCAGCAAGTATCATATAAACTTGAAATACGAGTCCGATGCCGTCAAGAAACAGGTTGAGGAGAAAATCAAATATCACAGAAGGTCTTTACGAAATGCCATAGGCTACAATGTCACCAATGAAAATAAGGTGCACTTCTACGACCGCAAATTAGGACGCAAGAACTTCCTTTCTATGATTATTGCATATTGTCGCAGCATATTTCGTTTCTGACAATCTGCTACCATTTACAATCCTTAGTCAAACGTAAAACAGCATTTGGCTAAGGATTTTTGATATTGTCACGTTAATTCCATTAACAAAGAGTAGTCAATAGTAGTCGCATCCTACTGCCTATTCAAATATCATCGAGAGCCGTCAAAAGCCATATACCTTTGCACCGTCAATCCGACAAACCAGCGGATTGGCGGTGTTTCTTTTTTATCACGCTGCGAGAAAGAGCATCCTGGTTTACGAGCAAGACAGCGTATGTATAACGAATATCAAAAGAAAAAATATGGTTGACATCATGTCATTGACAAAGATGGGAGGCCAGGTTGCACTAACCATTACTCCCGAAGACCTTCACCATTTTGCAAATGCTCTCTTGGCACAGTCACGCAAGGAATGGGAGGAACAAGCTGCGTCTGTTCGCAAGGAAGAATCTGAGAAAGCCTTTCTTACAACAGAGGAAGTTTGTAAAATTTTCAATGTATGTCCTGCTACCCTATGGCAGTGGCATCGCACTGGCTACTTGCAGCACATCAAGTTTGGCAACAAGAACATGTACCCAGTTTCGGCAGTCAAAGCCATTACACACGCTCGCTCTATGAACGAAACTGTTGCTGGCTATTGCAAACGGAAGAGTAAAGTGGACAAGAACTTGCCTAATGCTTACGACAACGATAGTAAAGAGAGCGTATGACGTATATCGAATACATGAACCAGCTTTGGCGTTCTGCTTTGTTGTCGCCAATGCCAGCGAGTGAGATAGCCTTGTTTGCCTACCTTGTGAACGAGAGCAACAAGCGGTATTGGAAAATGCCGTTTGCGTGCTCCACAACAAGAATATGTGAAGACTTGCGCCTTTCAAGGCAAACTGTCATCACGGCACGGAAGCATCTATCCGAGCGCAAACTTATCGCTTTTACAGAAGGCAAATCCCGCCATCTACCGTCCAATTACACACTGCTTGAATGGACAGATAACTTGACAGTAGGCTTGACGGATAACTTGACGCATGGTTTGACACAGGACTTGACACATATTAAAGATAAAGACAAACACCAAAGCAAAGATTCTTTTATAAAGGGAAGGTGTGAGATTTTTGACAGTAAAAACGGAGGTGTATATGGAAATAGCAAACGAAAAGAAAATCGCAGGACTTGTCCAGTTCCTGCGGAAGGGACGGACTA
>OHMT01001003.1_pt1 | contig 12451 bp, 4 predicted proteins | sample 1569371 | NCBI WGS metagenome assembly OHMT01 (sample SAMEA3879500, study PRJEB24766) | human gut metagenome | biome: human-associated habitat; feature: feces | place: USA | collected 1985/1987 | reverse complement strand
TTTGGTAAACTCACCGTCCGGGTACAGCAGCTTTACATAGCCGCCTACGATCTTACGCACTGCGATCGTGTCACGCTGATTCAGATTTTTACCAAGGCGGAAATACTTATCTAGTGCATCACCGTACTGCTCCTTACGCAGTTCCCGGATAAACTCAGCAAGATAATCCGTGATGAAGCCGTAGTCGTTGGTGAAATGCTCCGGGCGGAATTTTGGAATCTCCCAGCCGGGAATGTAACAATGCAAGCGATCCAAAAATGCAGTGTCTGTTCCCATTTCAGGCGGGAACGGGTCAAACAAGCTGGAGGTTTTTAGCAGCACATCCACACTCTGGTTAATATTTCCCACAAAGACCATCGAGGCCGAGGCTGCCTTTTCCTCTTTGCCACGGGCGAAGGAGCCGGAAGCCATATAGTCCTTCATGATCTGGATGCCGTCTTTGTCCTTGAACTTGATACCAGCAACCTCATCAAAAGCCACACAGTCCCACAGACCCACCAGACCAACAGTCTTTCGTCCCATATTGTAGAACAGGTTTGCCACAGTCGTCTGTCCACCGGACACCAGAATGCTGTTAGGGCTGATTTCCTTATAGATGTGGGATTTACCGGTGCTGCGAGGACCAAGCTCGCAGAGGTTGAAGTTGTTCTCCACCAGCGGCAGCATACGAGCCAAAAGGAGCCATTTCTCCCGCTGGTTCAACTGCTCCGGCTCATAACCGCAAGAACGCAGCATTACATCCATCCACTCGTCCTGCGTGAAGGCTTTACGTCCAGCGCGCACTTCCTCAATGTCGATATGGGGCATCTGGATGGGGGTCAGCTTGCGGATGCTGATAGGCGAAACATCTTTCTGCTTTTTCTGCCGGGGTTCTCTGTCAAGATCTTCCATACCAAAGGTACTGTCACCCTCGGATTCATATTCCAGTTGGACGATGCACCAGATACCACCACAAAGCAAACGGTCAAATTTTTCCGGGTAGTCATCCGTAATGGGCACATTGGAGAGCCCCAGATTGGAAAACTCTGCAAAGAAGCAGTCTTTCTTGATGTCCAGATGCACGGTCACCATATCGATAATGGTGTGGCTGCCGTTCCGACGCAACTGAGAAAGCACCTTCTGCGCCTCATCCGGGCGCACAAAGTTATCTGCCAGAATATGCTTTACGTTCTGCACGCCCTGCTCGATGATCTCCTCATCGTCCGAGCTGCAATACTGCCCCAGCAGAAACTCCAGCACATAGACCGGTACGTTGGCACCTTCCTTGATCTTTTTGGTCAGATCCTTGCGGACGATGCGACCATCAAAGTTTTCCCGCAGTTTCCGGCGCAGTTCTTCCCGGTTTCCCTCTGCTGCCTGATCCATCATTAGCATACGGTGTACCCGCCTTCCTTTTTGTTAGAATCCAAAGCCAAAATCGTCTGCAAAAGCAATATCCATCATCACCGGATGGCGCCACTGTTCCAGACCTGTATCCTCATCGTAGACCACAAGATAATACTGTTTGTCCTTGTCGTACTTCTTGTTCTTAAAGGTAAAACGCAGCCGGAAAATACGCTTTTGTGCGCTGAGCTCCCGGTTGTCTGCCACATAGGTGTTTTCGTTGGAGATCTTCTCGTTGTCCTCCGAGATAAAGAACACCCGGTACTTTGCCGGTTTCACAGTATCGCTGACGGCTTCCGACTGGACAAAATCCATGGAGGTGATCAGATTCGTGATCTTGTGGAGAATGCTGACCAGTGCGATCTCTGCATTCTTGGTCTCCTGATGTCCACGCTCCATTTTGATATCCAGCACTGGCACCAGCATCTCCTGCGGCGAGGAGCCGCCGTGGACGTAGTTGGCACCGCCGCCAGCAACCTTGAACACGTTGCTGCTGACCGGGTAGGAAACCACCTTGGCATCCTGGTTGCCCAGTACTGTGCCCATGCTCATGTGCCCGATGCCGTCATCCTGAAGCGGAGCAGCGGACACCACAAAGCGGCGGTTGACAAAAGCATTTTCCATGCTCTTGCCTGCGATTTTCTCGCTCTCGGACAGCTTATCCCGCTTATAGATAAAGCCGTGGTCTGCCGTTACGATAAAGTGATGGGTGTTTCCGCTGCCATTGATGCGGCGGATCAGATCCATGATCTCCTGCACGGCTTCCTCACAGGCGTTGAACACCTCATCCTCGGTGTTGGGCTTGTCGCCACGGGCATCGATCTGGTTGTGGTACACATAGATGACCTGCCGCTTGGTAAGGACATCCCGCAGGTCTGCCACCTTCATGCTCTTGATCTCGTCAAACTGGATGCAGACACTGTCCGGCACATAGTTTTGCAGCACCTGCTGACGCCCTGCCAGCGTATCGCAGAGGGTGCCATCCACCAGAACCTGAAAGTCATCGGTCATTTCCAGCGTGCGGTGCGGGAGAAGCGCAGCCATGCCCAGCCGGGTGTAGGAGGGCAGCACGCCCAACTGCACGCTCAACTGCGCCGAGCACTTGGGGTCATCCTGCATCCGGGCAAAAAGCTCCTGCCCTACCTCATACCGCATGGCATCGGAGATAATGACCACGGTACGCTCCTTGGCGTAGCGCAGGTTGGCGTTGTAGAAATCTCGCTGCAAGGGCAGCACTGCCAAAGCTTCCTCCTGCCGGGGCCCCTCGTTCCATGCCGGGAGAAGGGTGGCAAGATATTCGTTGGTGTAGATGTTCTCCACCAGCTCCCGCAGCGGTTCAAAGGCTTCGGTGTTTTCCAGCTTGTCGTAATAGAAGTAGAACTTCCGGTACTGCTGGTCTATCTGATGATCTGCAGACAGATACCGGTCCACAATGGCTTTGAAGCCCTCGGCGCTGCGATAGTTTGCCGCCTGCACCATGCAATAGGCGCTTTGCAGCAACCGGTAGGTCTTGTCGGTCTTTCTGCCAAAGTGCATCTTGGCACGCTTTTCGCACACCTCCGGGATGGTCAGCTCGTTGAGCTTTGCCCCAGTATCCTCGGCAAGGAGCCGCCCCATCAGCCACTTGACCAGCACCTGATCCACCGCAAGGAAGGTATCGCACTCCACCAGATCATCGGCACGGCAGCCGGAGAACGCCTGATAGACGTTCAGCCCCTTTGCCACATGATCCGAAAGTTCATCGTACTTATCCCGGTAGAGGACGCTGTTCATCAGGCTGTCGAGGAAGGCAATGATGTTGCCTGCCTTGTAGGACACAAAGGACTTCCACGCCGCAGGCAGCTCCGTCTGCACATAGCGGGCGGTATAGGTGACGAAAAGGGTCACCAGCAGCCGTTCCAGCGTGGGTTTTACGTCCGTATAGCCAAAATGCTGCTCGCACAGCCGCCAGAAGGACGGCAGCAGATCGTACTGTTCAAACTGCTGCAAGTAGGCATTTTCCGACAGGCTGCTCTCAGTGAGCACGATCCGCACCACCTCCTCAAAGGAGCAGGTGCGTGCTTTGCAGATGGCGCTGAGCAGCCCGGTGAGGATGTTTTCCTCGTTGAAGTTCTCGATCTCCAGATCGTAGAACCGCTGGGTGCGCTTTTTATCGGCAAAGAACTTGATGTGCTTTTCGAGGATAGGCTTATACTTTTCCTCAATGCCAAGGTCTACCGACAGCAGTGAGGCACGGTCGGCAAAGAACCGCCGGGAGTACAGCAGGGTGTCCTCCAAGTGGTTTTCCCGCACATCGGGCTTGGGGAACGGGGCGTAGACAAGGTAATTGGTGGTGGTGTCCACCCGTTCCAGAAAGTATTTGGTATAGAACTGGTTATCGGGCTGGAGGTGGTAGAGCTTTGCATTTTCCAGTTCCACGTTTTCCAGATCCTCGGCAAAGTCTGCCTTGTCATCGTACCAGAACACCAGCTTGCGGGTGTCGCCCACAAATTCCGCATTCAGGCGGTCTATAATTTGTTTTAAGTTTAATTCGGCCATTATTATATACCTTGAAATTATTTTAACATTGACATCATTTTTGAGCACGCTTCATTATACCAGTGCTTCATAAAATCTGTCATTGTAGACAGTTTCGGCATTTTTTCTCTTAAGTAATTCCCAAATGGAGGAAGTTCTTTCAGTGAAAAATACTCCTTAAGCAGTTCAAATACATCTGCTCCATCTTCTGCGGCGCACATGAGCATTTCATAGTCTGCAATACTAAAATTAAAGTAACCCACTACTTTAGTACAAGTCTTTTTGCTTTCGATTTCTTTAAAAATTTTTTCATAGTAAAATGGATTTGCTTCAATATTATCCATAGTGACACTGACTATATACATCTCAGTCACATCGGCAAACCTTCCATTTTGGAGTGCCTTTGTACAAAACGCATCTGCTTCTAAAATTGGACACACAAAAAGTTTACTATTGTTTTTATCAACAGCACTATTTTTTGCCATTACTGAACTTAAATTAGAAAATCCCTTTGCCTCAATAACCAATAGGCGATTTGTTTTTTGAAGGTATGCATCAGAAGATTTTGATTTACTATTTCTACTATCGATTGAAAACTCATTTATGAAAGTATAATCTGGATTTTTCATATTGTGGGCGATTTCTTGAACATATCTTTCGAACAACCGCCCATAAAAAGCCATTGCTCTACTATCATTTTCTGGATAGCAGTCTCTAATTAGCCAAAAAAGTTTTTCAAAAAATGCGTTTGAGAGAGTATAATCACTAATCGAAATATATCGTCCTTCATTATCTTGAAGAAATGGAGCTTCCAAAAATTTTGAAAAATCCCATTGACGATCTTGTGATTCAATTGCCCAATCACGTAGTTCTTCGGGTTTAGCTGACAACAGTTCTAATGCTTTTGAAAATATTTCTCTATTTTCTGCTTTTTTATAAGTATCAGCAACTGTTCGCCACGCACTCATATGAGTGATGGGTTTTTCTTCCAGATAATACGGTTGAAGTTCGCAAAACAGTATCGAAGTATATTGTGTTGTCGTTATTCCATATTTAGTTGAAAAATCGTCATAATAGTTTCGGTATTCGCCCCTTATATCTTCTGGAAAATTATCTGCATCTTTATTTAAGATTTCTAGCATATAATACATTCGGAGAAATCTTCCAGAATCTGGCAGATGATGATTTAAATGATATGTTGAAAAGATAAAATGACCTCTGTCAAAACTATGCTCTTCATTTTGGCAAACTTCATCAACCACAATAAGTTGCAATTGTATTATTTTTGCGTAATCAGCATCGGTGATCTTGTAATCAACCTGATTCAATGTTTCATAGTTTCCATAAGCTATAATCTTTTTTAGAAGTATCAAAAGCATTTGAATCGAAATAACGTGCTGATTTTTCCTAAAAATCGGGTTTGTACTCAAATCTTTACAAGATGCATCGCCAAGACATAGAATTATCTTTTTTAGGAACGCTTCATAAGGAAGCTGTATGGAATATCCACATACATTTATTGGCTTCATTTTGCCATGCCTTAGAGTTATCAATTCTGAGATAATAGAAATCGCTTTGTGCATATTTAACTTTTGTATTTCCGGTATTAATTCTGGAGCTGTTCCCGGAAATAAATCAGAGTATCCTAACAAAATCTGTGCATCTGTTGCATCAACATTATATCGACACATAAATACTCCTCTCCCAGCAAATTATTTTTTCTCTTTAACCATGATGTTCTTGCTATCCGCCAGCACCTCGTAGAACTTGCCATCGGCGGCGGTCTGGAGCTTGCGGTAGTTCACCTTTACGCCGTCGTCGAGGTCCAGCGCAATACGAGAAAGTGCCAGATGGCTGATCTTTTCGTCGTAGTCCCGGCACTCCTTCAACTGCTTGGTCAGCTTGTCCTTGCGCTTGGAGGCGGCAGCGGCTTCCCGGGCGTTGGTGGTGTGGTCCATCATGTCCTGCATCCGGTTGATTTCGGATTCATACACACGCTGCATCTTGTGCAGATAGTCCACACGCAGGGTGCCGATGGTATCCGGCGTGTAGCGGTGCAGGTAGGCCAGTGCCTTAAAGCCGTTCTGCTTGCCGCTGTCGAACAGCCAGTAGATGGGCCGCTTGCCGGAGCCGGTGACCGAGTAGGTCTGGCAGTGATCCTTGAAAAAGTCGTTCACAAAGTAGTTGCGGATGACCTCCCGGCTGGTGGTGCCCTTATTGCCCAGCGCCTTGGCAATGTAATCGAGGTTTGCTTCCAGCGTATCTGCACCGTATACCACCTTCAGCCAGTCGCACAGGCGTGCAATGATGTCGTCCTCCAGATACTCCTCATCCGTAATGGGGATCACGTTATCCACATCCGGGGCAAAGGTGCACTGTTTTACGCCATCCTCGGTGCGGAGGTACAGTGCGCCCGGCGCACGCAGCAGACCCGGTGCACCTAAAACACCAGTTCCGGTCACAGCATTGCTGGCGTGGACAAACTTCTCTTCAAAGGGCTGGCCAGCCAGCACAAGCCCGGGCACATCCAGCGAGTAACGGCCAAACATACAGCCCACGGCATAGCTGAGCAGGCTCTTGATATCCCGCTGCAAATCTGCCTTGCGCACGGTCACATCTTTCTCTTCCACTTCCGGGGTCAGTTCATCCTGCAAACCGTAAATATCAATAAAAATGCGGTTCAGTTCTTCCTCGTTGGCTTTCAGCTTTTCAAAGCGCTCCTTGCACTGGCCCTGCCACAGCAAATAGCAAATTTCCAGCGGGCAGCTTGCCTCCGGCAAGTAGCCATAAAAGTAGTCCATAGCAGCAGCTGTACTGGTAGCATCCCATAGGCCCTTGCTCATGTTCACAAGGGGGTGGGTGGTAAAGTCCCAACTTGTTTCAAAAGAGTCCCAGTCAGAACGTGAATTTTCAATACACTCTTCTACAATTAAATTGACCTTTTCAATCTCGCTATCTTTAATGCAAAGCGGTAGCTTTCCAATCGTTCCAGAGCCAGTATTGATTGTTGGATTCACACATTTCACAAAATCCACAACAAGTTTAGTGTTGAGAAAACCCAATGTATACTTTACTATTTCTGCTTTTTGAGCAAATAATCCATTTGCGCCAGAATCAAAGATTGCTCCCTGTGGCGAATACCGAAATCCTGTTTGGCTAGATGTCACACCACTCCATGTTATTGATTCATCAAAGTACCTATCTTCACTTCTTATTTCTTTACTATAGCTGCCATATCTTTCTGCAACATAGCTTTTCAAATATTCACCATCATTTTCCCAATTAACCACATAGTCATTATTGCCAAACCATCTGCGAAATTCTCCGCCTTTATTATAACGGAACCATTTTCTTTTACTTTGTTTTGCAGACTGTCTTGTGAAATCGCCAAGGCCACATTTTAATAGTGAAATTTCAAACCAGCAACGCAAGAAGAGGTTATTGTTTGTTGTAGACATACCATTTCTGGTTTCCAAGACATCATCAATCATTGGGTTGTTCGCAAAAGCGTCCCGAACCTTTTCACTCACCCAATACGCCACCGGACTTCCCGGAATCTTTGCAAAATTATCACTGTATTGCTCAAAATAGTAACCACAATTATGATTGTTGATTGCTTCCAGTGTTTTCTGACGCTGAACTTCCATACCGCCACGGAAATCTGTCAGTCGCAGATAACAGCCTTTTTTCGCAATATAGCCTTTTCTGAATGCAAATGTACAAATTGGAACAGTTGCTTCTTCAAAAGCCGAGTATTCAAACTGAATCAGCGTTTCAATCGTTGTATTCGTATACAGATATTTCCGCATTTTCTCATAACTCTGAATGAACATCCATACATACGGAGTGAGGAAAGCGCAATATCCGTTTGTTCTCGTCATGGTAGAACATTTGACCACAAAAGCCGAGAACATATCACTCTTATAGTCTGCATAATTATCCTGCACAAAACTATTGAGTTTGGCATTCATCTTACTCATGCCAGCATACGGCGGATTCGTAACCGTGACCCAATACTTTCGTGCCATAGTTTCGCCAAGGTCGATGAGCTTTGCCAACTCCTCGGCGGTGTGTTCCACACCGGCACTTTCCAGCGAGATCTGCACCTCATCGTCAATGCCACTTACAAATCGGCGCAGCAATACCCAGTTATACTCCGGTACATTGAGGATGGAGCCGTACTCCTTGGCATCGGTCAGGATATCCAGCAGACCCTCCAACTGCATTTTGGCGGTGTTCTTTTCCAAGTCCGAAAGGCCCGCCCCAAAAAACTTGAGGTGAGCCCGGTTGATGGGGTTGCTTTCCTGAATGGCGTGGACGTGGCAGGTGTTTTCGCCGTTGAGGATGCGGCGGTTGTACTGCCGTGCCCTCATCATTACGGCAAAGTAGGCAAGCTGATAGGCACGGTCGTCAATGTCCAGACCGTAGAGGTTGTGTTCCAGAATGCTCTTGGCGGCATCCCGCTGGCTGTAACCCACGCTTTCGTAGATCTGCATCAGCACGTCAAAGGCATAGACCAGAATATGCCCGGAACCCATGCAGGGGTCGATAAGGGTCAGGTCTTCCGGGTTCAGGGCGGCGTACTCCTTGCGGATCGTCGCCAGCTTTGCCTGTACCTCCGGCTCCTGCGGGGCTTCGTCCAGATAATACTTCCAGCTTTTCCGCAGGTCGCTGTCCGGGTGACCCTCCACCCACAGGCGGCCAAGGCTGTTTTCCACCATGTAGCGGACGATCCAGTCCGGAGTGAACAACTGGGTCACCGCCGGGATCTCCTCTTTGGTGATCTTGCCGTTTTTGGCAAATGCCGCCGCCTTGGGCTCGGTGTTGTAGTATTGATACAGCCAGCCGATGATCTCCACCTGACCGCCCTGCTCGATGTTGAAGTCCTTTTCCGGGATATCGTGGGTCAGCTTGTACACCACGCCCTCCTGATCCACCACCGAAAGGTTCAGCAGGACTTCAGTGTAGTCGGTGGTCTTTTCAAACAGACCGGGCAGGATCTCATTCAGCGCATTGCACTGCTTGATGAACAAAAAGCGGAACAGCTCGTCCAGCTTGTTATCCTGCTTCCACTGGATGATCTGGGCTTCTTCCTCGGCGGTAAAGGGCAGCTCGGCATCAAAGGGGGTGGTGACCAGATCCGGCTCCACCTTGCCGCTCTCGGAGCTAAGCACCCGCAGGTGGGAGGGCAGATAGTCGTTGACCTCCATGAACCGCACCGCGATCAGGCGGTTGAACCATGTATAGGCAACCTCCTCCATGATATACTGGTAGGCGGTGGCGTAATCGGTATCCACCTCCTTCTCCCGGATGGCGCTCACAAGCTGCCGCCGCTGCTTGATGGCCTCGCCTGCCACCAGATACGGCTCCGTTGCACCAAAATCGTAGAATTCAGCTTCCCGCGTACTCTGCGGCAGTGCATCCGCAATCCCTTTTTCGGTAATGCCCATCAGTCCGGCACGGTAGCAGATATCTGCGATCAGCTTGTTCCGTGCCCAGATGGCAAAGTTTTTAATGGCTGTTTTGTTCATGGTTGTATCTCCATTTTTTAGAGTTTCGATGCAAGATAATAATAATACATCACATTTTTTCCAGTAGCATCTTTTTTCTCTTTTACTTCAATTCGAGACTGGTTGTACATATTGGCAATTTTCAGAAATCCTGTTGCAAGCTCCTTCGATATCGTTGCTAATCCAGCCACCAAGATCAGATTTCTCAGTACTTCAAAGACATTAAAAAGATTCGTAGATGTTGTAATTGCAGTTGTTAGTCCTGCCGCTGCATAGCCAGCTTTCTTTCGAATTTCCTCGTCTGCAAGGACTCTATTGCCGAGGTTTTTAAGAACGCTTGTCTGCGTCATAACTTCATTGATTTCCTGAATTCGTGGAACAACCTCTGTGTTATAAAGTTGTAGACAATCGTATTGAAAATTGTTATCCCATGGCAACGATTCGATTTGATTTGAAAAACCGTATATTGCTTTCCTAAAATTCGCAAGCGGAGTTTGATTTTCTTTTTTCAGGTCAATCAGTTCATCTACTGTTGCAGATTCCAATGTCGGCAGCGTCATTAGAATTTCCGAGGCAACTCCTGCATGACGGAGTACTTTATCATCCAATCGACCTATGTCGAGCAACTTGGTTTGCACGACTGAATCAATTACACCACTACTCTGTTTATCAAAAAGTGGATATGCTGTTCCATTGTACATTGCATTCATCAGATTTGCAAAGTACCCACCAGTCAGTTCATTTACATCAAATTCTTTGAATCCATAGTCGTAAACTGACACAATATTTCGGTCAATCAAATTTTTGATTTTGCGGGATTCCGGCGTAGTCAATAGTTGATCCATGCCACTCTCAAGCTGCTCTTGCAACTGTTTTTCAAGTGTTTTAATCTTGTATTGTGCTAAAATTTCCTGTGTACTTCGCCGATTTTTCTTCTTTAGAGCTGGTGCGTAGAATCGAAGCTGTTGTTCTGCGTCCTCCAACTGTTTCATTATGGATGCACAGCCTTCAGGCTGGACGGATTGTAGAAACATTTTCAGTGCCGGAATCATACTATCCAAGTCCTTGGCTCCGAAAACATTTGCTGGAAGGTATTTGTACAAGGCGTACTCAACCATTCCAATCAATTCAATTTCATCCGCATATAATATAGAGCTTTTTATCAGCCTCAAATCTTCTTCCAAATTGAGTGAATTTGAAACCGTCCCGATTGTAAATTTCATCTTCGTCATTTGGTAGCCCTTCTCTATTTTACAGTTCCACATTCACGATCGAATCATCGGCAAGTTCCTTCAGCAGGCTCTGCCGCAGGGCATCCAGATATTTATCCACATCCTCTGCGCTTTCCAGTCGCCAGGACGCTGCCCGCGCCACCATTTTGATGGAGAGATTTTTGGTAGTACGCACCTTGACGGCAGGCTGCTGGACCTTCGGCTGCGGCACGGTGACGGTCTCGCCACGCTTGCGGGCTTCCTCTGCAAGACGCTTCTGTTCTGCTTCTGCCTGTGCAAGTGCCTGCTGTGCCAAGCGGTTGTCCTCGTCTACCATCTCGTTCAGCAGACGGATCTTCAGCGCATCGGACTTATCCTGATAGCTGCGCAGCACCGACACATTGTTGCAGTGCACAGCACCGTCCAGCAGCTCCTCGAACCGCTCCATGTAGCCACTGTGCTTTGCGTCCTTGTAGGGCTTGTCGTTCAGCACCTCCAGCACACGGTTGCGGTCGTCCTTGATGGCCTTTACCACCGGTGCGGACTGTTCTTCCAGAATCTCGTTGTACAGGGACATGAACTTTTCCCGCAGCTCCGGCAGCTTGGGGATCTCACGGTAGGGTGTTTTCATGCCCACGATGCTGCGCATCTGCCGGACAACATCCTCCAGTGCGGTGTTCACGATATAGGTCTTGCTGTCATCGTAAATGTCCAGCATATCCAGTGCACGGCGGAAGATCTGCTCCTGCTCGCTGTTGGGGCTGAAGAATTTCTGCACCGGCTCAAAGTCCTCGCCAAAATCCAGCAGCTCGTCCTGCCCGTCGCTGACTTCCTTGAAAAATTCCAGCGGAGCATTGATCTGCAGCAGGCTGCTCATCAGCTTTTTGCCCTCAGCAAGGACCTGCCTGCCGGGGTAGGCGTAAAGCTGATACTGGGGCTCCAGACGGTCGATGGAGGTGATGGTGCGCTCGCAGTAGCGCCGGAACTCACTCATCATGGTGTCCTCGTCCTCTGCCGTGGGCAGCACGTTGAACAGCTCCTTCATAATGGTGCGGGCAGCCTTTTTCTGCTTCTCCGGCACCCGGACACGGACCTCCATCAGCAGCTTGTCCACAAACTGCTTTTTGGTGATGTAGCCCACAAGCTCTTCCTCGGTGCGGTTGTTGGCGTTCACACTTTCGCCGTTCACCGTAAAAGCAAGGTCGCCCCGTTTGAACAGCCGTGCCACCAGCCACTGCACATCGTCCTCCACAAAACCGTAGGGAGCTTTCATGAACCGATCCTTGATGGTTTTCATGGAGGTCTTCATGTGCATCCGGGAGTTGCCGCCGATAAATTGCAGCACATCGTCCAACGCATGGACGTTTGCCTCAGAGCTATCCTCCAAGGTGAGGGAGAGCTGGTTGCTGCTGCGGAACAGCTTGCGGATGTCGGTCTCGCCCATGGGGGCGGTAATGTAGGACAGTTTATGGTAGACCGTCTGCACCAGACGACCGATTGCCTCGTTGATGCGGCTGTTCACTTCCTTGCCGGAGGTACGCAGCACATCACCGTTTACATAGATGGTAGCATCCTTCAGTGCCTCGGTCAGGTAGAGCTTGGCGTTGCTGTTGCGTTCCCGCATCTCCACCCGCTTTGCTTCCTTGATGGCCTCGTACTTTGCAAGCTGTACCGAGGTATTCTTACGCAGGAAGCGCTCGATCTTCAGGTAGGCGCGCATTTCGGTCAGGAAGGAGTCATCGTTGGGCAGTGCCACCAGCACTTCCTTGCCCTGCCCGGAGATCATCCGCAGGGTAGAGTCCTCCACACCACCCTCATACCACGGGGTCA
>OHMT01000964.1_pt1 | contig 12887 bp, 9 predicted proteins | sample 1569371 | NCBI WGS metagenome assembly OHMT01 (sample SAMEA3879500, study PRJEB24766) | human gut metagenome | biome: human-associated habitat; feature: feces | place: USA | collected 1985/1987 | reverse complement strand
CCCACTGCATCAGATCTTTTTCCACAGGTTCCCGATTAAAAAATATAATGGGGATATCGTGCTCCTGTGCGGCTGTAATGATCTGCGACGGGTCCGTCCGGTCTGCCAGATTGACGCACAAAATATCACAGCCATTACCGATCATTTCCTGCACCTGATCGTCCTGCGTTCTTTGCGAATTTGCAGCATCCATAATAGTCAGACTGATATCATATCCCCTTTTTTCCAGTGTCCTGCATTCCCTTTTAAAATTTTCCAGAAGTTCCCCCAGGAAGGTATCTCTCTGGTCATAACATGCGACACCAATATAAATCTGTTTCGGTATTTCCTTTTTTTCGTTTCCACATGCACCATACAAAAGAATTCCCATCAGACCAATTAATGCCATAGCGTTTTTTCTTTTATCCATGATAACCCCTGATTTTACCGGCTGATTGTAAACAGCAGATTCCGGTTCTCCTCCGAAAAAAGATTCTCCCGTGTGAGAACGGTATACGTAATCTGCCGGTCTTTCATTTTATAGAAAAAATTACGTCGTTTTTTAATAAGTTCTGCAACACTTTCATAGCCTGCGTCAAACTCATCCGGAGCAACCAGACATTGTGCCCATCCTGCATCCAGATAATAAACTGCCTCCGTTGAATTTCCAATTCCATAGAGTACCGCCCCATACAGGTCATTATCCTTTGCCGCCTCCCCGGCTTCCACAAAGCTTGCATTATCCAAAGCCATCACGATATCCACCCTTCTTTGCGTCTGTAAATTGATTTTCTCTTTCGAATCATTTTCTTTTGATACAGACCATAAAATTTCTGCGCCACTCCCCTTTAATGTATCACAAATCCCCTTCTTTCTTTTTATCACTGCTTCTGAAGTGGCATACTGCGAATAGATCCCAATCTTCTTCCCGATCAGATTTCCACGGTAATTTTCCAGAAGCTTTTGGGCAAGATCCGCACCCATATGGTAATGATCAGGTTCTATTGTATGCAATCCGGACGGTTCTTCGGGAAATGTATCTCCCACGGCCATTATAGGAACACTTTTTTCCAGCTGTTTTAGCTTTTGCTGCCCATCCCGGTTTGCAATCGGTTTTACGATCACCGCATCTGCTCCTTTTGCAATTTCCTGATTCATAATCTCAATCTCCTCATTGGCGGTTTCCATATTGTCCTTACTGATGATCACAACATCTGTATCATATTCCCGTGCTGCCATTTTCAGTCCGTATTTAAACGCTGACCACTCGCTCTCATCCACATCCGGTATGATCACCGCAATTGTTTCCGGTTCATGGCCGTTTTGCTTATAGATGATAAAGCCGAGAACCAGAATCACGAGAATTCCCAGAACTGCCTCTATTATCACAAATGTTTTTTTCCCATGTTTCATTTTAAGAATCCTCCGGCATATGGTGTTCCTCAAATTTCCTGCAGTTTTCCTCACTGTAAACAATCTCTGGGATGATAACTGTCACTGTCGTTCCCTCATCCAGTTCACTTTCTATCTGAAGTCCGTATGGTTCTCCAAACAATAACCGGAGCCGGTTATTTACATTTACAAGCCCGACTCCGGAGCCCTTTTTATGTACACGGTTTGTATCCTTTAATAACAGGTCAATCTCCTCTTCCGGAATCCCCATTCCGTTATCCGATACCTGCATAAAGATATTTTCTTGCTCTTTCCATCCGCGAATGAGGATTTTTCCGCAGTCATCCATCTCCCTTACGCCGTAATTGATCGCATTTTCAAGGATCGGCTGCAGCACAAGTTTCACGATACAATCATCCAGAATATCCGGACGGATATCAAATACAACTTCAAACTTATTTTTATACCGCACTTTTTGTATATTAACATAACTTTGCGCGTGCTGCAGTTCATCCCTTATGCGGATAACCGTATGTCCTTTTGAAAGGCTGATCCGGAAAAGCTTTGCCAGCTGCGTGATCATAAAGGCAGCTTCCTCATTTTTACCGCTCTCTATCATCCAGGTGATGGAGTCTAATGTATTGTATAAAAAATGCGGGTTGATCTGGCTTTGCAGCACATCAAATTCGCTTTTTCTTCTTTCATTCTGTTCCCATATGACTTTTTTCATCAGTTCGGAATTCTGCCGGTAGGATTCCTGAATGGATTGTCCCAGATGCCGGATCTCTGTTGAGCCTCCGATTGCAATCTTTTCTTCTTTTCCTTCCTGATATTCACGCACCGAGTGATCCAGTTTCATAATCGGCCGCGATATCCGCACGGAAATGATGCGGTTTACAAATACAAGCATCATTGCCATAAGCAGTAAAATAAGCAGGACAAACTGCTTTACATCGGCCATCTTATTTGTGAATATTTCATACGGCATAACACAGACCAGGCGCCATCCTGTATAACTGATTGCACCCACCATAACTTTTCTGTGGTTTTTTCCCAAATATTCATCGTAAATTTTTTCTTTGGACGAAGCTGCCTTTACGCTGCTTTCTGTATTCATGCCATTGTCAATTCTTGCCTGATGCGGATGATAAATAATATTTCCCTCACCATCACACAGATAAAAATACTGTCCTTTTCCTGACGTATTGATCCGTTCCATCATACGTGAAATCCCGGAATAGTCCATATCCACAAGCAGCACTCCCAACTGTGTATCTGTCCCATTCGTAAGTTCCACGACACGGCTGGAAGAAATCACCCAGTAATACCGACAGGTACCGTCATCAAATAAATTCTGGACATGGGGTGTGGAAAAATGGATATTCTCCATACGTGTTTTTGCCTGCATAAACCATCCCTGTCTGGTCACATCCGGTTCTTCTTTCTGGGCAACAACCGGCTCTGCTGCCATAAGGCTTCCGTATCCATTATATATAGCAATGCTCCTTAAGTTCTCTTTATTTGCCTCATATAAAAGATTTAACCCTTTGTGGATGGATTCGTTCTGTTCCCGGATATCGTTTTCCTTTATAACATCATAATATGCGGCATCCGATATCTGCCTCATATTCACAAGATAATTTTCTATGGAATCCACCGTCTGATCCATCATCTTTCGGTTATTATCCACAATATTCTGCTGTGTGATCCCCGAAAATCTCCAATATACCATCATGCCCATACAAATCATAATTAAGGTTGATATTACAGAAAATGCAACCATGATGGTTGACTGGATATCTCCCGGTTTATTTTTCATTTTTTTCATATGCTGTCCTGTATTTTGAAGGGGATACCCCAAACTGTCTTTTAAACACATAACTGAAGTAATTTGGATCGGAATATCCCACACTCTTTGCAATCATATAACTTTTTTCCGCGGTTTCCACAAGCATGCGTGCCGCCTTATCCATACGGTATTCCGTCAGGTATCCGACAAAAGAATTCCCTGTTTCTTTTTTGAACATGCTTGAAAAATAAGAATTTGACACGCCCAGTTCTTTACAGATATCGTCAAGCCCTAAATCTTCCTGCTGATAATTGTCGTGCACATATTCTTTTGCCCTCCCGATCAGGGATTTCTTGGAATGATACCGGGCATCTGCCATGTCATCATGCAGCATACAGCAGAATTTTAAAAGCCATTTCTGCAAAACCTGCGGTTCTAAATTACACAGTTCATTATACAAAGAACCGATACCTCCCGGTATTTTTGTGGTATCCATTTCATTGTTGACCATAAAATGATACAGTTCGCCAATGAGTTCCATAACTGCCACATGATATTTTTCCAATGATTTCAGGTCAAGGAATTTATGCTGCATGTAAACTTCTATGGCATTTGCAATATCTTCATTTTCTCCAAGGCAGATCTTTTTGAACACATTGGACAGTTCTGTTTTCTCTCCGGCATCCCTTTGGATTTTTCTCTGTGGAACAATCTCTTTTAAATTTATCGCCCGGTTGCTTCCATATAAAACACGATAGGAAACCGCTTCCCTGGCGCTTTGATACGATGCTGCAATCTTTGCAATGTGCCCACATACCTGACCGATCCCTATGGTTACTTTTGCCCCCATAATATGATGGATATATTTACAGAAACGGTCACAGGCATCCGTCAGTTCTGAAATTTCTTCCTCACTTTTTAACTGCATAATCATAATGGTATCCCCAAGATAGCGAAAACGCTTCGCGTTCCATTTTTCCCCGAGGTTCTCCCCTGCCTGCCGGTCTACCGATACCGAAAGCAGCCGTATATCCATGCCCTCCGGAACCTGACTTGCCGATGTGTGTATGATCAGGCAGCAATACCACGGGCCTGTAAAAGCAATCTGGTAATCCTTAAAATAATGCGGCATCTCCTCTTCCGGAATACGTCCTTCAATAAGCGTTGTATACAAATTCGCCTGCAGCATCGGAAGGGAATCCGCATAATATTTTTTCAAAAGATCCGTATTTCTTTTTTCACTGATCTCATAGTCCAGTTTCTCTTTCAGACGCTTAAACACTTCTGTTATTTCAACAGCATTGAGCGGCTTTAAAATATATTCCTCGATTTCAAGATGCACGGCTTCTTTTGCATATTCAAAATCATCAAATCCGGTAAAAAGCAGAATTTTTGTTGCCGGATACTTTGCTTTTATATGCGCACACAATTCCAGCCCGTCCATATACGGCATCCGGATGTCCGTCATAACAACATCCGGCTGCATTTCTTCAAGCATGTCCATTGCTTTAAATCCGTTGTTTGCATGCCCGGTAACCTGAAAACCGAGTTCCTCCCATTTGACTTTTTTAACGATGGCTTCAATGACTTCTTCTTCATCATCCACCAGCAATAATGTATACATATCTCTTCCCCCATGTTATTTTATTTATTATAGCAATTTGTCCAGATAAAGTAAAACCTTTCCAACATAAAACAGAGATGCCCTGCATGTTTCATGCATCACCGGCATCCCTGCTTTTTCATTATAGAGGAGAGTATATGTTTTATTTTTTCTGAACGTATTTCAGACAATCCAGTGTTACTGCAACAAGGATGATAATACCCGAGAATACGAACTGGAGGTTGGTATCAATACCCAGTATTGTGAGGGAGTATGTTAATGCTGTAAAGATACATACACCGGTAACAACACCGGAAATCTTACCAATACCACCGGTAAATGATACACCACCGACAACGCAGGCTGCAATGGCATCCATATCCCAGCCCTGTCCATAAGCGGCAGAACCAGATCCTACCATTCGGGTACATTCAAGCCAGGAACCGAATCCGTAAAGGATACCGGCCATAATAAATGCACCAAGTGTTACTGCAAATACAGAAATTCCTGAAACTGCTGCTGCCTCCGGATTTCCTCCGACAGCATAAAGATTTTTACCAAAGGTTGTTTTGTTCCAGATAAACCATACAATGACAATTGCTGCAACTGCCCAGAGAATGATGGTCGGGAATCCATTGACTTTTGGAATTACCATATTTGGAATGGTCGGCTCGATCGCTCCGAAGGAAACACCTTTTGTCGCATAGGTTACCAGTCCAAAAATGACAAGCATGTTTGCCATGGTCGATATAAACGGATGCATCTTGAATTTCGCTGTAAAAAATCCGGCTATACTTGTAAAGAACGTACATAATACAATACATGCTACCAGTGCAAGAACGACTCTTGCCGGTGTCGGTACTTTCGTAAAATCAAAGATGTGTCCGAACACACCACCTGTATTTACACCCTGATGCATGATAATGGTTGCGGTTGTCATTCCCATACCAACCATTCGTCCAACGGAAAGATCCGTTCCGGTAAGAAGAATGAGTCCTGCAACTCCAAGTGCCAAGAACATTCTTGGCGATGCCTGCTGGAGAATATTTAAGATATTGTTATAGGTAAGCAGCGGCGTTCCTTTTTTGATTGGAGTTATGATACATAACGCAACAAAAATAAGAATGATCGCGATGTAGAGTCCATTCTGTAAAAGGAATGTTCTCCGGTTAAATGTATACTTATAATTTTCCCATTTCTGTGCCTGATTTTCTGCAAATGTGAATTTGGACAACCGGAGCAGATCAATCAGATGATACTTGTAACTGTACGCATCATGCTTCCGGTCTTTGATCCTCTGATACTCTTTTTCCAGTTCAATCTTTTCATTGGAAACACGGTTCTTATATACATAATTTTCTTCTTTGACCTCGGCCTGGGCGGAAGTCTTTGCCAGAGTTTCTTTGTGTTCCTTTTCAATCTTTGCAAGTTTCTGCTGATGCTCCTGCAGTGCCTGTTCCTTTTCCGCTATACAACTTGCCTTAACTGCATTATAATACTTGTCAAAATTATTTTTGAGATAATTTTCTGCTTTCCCGATCAGTTTTGCGATCTGGTCTTTGTTCTGTGCCTCTACCGCTTTTGCCTGTTCAAGCTCCTTCTGGCAGGATGCAATCTCAGAATCTTTTTCCCCTTTGGAAAGTGTTTTATCTCTTTTTACGTTTTCGATCCTGCTCTGGTACATAATAACTTTTGCCGTACCATCTTTTCTGAGTTCATCAATCTCTTTTTGTATTTTTCCGACATATTCCTCAATCGGCTGACGCAGTGTTTTTTCCTGCTCCGCTGTAAGAATCTTGCTATTTGCCATATCTGTCCCCCCTGCCTATAAATATTTCGCGCTGAGGCGAAGTAATTCTTCCTGATTCGTTTCCTTTGTATTGACAATGCCCGCAAGCCGTCCGTTCGACATGACACCGATCCGGTTTGTAATACCAAGGATTTCCGGCATCTCAGAAGAAACCACGATAATGGTCTTTCCCTGTTTTGCCATCTGTATGATCAGGTCATAAATTTCATATTTTGCGCCGACATCAATTCCTCTTGTCGGTTCATCCATCATAAACACCTTCGGTTCACGCTCGAGCCACTTTCCAAAAATAACCTTCTGCTGGTTTCCTCCGGAAAGACTTGAAATCATATCGTTTGGTCCCAGACATTTGGTATGCATGACTTTAATTTCATTTGCGGTAGCCTTTGTCATTTTCGGTTCTGAAAGTGCCGCGCCTTTTTTATATGCATTAAGATTTGCAATGGTTGTATTAAATGTAAGATTCCCTTTCAGGAATAATCCATTTGCCTTCCGTTCTTCCGTAATAAGCGCGAATCCATAATCCATTGCCTCTTTTGCACAGCTGAAATTCATAAGCTTATGGTTCAGATAAACACGGCCTGCGGCTCTTGTGCGGATACCGAATATGGTTTCCAGCAATTCTGTCCGTCCGGCTCCCACAAGGCCATATAAGCCAAAAATCTCCCCTTCACGGACATCAAATGTAACATCCTGTAAATACGGCTCATATTTTGTGGACAAATGCTGGATTGATAAAATAACATCTTTCGGCTGATTATCCACCGGTGGAAAACGGTTTTCCAGCACACGGCCTACCATTGCAGTAATCAGTTCATTCATATTTGTTTCTTTTGCACTTTTTGTCATGACCAGATTTCCATCCCGGAGTACGGAAATATCATCACAGATCTCAAATATTTCATCCATTTTATGGGAAATATAAATAAGGGAGATGCCCTGGTCACGAAGCATCCGCATCATATCAAAAAGTTTATCCACTTCCTGTACGGTAAGTGATGATGTTGGCTCATCCAATACGATTACTTTCGAATTATATGAGATCGCCTTTGCAATTTCACACATCTGCCGCTGGGAAACGGACATATTTCTCATCGGCTGATCCAGATTTACCGTCATTCCCAGTTTCCGGAATAATTCCGAGGCTTCATTTTTCATTCTTCCCTCATCGATCATCCCAAGGGAATTTACCGGGTATCTGCCAAGAAAGAGATTATCCACAACATTTCTCTCCAGACACTGGTTTAACTCCTGATGCACCATTGCAATCCCATTTTCAAGTGCATCCTTCGGACCGGAAAAATTCACTTCTTTTCCGTCAAGGTATATAGTTCCTTCGTCTTTCTGATAAGTTCCAAAAAGACATTTCATCATTGTTGACTTACCGGCACCATTTTCTCCCATAAGTCCCATAACTGTTCCTTTTCTCACATCAAGGTTGATATGATCAAGTACTCTGTTGCGGCCAAATGATTTACTCATGCCACGTATCGATAAGATAATATCTTTGCTCTGATCCCCCATACTATCCGCTCCTATCCTTTTGTTTTCGGGGAGAGAACCGTATTTCTCCCCCCGAAGTTAAGTTGTTTTACTGATTTAAAAGAGCTGTGTAAGAAGCTGCATTATCTGTTTTCACCATGTTGATGGCAAAAGCATCGTACTGTCCCGGATTGCCCAGACGGTTTGTGATATTAGACTCTGTCTGTCCGTCACCACCAATGTACTCAACATCCAGATTTAAAAGGTCATCATACTTCTGTAACAGCGGCTGATAGGTAGAACTTAAGAAGTTATCAGAAGCATTGTAAATGTTCAGCCATACCTTCTTTGTCGGATGGGCAGATGCATCTAACTGTTTGGATACCGGTTCCCATACAACGGTAGAATCTGTAAAATCTTTGTAGTTATCAGCGGTTACTGCCACGTTCAGGGAATAGTAAGATCTCTCGTCTTCTTTGTATACATAAACGTCACTGCTTAATACATTTCCTGCATCGTCTGCAGTTCCGATACCCGTGTCAACATCTACACCATCCAGTGCATTTCTAAGAACACGCAGTGTCAGGTATGCCTGTACGTCTGCATGCTGGCTGATCGTTCCACCGTAGCCTTCTGCAATTGCTGCAACTGCATCGCTGTTTGCATCATATCCGAATGTCGGTACACCATTATCCTTTGACCATGCATTAAACATTGACATTCCCATTCCATCATTGTTGGATACAACGACATCAATGGAATCCCCGAAAGAAGATGACCATGTACCAATCGCATTGCCGGCTGTTGCTGCATCCCATGTAGCACCTGCTGAGTTTTTCATTTCCTGGGAGGCAAGTTCACGGATCACATAGGTTTTTCCACCTACTTCAATGCTTCCGTCCTGAACCTGTGATGCTTTTCCATCGGTATTGGTTCCTGCCGGTGCACTGTCTGCCTCGCCGTTTTTATCCACTGCTGTTCCAAGTGCTTTTCTGACACCTCTTGTACGGGCAATGGAATCATTGTGACCGATATCACCGATTGCTAAAACATAGCCGATCACGCCATCTCCGTTACGGTCAATCTTGTCAATATTTTTCTCGATGTAATCTTTTACCATGGTACCCTGAAGTTCTGCACCCTGATTTGCATCAAACCCTACATAATAAGTATCTTTGTTAAAATTGAGTGCTGTCATATCAAGCTCTCCTGTAGAACTGTTTGACGGCTGACGGTTAAACCATACCAAAGGTTTATCCTTGTTTGCGACAGTTGAGGTAGAAGTGCCTCCCCCTGTATTGCCTGCCTGTGTGCCACCGCCGTTGTTTCCCCCATCGGCTCCGCATGCTGCGGTTGAAAGTGCCAATACTGCCATCATCATAATTGCAACAATTTTCTTTTTCATAAGAATTTCCCCCTTCTTGTTTTGTTTGTAATGCTAGTATACGGGATTTTTATCTCATAAACTATAGAATATTTTTTGATTCACATTAAAAATTTTCATATTTTTCCGTTATTTGTTCAATTTTTTCATATTTTTTCTTTGTCATTTCGTCACTTTGCCGTTGATTTGTACTAAAAAAAGCCATCTTTCTTTATAAAGATGGCTTTTTAAATCTTTTATAAAAGGCTCTGTTATCATTGTTCCAGAATCACATGCCACGCCTCACACAGCCGTTCCAGCGACCACGCGGCATTTGCCGGACTTGTGGATGGAAGCACCATCGCTTCGATCCCCGTGACCGGAAACTGGTATCTTTTATAAAGCTGTCCTGCCTTGTTTCCGTTTGCATAAACACGTGTTATGTTCGTTTTTTCCAGAATCATGCCAATATCCGTCGGCTGTACATTTTTAATACTGCTGTCACTTGAGCCTTTGATGTCACAGCTTTGGATCACATCCCACAGGGCAATCCGGTGGGCAAGCAGCATGGCTTTTTTCTCCTCAATTGTATGCGGAACCGGCTCCTTTAAAAGTGTTGCAAGCACTTTCCAGAAACGGTTCTGTTTGTGCCCATAATAAAAATTGTTTTCTCTTGATTTGACGGACGGCAGGGTTCCTAATATGAGAATTTCGGAAGCTCTGTCGTACACCGGTTCAAACGAATGGACAATGTGTTCATATTCCATGGGATTCTCCTTTTAAAGTTACCACCCTATCCGTATCCATCTTACTGCTTATCCTTCTCTAAGATCTGGTCAATCGCAGCTGTCACCTTTTTGTAAACTTCATCACTCGTGATTCCGCCCATGATTGGATCTCCGACAATGTTGCCATTACGGTCAACGAGAACTGTCGTTGGAAATGCCATAATATTTGTTGCGTATTTACCGGCCTCACTGTCCGAATCAAGGGAAAGGTTGGTATAGTCTGCCCCCTGTTTTTTCAGAATGCTTTTTGCTTCCGCAATTCCCTCTTTGTTACCATCGAGTGAATCCGTGTTTACGCCAATGACCTGACCGCCCTTTGCCTTCAGTTCTTCATTTAATTTGTTGAGTGCCGGAAGTTCCTCCACACATGGCGTGCATCCATTAAACCAGAAATTAACAACCGTTACCGCATTCTGTGAAAAAATGCTGCTGTCCACCTTATTTCCATCCAGATCCTTCGCCTGAAAAGACGGAAAGACGGATGTTTCTGCATTCGCGCTTTGGGCGCCGGAATTTTCTGTTCCCATCTGCGCGGTAAGTTCCGTTACCTGATCCTCGATTTTCTTAATCTCTTCGATATCCTTATCCAGCTTTTTCAGGTCTGCCTCCGAAAACTGGTCCTTCACATGATCCAGCTGTGTCTCCAGAAACGTTCCATAATTTTGTTCTCCTGCGTCTGCAGCTTTGTTTTTGTCAATGTTATTAAAAACCGTATTCCACAATTCCTGATGTTTCGCAATAATGGCATTTTCCTTTTCGTACAGTTTGTTGAGTTCTGCATTACCAGCCCCTGTATCTTCCGCAGACTGTGCCTGCGTTTCCGTCACAGTGCTGCCTTTTTCCGAGGCATTGCCACAAGCGGAAAGTCCAAATACCAGAGTCATAACCAGTAACATTACTGTAAGTTTTTTCATTTTAATTATTCTCCTTCTTCTTTTTTGATTTTTCTGCAAATCCATACTTATAACTGATTGCCTCTACCGGACATTCCTTCACACATGCTCCGCAGCGTATACATTCCGTATGATTTGGATGCCGGACCACATCCACATCCATTTTACAGACACCGGCACATTTGCCGCAAGATACACATTTACCGGTATCTATATGCATCTGTAAAAGAGATACTTTATTAAAAAGCGCATAGACTGCGCCAAGCGGACAGATCCATTTGCAGAACGGGCGATAAAACATAAGGCTTAACAACACGACCGCAACCAGTATTCCGGCCTTCCATGTAAACAGCTTTCCCAATGCCGCACGGATGCCTGCATTTGCAATCGAAAGTGGAAGTGCCCCCTCTAATACTCCCTGTGGACAGAGGTATTTGCAAAAAAATGGGTCCCCCATTCCCAGCTGGTTCGTCACCAATATAGGAAGCAGAATAACGAAAACCAAAAGAATTCCATATTTGATAAACCGATTACACTTTCCTGCCGGGATAAAGATTTGTGTCTTCTGGCGGATACGCTCAACCAATCCCTGGAACAGCTCCGTGCCATGCAGCATTGTTTTAAACAGGGAAACACCCAGCTGCAGGCTGCCATCACGAGCATTTCCCACGATCTACGCACACCGCTGACTGCCATCTGCGGCTACCTGGAACTTTTGGAAAAGGAACCGTTATCTGCTGTCTCCCGCCAGTATGTTGCCATCATCCGGGAACGCACAAAGGTGATGACACAACTGACGGAAGAACTGTTCCGGTATTCGGTTGTCCTGTCTGTGCCTTTGGCACAGCCCCTGCAGGAAGTGTCGGTAAACCGCATTTTAGAGGGAAGCATTGCCGCAATGTATGCGGTGCTCAAAAGACACCGGATCACACCGGACATTACCATGACCGACCGGACTTGGGCTTTCATTGCACGGACACTGGTGGAGCAGATGCACGGGCAGATGAATGCGGCTTATAAAGCGGGGAGGCTTGTCATCCAGAGGCAGATTTAGTTTATTTTTTTATAAAACAGACCAAAAATAAAGCAACTACAACAACTCCTGTGCCTATGATTATACACCTCTTTGCTGTGGTGACTTCTTTTTGATATAAGCGAAATAATTCTCCGGAATGATTCTTTCTATTATGAAGACCAATCATTGCATAGATCAAAAAGAATGCAACTCCGAATATTAAAATTACACTCAGTCGTCCCCAAGCAGAAGGAATGGTGTATTGACCGATTATGATACATAGCAGGATCATAAAATACACGATTTTATTTTGCCCATATCCTAAAGGAAGTTCTTTTTGATAATTTCTATACATCATTTTTCCATAATAAACGATCATGCATATTAAAAATAATAGATAGATTATCATAACCATCATCCTCATTGTATACCTCCTTAATTTTGTCTCATACGAGAAAATGTCACATCCGCCTCCGGATCGGTAAGCTCTATATTGATCCGACTGTTGCGCCGCTCATGAAGCAATAATTGTTTTGCTGTCTCTGTGCTGATTCCCTTTTCTTTCTTCTCATTGGTCTGAACATACTGTTTCCCCGATAGTATCACTATTCTTTTCGAATCGTATTGCATATAGTTACGAAAAATATGAAAATTTTCAGTCCGGCATAATAATCCGGATCAGATGTTTATCCAACATGATTGTCCGGTTCCAGGGATTGATAATAATCCCTGCGATCTCCGGCACAGTAAGTGCTGCTTCAAACATCCTGCCG
>OHMT01000963.1_pt1 | contig 12893 bp, 10 predicted proteins | sample 1569371 | NCBI WGS metagenome assembly OHMT01 (sample SAMEA3879500, study PRJEB24766) | human gut metagenome | biome: human-associated habitat; feature: feces | place: USA | collected 1985/1987 | reverse complement strand
CGCGACCCTAACCTTGGCAAGGTTATGCTCTACCAACTGAGCTATTTCCGCATTTTTTCGTTTGCGGTTGCAAAGGTAGGGATTTTCCGTAAACATGCAAACATTCTGCCTACTTTTTTCACAGAAATCTGTTCACTTTGCACCTACCGCAAAACAATCATTTTGATTATCAACTCATTCGGTCACGATAATCTTCATAAGAAAATTGCTTGTATATTTCAGCTTTCCCCTCTTTTGTCCAAATGGCAATGGCAGGATGATGAATTCCGTTAAACATATTTGTCTTGACCATCGTATAATGAATCATATCTTCGAACACGATACGCTCTCCGATTTGCAACTCGTGATCGAAGCTCCACAGTCCCATATAATCACCGCTCAAACAGGAATTTCCTCCGAGACGATAAATATATTTTCCTTCATTTCCCATCTCTGCACCACGCACGGCAGGTTGATATGGCATCTCCAGACAATCCGGCATGTGGCAAGTGAAACTAACATTCAAAATAGCCGTCTTGATACCACGACTTTCCACAATATCCACCACTTCGGAAGTCAGCACTCCCGTCTGCCAGGTATAGGCCGAACCGGGCTCCAGGATAATGCGCAAATGAGGATAGCGTGCTTTTAATCCTTGCAACAGTCTTATCAAATGTTCGGTATCATAATCCTTACGAGTCATCAGGTGTCCACCACCCAGATTCAACCATTTAATCTGTGGAAACCAATGGGCAAATTTAGCTTCAAGATGTTCCAATGTACGTTCCAGCTCATAAGAAGAAGATTCACAGTGACAATGACAATGAAAGCCTTCAATACCTTGCGGTAATGCTTCGGGCAACAAATCGGCTGTTATCCCAAAACGTGTGCCGGGTGCACATGGATTATAAAGTTCGGTTTCCACTTCCGAATATTCAGGATTTACGCGGATACCACAAGAGATGCCACTTCCTTCTGCAACCACCATCGGATAGAAGCGTTCAAACTGCTGCATTGAGTTGAATGTGATATGACTGCTGCAACGCATGATTTCCGGGAAATCCTGTTCCGTATAAGCAGGAGAATATGTATGCGCCTTGCTGCCGAACTCTTCCAATGCCAAACGGGCTTCATACACCGAACTTGCCGTAGAATGATCTATATATTCACGGAATATGGGGAAAGAGCGCCACATGGCAAATGACTTGAAAGCAAGAATAATCTCCACTCCCGCCCTGTCGGCCACGCTTTTTATCAAACACAGGTTCTTTCTTAAAAGCTCTTCTTCCATGATGTAACAAGGAGAAGGGAACTGATTAAAATCTATCATATATAAATTATTATCTAAAATAACGCCTTACGAACGTGGATGCAAAAATACAAATTCAAAAGCAAAGAGGGATTGTTTTATTTTTAATTAAGATATTGGTTTTCGCGAACTTTTTCTTATTTTTACACCTTTATAATCTATAAGTAGTTATATCATCCTAAATACCTGATTGAATATGAATAAAGATTTAAGAAAAGTAGTGATCCTGCTGGCACATCCAAACATGAAAGGATCTCAAGCAAACAAGGCATTAATTGATGCCGTTGGTGACATTGAAGGAGTAGCCGTATTCAACCTTTACGAATTATCGCCTGACATCGCTTTCAATGTAGACGAATGGAGTAAAATCATCTCTGATGCCTCTGCTGTGATCTATCAGTTTCCTTTCTATTGGATGTCTGCACCGTCATTACTAAAGAAATGGCAGGATGAAGTCTTTACTTTCCTATCCAAGACTCCGGCAGTCGCCGGTAAACCGCTGACAGTGGTAACAACTACCGGATCTGAATTCGATGCTTACCGCAGCGGAGGAAGGAATGGTTTCACTATGGACGAACTTTTACGCCCTTATCAGGGCAGTGCTATCCATTCAGGTATGGTGTGGCAGACTCCTATCGTTGTTTATGGAATGGATGCGGGAAAGAATATCGCTGAAGGAGCAAATACATACAGACAGCGGGTAGAGATGCTGGTCAATAGCAGTAACGCCGGAAATAATTGGTAAGACTATGAAAAGCGTAGCTTTAGATTAGATAAAGCTACGCTTTACAGATGCTAAAGCATAGCTTTAGGTATGGTTTTAGGTATAGTCTTATTTCGGTATGAAAGCAACTTCTCCAACCTAGTTTTATCTCCGGAATTTGTTATCTTTAATCGGCAAGTTTAAAACTTACGGGAATAGCATATTTAACCTTCACCGGTTTATCCATCTGTGTCCCCGGTTTCCACTTCGGCATAAGCCTGATAACACGGATAGCTTCTTTATCCAAATAAGGATCAATGCTTTTGAGGATAGTCAGATTGGTTACAGAGCCATTCTTATCAACCACAACTCCTACAATCACCCTCCCCTGTATGCCATTTTTGCGAGCTATTTCCGGATACTGAATATTCTTCTTAATGAAATCAAGCATAGCGCGTACACCTCCTGGAAATTCCGGCATAACCTCCACCATATCATAAACCAGTTCTTCCACCTGTTCCCCAACCGTCTGATGAGTGTTGTCCTGCTTCATTGTCAACAATCCTTCGGGTAAAGGCGTTCTTTTTGCCTCTTTCCATTCCTTCTCATTGTCCGACAATCTAAATTCAGCCATCATCAAGACAGGTTTCCTGTTGATGGTCACCTCGTAAAAATAACGGTAACGTCCGGCTTTATTCGGATGCACATCCGGATAAAGCGAAGCCCTCATCTCCCGTTCTCTCTTATCCTGTATAACATAAGCTATGCTAACAAAAGCGGTATTCATAGGCAATTCCCACCAGATCCCCTTTTCATCTTCAAAAGTAACATAATAACGTTCTCCACATTCTATTGTTCCACCGCTGTAGTTATTGAGAATGAATGTTACCTGTTCTGCAGCTGTAGAATAAACCGGATATTCGGGACGGATATAAATACCGTTTATATGGTTCACACCCACTTTTTGATTGATAATCGGCTCTGTCACACCACTAAATTGAAAAGCAGGCGAGTCCATAATCTTCTCCCGGAATTCTTTTTGTTTTTCGGGAGTATTCACAATCAGACGGATTTCTATATGTCGCAATCCTACACCATATCCCGTTACATTCCTTTTTATATTCTCATATCCCGACTCTTCCATTTTCTTATTTAACTCCTTCTGGATAGCGAGCAACTGGGTTTGCGAGTAATTACTACCACCCATAAGTTCCAGCCTGAAATTCTTACTTCCGGAAGCCTTTTCCAATATCTGCCGTGCTTTGACTGTATCTCCTGTGACCTGAAAAACAAGAGTAGCTTTATCAAAATAGATACCTTCAATAAAGTCGGGGCAGTTGGGAGTTTCCAAAGACAACCCGGCTATATGAGGTTCATTACCATAAACCTTACCCAGTGTATCCAATATTTCCATACCCTCCGACTGGTCATAGAACTGTTCTGTACTGTCATTTTCAGTTTTGCATGTTTCTACATGGTTTGTCTTGTTTATCCTACAGGATGAAAACAAACACAACAATAAGATAAAATAAAATTTATTCATTATCTTTTTCCTCCTGTTTTTCAGGTTTTTATCATTTACCAACAAAGATAATAATATTACGATTTCATGATACTAATAGATGCCCTAATAATTATACATCATGACAGAAATAATATTATTGCAGAAAAAGTGAGTCAGCACTGCTTATGAAAAGAAAAAGATACTCCGAAAAGAGTGACGCTATCCCACCAACATAGTGACGGTATATGCTTAGGATAGCGTCACTATTCCAGGCATATACCGTCACTATGTTTAAACCGGATATTCGGGCTGTTATTTCTAGTTTCCGCGCTGTGTAGGCAGGGTAAATTCTTGCGAATCACAAATCACTCCATTCTCGTCCGCCACTGCGACACGGAATGTCACTTCACCGTCTTTCAATTTTTCACCTGCGTGAATGGAAGCGGTATAACGGATGCCTTCACCCGGAAGAATTTCCTCCACCATCACAGAAGGAGAAATGCCGAGATGCTTCACCTTGCCCACTGTTTCTACCAAGGGGACAATATTATAGACAGGGTTCCGCCCTTCATTCATAATCTCAAAGATTATCTTGCTATTTTCTCCCGCATCAATCACATGACTGCGATTATCATCTATAAAACGGATCTTGCGCAACTTCAGTTGAGAAATAGGCTGCTGCACCGGCTGCTTCTTATATTTTTGCACACGGACTTCCCTCACTTCAGGAATATACGCATCTTCCTCTATTTGCTCTTGTCTCGGCGCCGTCAACGCGTTTCCAATAGCCGCACCGGCAATGGTTCCCACAATATTCCCAATAGCAGAACCACGGTAACCGCCCCTCCAGCCATGATTATTATCTCCGATAAGTCCGCCTATCGAACTTCCCAGACTACCTCCGATAGAAGCACCTGCCATGATAGCTCCCGGATTTCCCATACGCCCCGACGCACATCCACTCAAAATCAAAGCGGAAAGCAAAATTACTGTTAGTTGTTTCTTCATGAGTCTCTCTATTTAGTGTTATTATTTATTCTACCACTTTAAAACGAGCGAAACGTAATAATAGTTGTTTGTCTCCCGCATTTTTAAAATGAATAGTTGCTTTCGCATTGTCTCCCGTTCCTTCTACTTTAATCACTTCACCCAATCCGAAACGTTCGTGCTCTATCATCTGTCCGGCCTGTACTCCTGCTACCGATGCTGAAGTGAAAGAGGTTGCCTGTGCACCGCTACTTGGGCTAACAGTACTAACTTTCTTCAAATTCCTCGGTACGCTGGGAGCAATGATCTGTGCTTTCGGACGTTCACGCTGTTCGGAAGATGTACTTCCGAAAGGAGCACGCGACGGAGAAGCAGAACGGGTGAATCCTCCTTCAATCTCTCTACGGAAACGTCCTGCACCTTCATCGACAGCACGGCTCACTCCTGCCTCATGCGGCAATTGCAAGTAATGAACATCGATATCACGCAAGAAACGACTGGGGCTTCCAAATTCCATCCTTCCATAACGGAAACGGGTTTTGGCAAAAGACAGATAACAATGTTCCTCCGCACGAGTAATAGCTACATAGAACAAACGACGTTCTTCTTCCAGTGCCCGGGGAGAATCTCCTACCATCCCACTGGGAAACAGGTTTTCTTCCAGACCGACCACAAATACATTCTTAAACTCCAATCCTTTAGCCGAATGAACTGTCATCAACGTTATCTTTTCCCCATCATCCGCCTTGTCGGAATCCTGATCGGTAAGCAATGCAATCTCCGAAAGGAAATCGGTAAGAGACACATTCGGATTACCCTCCTCCTGCCGCAAAGCGCAGAAGTCATTCATTCCATTCACCAACTCTTCTATATTTTCCTTACGGCTTAGATTCTCGGGGGATGTGTCCTGACAAACATCGTTGATAATGCCGGACTGACGGATGATATTCGTTCCTATTTCATAAGCGTTCTTATCTGCCTGATCGACAATGAAACCTTCTATCAATTCACGAAAGCCTTGCAGTTTTGCATGCGTTCCTTTATTTATATCCAGTCCGTAACTCAATGGTTCACAGAGTGCCGCCCAAAGACTTACACCATGATCGGTAGCCGCCGATATAATCTTCCCGACTGTCGTATCTCCAATACCACGAGCCGGATAATTAATGATTCGCTTGAATGCTTCTTCATCATTCGGATTCACTACCAAACGGAAATAAGCAATCACATCTTTTATCTCTTTTCGCTGGTAGAACGAAAGTCCTCCGTAAATCTTATAAGGTATACTCCGTTTCCGAAGAGCCTCTTCAAAAACACGGCTTTGTGCATTCGTACGATACAGGATGGCAAAATCAGCATATCCGTAGCGATACTCCCGTCGTAGCTCTGCAATCTTATTAGCTACAATATCTCCCTCTTCCACATCGCTATACGCCTGAAATACGCCGATAGGTTCCCCCTTTTCTTTCTCCGAAAACACGGCTTTCCGTATCTGGCGTTCATTCTTCTCAATCAAGCTATTGGCAGCACAAACAATGGTTTGTGTGGAACGATAATTCTGCTCCAGTTTAAAAACTTTCGTATTGGGGTAGATTTTTGTAAAATAGAGAATATTGTCAATATCCGCCCCACGGAAAGAATAGATACTTTGCGCATCGTCTCCCACTACACAGACCCGTTGATTTTCTTTAGTCAGTTGTAGAACAATGCTATGCTGCGCATAATTCGTATCCTGATACTCGTCCACCAATACATAACGGAACTGATCGCGATAACGTGCCAGCACTTCCGGAAAGTCACGAAACAGAATATAGGTATATACCAATAAATCATCAAAATCCATCGCTCCCGCCTGACGGCATCTGTCCCAATAACGAGTATAGATATCACGGATAGCAGGCATCTTGGCAGCCATATCTCCTTCGTAAGCCTCTTTATTGGCAGCGTATCCCGTAGGAGTGACCAAATGGTTTTTGGCATTGGAGATGCGTGCCTGCACTACTCCCGGTTTATAAGTTTTCTCGTCCAATCCCATCTCTTTGATGATGGAACGGAGCAGACTCTTACTATCAGCCGTATCATAGATGGTGAACTGGGAAGTGAACCCGATAAATGTTGCTTCGGCACGAAGAATCCGTGAGAAGATGGAATGGAAAGTCCCCATCCACAAATAACGTGCCCGTTCCATACCTACCTGACGGGCAATACGCTCTTTCATCTCGCGCGCCGCCTTATTCGTAAAGGTCAGTGCAAGGATATTCCACGGATTGTAGCCGTTCTCCTGTTCCAGCAAGTAAGCGATTTTATAAGTCAATACGCGCGTCTTCCCCGAACCTGCACCGGCTATCACCAGCGAAGGACCGTCATTATAAGTCACTGCAGCACACTGACTCTCGTTCAATTCATCTATATAATTGGTATTCATAACAGCATTATAAAAACAATGTGGATTTTTAACAAACCCTTGGCATTCAAATTTGTTCTCAATACAAAAGTATAATATTCATTCGAGAATGAAGGTATTTTTATGAATTTTCATCACTAACTATTTTAACCTAACACCAAAAAGCAATGAAAAGAAGTATATTTTTATCGATTATTTTGAGTTTGTTTCTGGTCGCCTGCATTCCACAGGCAATGGCACAAAAGCAGAGCCGCCTGGAAAAGCTGCTAAAGTATCTGAACGATAATGACGCCGACAAATGGCAGAAAAACCGTGATAAGATAGATGACGAGACACAAATCTATTATGCCGAGGAACTGGCATTATTGGATGTGCTCAACGGATTGTGGAACGAGCAAAGCGAACAGGCTGCCACCAACTATTTCGGATGCTACGAAAGGGCAACGAAAGCTTATTTTCCCAATATCTGTGAAGAAGAGAAAATACAACTTTCCAACGTACAAAACAAAGCGGAACTGGCTGTTATCTCCATTCTGGAAGCTTCGAAAGATCAAATCCCTTTTAGCAAGACGTTGATGGACAGTATCCAGTCAAGCGGTTATCCGGGAGATTCTGCCATCTTGCAAAAGGTGCGGGACATCCGTGAAATGGCTTTACTGGAAGGTATGCTGAAAACACCTACGCTGAATATTTATCAAACGTACATCACGGAATATCCGAACGGCAAATTTATCTCTCAAATCAACACTGCGGAAAACAAACGGCTTTACCAGATTGTAAAGAGTAATCCGACATCAGCGAATTTCAAGGCATTTTTTGATAACGCCAACATGCAGAAATTCTTCACGGATAAAGACACGCGTCCATTCCTTCCGGAAGTTCGCGCGTTATACGATGATTTTCTGTTTCAAGGAATCGACAGCCTCCGGGAGAAAGGAAACGCAACAGCCATCCGGCAGATTATTGACGAGTATAAGCAATCACCTTACCTGACTTCTACAGCACGTACTCATCTGGACGACCTTGAATATCTTAGTGAAAAAGCTGATTTTGAGCTTTTAAAAGCTGCCATTGTCAATTCCGAATCTTTGAGTATGCTGCAGGATTTTCTTTGCACACACAGGTATAAGGAATTTCGTGACCAGGCCAATGCACTACGGACACCGTTTATTCTGCAAACAATCATATTCACTCCTACTTCTGTGAAATACTATAATGGAGGACGATTGATTAAGTCTGCGGAAAATGACAGTACGGGAAATACCTCGACCACTTATTCGTATGATGATAAGGGGCAGCTCATTTCTACATTGTCGCTTACCGTAAAGAACGGTCAGCCAAGCAATGAAATACAAACGAACAGATTATACGATCCGCAAGGTCACTGCATCTTTGAAGTGCAAACGAATCCGAAAACCAAAACGGATCTCTACCGACGGACACGCCGTATCGGTACGGACGGAAGTATCGAGAGTGATTCGCTCAAGTATACAGATGGAAGAGTCATCATAAGTTCCTATAATAAACAGGGGTTATTGACCGAAACCAAAGAGTATAATAAGAATGGAGAACTTCAGGCGTACACCGCAAACAAATATGATGATAAAGGCAGATTGATTTCATCCCAACATCAAAACCTGCTTTTTGCAAATTCTTCGGATCAGATTATTTCACAAAAAGATGCTTATGAATACGATAAATACGGTTATCTGACACAAATCGTTTACCAACGGATTTTAGGCAATAACCAGAAAACATCGGGATGCCTGACCTGCCTGTACGATAAATACGGAAACCAGATCGATAGCAATTCTTATTATGAATATGATAATACGGGCCAATGGATCTGCCGGACCGACCGTGAGCATCCGAAAGAAGTGGAACGTATACAGTACATTTACAAATAAAGTAAGATGCTGTGAACATTTTGCAAAGGGCTTCTGTTATTATAGTATAACAAGCCAATTAAAACTTGTAACATTATGAATACTATATTAATGTCTTTAATTATGATGACCATGACTTACGAAATGCCTAAACTTCCTTACGCTAACAATGCGTTGGAACCTGTAATCAGTCAGCAAACAATAGATTTCCATTACGGAAAACATCTACAAACGTATGTAAATAATCTGAATAGCCTCGTGCCCGGAACAGAATATGAAGGTAAAACGGTAGAAGAAATCGTTGCAGCCGCACCGGATGGAGCTATATTCAATAACGCCGGACAAGTATTGAACCACAACCTGTACTTCCTGCAATTTGCCCCGAAACCTTCAAAGAAGGAGCCGGCCGGTAAACTGGGAGAAGCCATCAAACGTGACTTTGGCAGCTTTGAAAACTTCAAGAAAGAATTCAATGCAGCAGCAGTCGGATTGTTTGGTTCAGGATGGGCTTGGCTATCCGTAGATAAAGACGGTAAACTGAAAATCACTAAAGAGGGGAACGGCAGCAATCCGGTACGTGCCGGTTTGAAACCACTTCTTGGATTTGACGTTTGGGAACACTCCTATTATCTGGATTACCAGAACCGCCGTGCCGACCACGTAAACGCCCTGTGGGATATCATCGACTGGGATGTGGTTGAAAAAAGAATGTAATCAAATTTACAAGCTAAACTATACTTATGGAAAAGGTCGTTGTGTTTTTCACAGCGACCTTTTTTACAGATTAAAAAGAACCAGACTTTTATTGTATATCAGATGCATTAGTTGTATTTTTGCAACTCATAAAACAACATAACAAACAATTATGGTACTGTATAAAAGAAAAAAAATACGATTTATTGTCTCCATTGCCGTACTCCTTTTCCTCCCCTTTTTTAGCAATGTTGGCAATGCTGCCACCACAGAAGAATCTGAGGAAGAAATCCTGTTTATCACCTCTTATAATTCTGACACTAAATATACCTACGATAACATCAGCACATTTATAGAGACCTACACCCAATTGGGAGGAAGATATTCGACCATGGTAGAAAATATGAATGCAACAGACTTAACGCAGGCGCATCAATGGAAAAAAATATTAACTGATATTCTCGACAAACATCCGAAAGCCAAATTAGTTATTCTCCTGGGTGGTGAAGCATGGAGCAGTTTCCTCCATCTCGAAGATGAAAAGTACAAGCAGCTTCCTGTTTTCTGTGCAATGGCATCACGCAACGGAATACGTATTCCGGAGGATTCGACCGACATCCGAAGCTATAATCCCGAAAGCATTAACTTAATGGAACGCATGAAGGAATACAACGTAAGATATTGTAGCACATACGAATATGACATTAAAAAAGATATTGAAATGATACAGGATTTCTATCCGGAAACAGAACACCTTGTGTTTGTATCGGATAACACATACAACGGACTTGCCGAACTGGCATGGTTCAAGAAAAACCTGCAACATTTCCCACAGTTGTCTATCACCTACGTCGATGGCCGCATCCATACACTCGATATGGCTGCCAGTCAATTGCGCAATCTTCCCAGAAACACAGTCATGTTGCTTGGCATCTGGAGAATCGATAACCGGGGTATTACTTACATGAATAACTCCGTTTATGCTTTTTCCAAAGCCAATCCTCTCCTGCCTATGTTCAGCATGACTTCTACCGCAATAGGTTACTGGGCTATCGGAGGATATGTCCCGCAATATGAAGGAGTGGGAAAAAGCATGGGAGAATATGCTTACCGCTTTTTAGACCAAAAGGAAACGGGTATCAGCAGCATCAATATCTTACCCAACAGATATAAATTTGATGCGAAGAAACTAAAGGAATGGGGATTTGGAAACAAGAAGTTACCTGTCAACTCAATGGTAATCAATCAGCCCATCCCGTTCTTTGTGGCCTATAAGACAGAAGTACAATTCATCCTGATTATATTTCTCGTATTAGTAGGAAGTCTAATGATTTCGCTGTATTACTATTACCGGACTAAAATCCTGAAGAATCACCTTGAAAGAACTACGAAACAACTACGGGAAGATAAAAAGAAACTGGAAGAGTCTGAAGTCGAATTGCGTGATGCTAAAGAGCGCGCCGAAGAAGCTAATCAGCTGAAAAGTGCCTTTGTTTCGAATATGAGCCACGAGATACGGACTCCGCTAAATGCTATTGTCGGTTTCTCCAGTCTGATTATCGGTTCGGTAGAGCAGAATAACGAACTGAAAGAATACGCAGATATTGTCCAGACCAACTCCAATCTGTTGCTCCAACTGATTAGTGATGTACTGGATATATCACGTCTGGAATCAGGAAAACTGCAATTCAACTATGAATGGTGTGAGCTGGTGAACCATTGCCAGAATATGATTACTCTGACCAACCGGAACAAGACAATGGATGTAGACATTAAACTGCAAATGCCTAAAGAGCCTTACATGCTCTACACAGATCCCTTGCGCCTGCAGCAGATTATTATCAATCTGCTGAACAATGCCTTGAAATTCACTCCTGCCGGAGGAAGTATTACGCTGGATTATGAAGTGGACGAAAAAAAGCAATGTATGCTGTTCTCGGTAACTGATACCGGCACCGGAATCCCCGAAGATAAACAGGAGCTGGTATTCCAACGTTTCGAAAAGCTGAACGAGTTCGTACAGGGTACAGGATTGGGACTGGCTATCTGCAAACTGACCATCCAATATATGGGAGGTGATATCTGGATTGACAAGAATTACAAAAATGGCGCCCGATTTATCTTTTCTCATCCTATCAAAAAACAGGAATCAACAGAAAAATGAAAAAAAATCGAATGATTTAGTGTTTTTCTGTTTCTTTTTCACTTACTTTGTCCCCGTAAAGACAAAGGGGTGCCCCATGAGGGGCTGAGATTATACCCTAGGAACCTGAGGCAGTTAGTACTGACGTAGGGATTGTGTTTCTTCTTATCGCCTTTCCATTCAAGCACGCTCTTTGTATTTACTTTCAACTTATTTATTCTGATAGGACAATGAAAGTACAAGTGAACAACAAAGAGGTGGAAATTACTCCCGACTCTACCCTTACACAACTGACAGCACAGCTCGAACTTCCGGTTCAAGGCATTGCTATCGCCGTAAACAACAAAATGATTCCCCGTACCGAATGGGAGGGTTTCATATTGCATGAGAACGATAACCTGGTGATTATCAAAGCTGCTTGCGGAGGATAAGGGAATGGTCAGTCTACAATTTATCACGCATCAGACCGAACGGTACTCGTACCTCGAATCGGCACGTATGGCACTCGAAGGCGGGTGCAAATGGATCCAACTACGCATGAAAGAGGCTCCTCTCGAAGAAGTGGAGGCAGTAGCCCTGCAACTGAAACCGCTTTGTAAAGAGCACGAAGCAATCCTGGTTCTGGACGATCACGTTGAACTGGCGCGAAAGCTGGAAGTGGACGGTGTGCATCTGGGCAAAAAGGATATGCCTATCGACCAGGCCCGCCAAATTCTTGGAGAGGCTTTCATTATCGGCGGCACTGCAAATACATTCGAAGATGTTGTACAGCACTATCGTGCCGGTGCCGATTATCTTGGCATCGGTCCTTTCCGGTTTACTACCACCAAAAAGAATTTAAGCCCTGTACTGGGATTGGAAGGCTATTCCTCCATCCTTTCACAGATGAAAGAGGCGAATATCGAAATCCCCGTAGTAGCGATTGGAGGAATCACTTATGAGGATATTCCTGCCATACTTCACACAGGAGTAAACGGGATAGCCCTGTCGGGAACCATTCTCGGAGCGGATAATCCGATAGAAGAAACACGTAGAATCCTGAATCATGCGTAAAGCAATGATGTACAATCAGTAATTTAATTTATAATATATATAGAATGGAAAAGTTAGTAATTGCGGGACGCGAATTTAACTCCCGTCTTTTCCTGGGAACAGGAAAATTCAATTCCAATGAAGTAATGGAACAAGCTATTCTGGCATCGGGTACGGAAATGGTAACCGTAGCCATGAAGCGCATCGACATGGATGACAAAGAAGACGATATGCTGAAACATATTATTCATCC
>OHMT01000934.1_pt1 | contig 13259 bp, 9 predicted proteins | sample 1569371 | NCBI WGS metagenome assembly OHMT01 (sample SAMEA3879500, study PRJEB24766) | human gut metagenome | biome: human-associated habitat; feature: feces | place: USA | collected 1985/1987 | reverse complement strand
ATTTCGCATTAAGTTATTTGAAATTACAAGAAACTGGTATCATCAGAAGTCGCAAAGTTGTAGGAGATATTGGTGAATACTATGCATGTGAACGCTTGAATCTAAAACTATGCAGTAATACAAATGAAAAAGGCTTAGATGCAATAAGCCACAATGGATTGACATTTGAGATTAAAACAAGAAGAGTATATGATAGTGACAGACGTACTTCCAAGACCAGAAGAATAAATAGCCTCAAAGGTAAAAATGCAGATTATCTGATAGTGGTGACTTTAAATCACGCTTTTGAGTGTTCTGGCATGTGGATAATGCCTATGAAAAACGTAATCAATCCAGAATCTGCCCATCTTACAATTGTCAATAAAACTATAGGAGTGAAAAACCTAGTGCCTAGTCAAATTGACTGGTTGGAAACAGGTGAAAAGTTTGTATCTTTCAATGAAATGGACAGGCAAAGCCAATCTCGTGTAGTAGATAATAAGCATAATAAGAACAATAATCATCAGCCAGAACTTATAGATATTACTATTACAGAAAATAGAAACCATAAGGGAATGTATTTAATTCTATTGTTAATCATAGTTTTTATTATAGCTTGCTTAGTTTCTTGATTATTTTGAGTTAATTCCAATTCTATATACATTATGATTCTACCAACAATGACCTTAATTGAATTAGTAAAGGAAATTCAGTCTGATTACAAAGAAGTTCTTGCTCGTTGGACTAAATTTGAACCTAAATTCAATAAAACAAAAGTAAAGCAAATGTCATATCCATGGATATGGAGTACGAAAGTTATTACTAAGAGGCACAATGAGTGGTGTATTAGTTTCTATGCGCAATCTAAAAAGGATGCTGATATAGTAATTCCTCATGTTTACATCTATTTTAGATATGAAGGAGCTATATGGGGAGCTTATCCAATAAAAGGAACTGGTGTATTATTGGTCTTCACTTCTCATTTCTTTGAACGTTATACAGAACGTTTTTTAGAAATTGCTAAAAATGAAAAATACCCATCTATAGAAATAATGAAATACTTCTTTCTACGAAATAATCATATTGGATGTATTAAAGCAAAGTTGGAAGATTCAGTAAGAGGATTTTGTGAAGATGGTATGATTCTAGGTGAATGGCTCTCTGATTCTGCTGCATTAATAAAAACCTTCTTATCGCGTAATGAGTTAAAAGTTAATCAGTATACAGAATATTATGAAGCGTTTCATAATTGGATTGTTCATGATATGTTTTTAGCTCATAAAGGTTATTCCCTTTCTTCAATGGAGGACTTTGATAATTTGCCAGATTCCTACTTTACACCCAAAGAGTGGGAAAAATTTCTAAAAATAAGAGGAAATGCAATGTGGATGAATATAGCTATTGAATGTAGCAAATTTAGAATAGAACATGAAGAAGAATATCAAAAATGTTCTAATATGCTTCAAGCAATTATGGACAATCGTTCTTTAGAATAAAAAGTAATATTATGATAACCCCAGAAGAATTAATACAAGATTTGATAAATTTTTATGGTTATGAAGTGGACTTGTCTTATGCGATTAACTATATAGACATGGTAGGTCAATATGCCGAAGTTGATAGTTTTCACCTTTGGTTACAGGAACTAACTTAATAGTACAGATTGAACGAAAAAGCCCCAAACCTGATTAATGGTCTGGAGCTTTATTCTTGTCCTGTTCTGTCATATTGGTAGATTCTTATTCAAAGGTAAATACCATCTTGCCAAGTTCATACCCACTAACAGTTTTTCCATCTATCTTCCTGCTTGCCTTCTCCACATTGTAAAGAGTACAATTCTCTATCAGGGTAGCTTTGGGGGATAACTTGATTCCCAATCTGTCAAACTCATCCTTCAACTTGCCTTTCAAGTCCTGATTGCTGATAAAGCCAGGCTGATATATAGCCAAGAAAACTTTATCAACTTGTTTCTTGTCCTCTACAGCTTTTAGCATCTTCTCCCTGTTCCATCTAAGAGTATTCATTTCAGATTCCTTCAAATACCTTTTGATTAGTGGAAATTCTGGATATTCCTGTTCATAAGATTCAGAAGGGGAATCCAGATAATCTTTTAGTAATTGCTCATAACTGACAGTCATAGCCTTTGCCAGTTTTATGTTGAAATCCTTCCATTTATTCTGGTTGGTAAGCTCAAATTTTTCTGATTGCATAAAACTGTCCCTGATGCTGATTCCATCCTTGTATGTCTTCCTTAGTGCCTGCTTATAAATGAAGGATTGTTTTTTCAGATTGTTATATACCATCCTGCCATTAATGATGGAGACTAGTTCAGTGTCTAAGTTCATCCTCTTAATATAGGTCTGTCTCTCTTCCTTATCCAACTTGCTCCATCCGCTTAGCAACTTGTCAGCTTCCTTCTCTTTATCCTGCATCACCATTTCAAACTCTTCATCGCTCATAACATTCTTATTGGTGGAGAACAGATGGACTATCACATTCCTAAAGATATTCTGGTATTCGTCATTGATTCTGATTCTGCCTGCTATCTGTTCCATAGTAGTACTTATATCCACCAAAGTCTGTGTTCTGTATGCGTCACTGGCTACTATTATCAGCCCGTTATTGGTGAAAAGGTTGCATCCCTGAAAGCATTTCTTTGTAAAGAAATTAATCTTCTTATTGGGACTACTGACTGATTCAATCTGGTATTCGCCCAACAGTTTGTTATTTCTAATTCTGTCAGCACAACATATCTTCACATCATCTGGATTCAGTTTCAATGTGTCTGCTATCTGCTTGATACTAGTCACAGAATTGATGAAAATATATAGTTCTTCCACTTTGCTGACATTGCCGTTTATGTCTGGGAGTGATATGCCTTCATCCAAAAATATCTGTATGAATCTAGCCAGTCCTTTGGTTAATTGCGTGACCTTATATCTAATAGGAGTTATTTTCGTCACTCCATTCCATTGGACTTTGTAATGTGGAAGCCGTTTCAGGAAATCTATCTCAAAGTCAAGGTCAATTGGAGTGGCAGACAAAAAAGAATAATACTTGAACTTCTGTATTTCTTCCATCAAGCCATTAATTGCATCATATCTGAAATCCATGTCTTCCAAGATTAAATGGTATTCATCTATCAATACCTTCCACCCTTCTGTACCGCTCAACCATCTAATTAATTTGGGCAGACTGTCATAGGTCACGGCTATCTTATATGTGGTATTGTTTTTGATATATTTCCTGAACTGGTATTCTCTCACACCGCCATAACATTTGAATACTTCATACCTGTTATTCTTATCTGCTGCTATGCTATCCACCAAGTCCTTGAACGGACATACGATAATATAGTTGCTACTGCAATTTGCAGCCACATAAGTGCCGCCTACATCTGTCTTTGTCTTGTTTACGATGCCAAAAGGAATACCGTCTTTAAATCTTTCTAATTCGCCCAAATATCGGGCATTGCCACCATTAATGATTTCTTGTTTCATTGTGTTTAGATTAACTTTAATTTATAAAATTGCAATCTGTGTATTTAAAATATCTGACTTTAGATTAAGTTTAAATAGGGTTATTTTTTTCTTCCTATATAGGGACGATTTGAAGAAAAACTCGTCCATAAGAATAAAATAATAAACGTATTACTACGCCTATTACTTTACAGTTGACTTAGCATAGTCAAGCAATCTAAATGTTATGTCTTGTATTATATAGTTTATGGCGGAAGCGTCTTTTAAAACTTTAGTTTAAAAGTTTTATGAAGAAAACACCTCTTATTATGTTAGCTTGGCGACAGGTTTGGAACTAAAAAATCATTCCTGTTCTGATTTATGATGCGGCAGGTAGATTGTGTATGTCTTGCCTTGAACCATTTTGCGCTTTTTGATGTATCGGTCAGTAGCCCAAAGCCCGACGTGAAGCCTTGTGTCCTTAATACCGTGCTCCAGTGCTATTTTACGAATGTCTGCGTAGGTCAGTTCTTTCATTTGAAGTAGATTTAGGTTTGTAGTGGTGAATCTGGGGGATGAGAAACTCGGTCATTTCTGACTTTCAATCACGTTGCAAAGGTATAAAGTCCCGACAGCATCACCAAACGACAAGTCGAAATTGTGGAATATTTGAGTTGAGGATGCGATAAAGCAAAAATTCTCCCCTTAACCGTAGCTGTTCGGGGAGAATATGATGTTCAGGCTTACCAGAAGCCTTGATTTCCTAAAAAACTTGTCAGCCCTGATTCCTTTTATCCAATAAGGCTGTAGTGATTTCTTTTATATTGGTGAATCTTTCCTTATCCAACAAGCCTATTTCCAATGCCTTATTGATAAACTGCATAATTGCATCCTTACTGATACCAATCTTGACACACTTGATAATCATTTCTCTAAAACTGTCATACAAATCAGACTGCTTCCAGACAGATAACTGTTTCACATATTGTTTTGCCACATCTGAATCAGAAGTGGAAGATTGGGAGAATTTTTCTATCTCGCTTATAAGAGACGTGATTTCATTGTCATAGCTACACAATTTCCCATCCTTTAAGTGACCTACCTGTGATTGTAGTTCAACAGCCCTATTGATTTTAGACGCAAAAAATTGAGTGTCCAACAGAGTATCGAAGGTGATATTATTAGTCACATCATTCATAGGCTTCGCTTCATTGAGAGAATATGTTTCCACCTTGCCCATATTGAAAATGCCATTATTTAAACTTTTGAAAGCATTAGAGACTTTCTTTGCTTTATCTTTACTGTTTAAATGAGAATAAACTTTGTCTATCATTTTTGTATCTTCATGTCCTGTCGCTATAATAACAGTTTCCTTGGGGATGCCTTTTCTACACAATATTGTGATAAAAGTATGCCTTGCTGTATGTGTATGCAGTAATTTATAAAGAGGTTGGGTTTGTTTAATCCCGTTTTCTTCATAAGTGATAGGCTCATCTAATCCTGCTTGTTCTGCTACTTCTTTTAAGGCTTCATTGACAATGGACTTTCTTTCTTTATAATATAATAATTCTTTATTCTCATATTTGGATATAATTTCTTTGGCTAATGGCAATAGTGGAATTATAGCTCTGGCTTTTGTCTTTTGTTGTATAATAGAGATAGTTCCTGCTTCTTCGTCCATTTCATTATCTCCATTAAAGAATTTTTGCATATCTCCAATTCGTTGCTCAACTAAACATTGTAGTATGAACAAGTCTCTGATTTCTGTGTATTTCTTTATTTGTCTTTCTGTTCCTGTTATGATATGCTTGTAGAATTTATTCAGTTGCTCTTCTGTTAATGAAACTTTTTTGTTGTCTGCTAATTCTTTGTTGGATTTATCTTTCACGAACTCAAAACTGTTTAAATTGCTGTCAGACCATTTGAAAGGAATATCCAGTCTTTTATCTGCTATTCCTAGTAAATTAAAAATAGTTCCTTTAATTATGTTACGCAAAGTGTTATGAGGATGTAATGGATTTTCTTTTATGATTTGCTTTTGGTAGCGATTAATGGTATCTAAATTCATGCTCTCCCATGTATTGGGGATTTCATTCTCTTTGAGAAAACGCTCGAATTTGTCTATGTTAGAACGATATTGTTTCTTGCTGCTTTCTGCACAAGTCTTTGCTTCTATAATTTGTTTCATTATAAAAGTTACGGGTTTCTGTAATTCTTTCTTCATCTTATCTTTATATATGTGTTGTTTTAATAGTTTCATACTTTCTCCAATCTCGTCTGGATGCATACAAAGATAATGCTTAAATTCGATGAAATATTCTTTTAGTTTTGTGATTTTCTTGTTCACTATAGTGTTATTTATATTATCTAACTCTGATAGGCGTACGCTGATATATGCTTCTTGTCTTTTTTCATTCCAGTGGTCTGGATATATCTTTACCCCTGTAGATAGTTTAACCTGTTTGTTGTTTATTCTGCATACTAAATAGAGATTGGTTGGCTTCTCGCTACGTGGTTTTCTTAAATTGAAACGAGCTTGCATCTCATTAATAAAAATCTGCCTTTCCATAATCTTGTTCTTTAAAGTTGTTCTTTAATTCGGTTCTTTGAATGTGTTCTTTTAAGGCAATTCTTTCTGATAAGTATTAATTAGTCCCCCTTCATTAAATATTCTGGTACACAGTTTGCGCATTTTGAATAAAAACCGTATATTTGCACGCAATAATTTTTAAACGCATAGCCCTATGTCATTTATTGCTGATAAGATTGTAATGGATGGGTTGACTTACGACGACGTATTGTTGATCCCCGCTTATTCTGAAGTTTTACCGCGCACTGTCGATCTCTCGACTAAGTTTTCAAAAAACATTGAGTTAAAAATTCCTTTTGTGACGGCTGCCATGGATACGGTTACCGAAGCGAAAATGGCTATTGCCATTGCTCGTGAAGGTGGTATCGGTGTGATTCACAAAAATATGTCTATCGAAGAACAGGCAAGACAAGTTGCTATCGTAAAGCGTGCCGAAAATGGTATGATTTATGACCCTGTAACGATTAAAAGAGGTTCTACTGTTCAGGATGCACTGGACATCATGGCGGAATATAAAATCGGTGGTATCCCTGTGGTAGATGATGAAGGTTATTTGGTGGGTATTGTTACCAACAGAGATTTGCGTTTCGAAAGAGACATGGCAAAACACATTGATCTTGTCATGACTCCGAAAGAAAGATTGGTGACTACTAACCAGTCTACTGACTTGGAATCTGCTGCACAGATTCTTCAGAAACATAAGATTGAGAAACTTCCGATTGTCGGAATGGACGGAAAGTTGATCGGTCTTGTTACTTATAAAGATATTACAAAAGCAAAAGATAAACCGATGGCTTGCAAAGACGCCAAAGGTCGTCTGCGTGTAGCTGCCGGTGTAGGTGTTACTGCCGATACGCTGGATCGTATGCAGGCATTGGTGGATGCCGGTGCGGATGCAATCGTGATTGATACAGCTCACGGACACTCTAAGTTTGTGATTGAAAAACTGAAAGAAGCAAAGAAACGCTTCCCGAATATTGATATTGTGGTAGGTAACATTGCTACCGGAGATGCTGCCAAAGCTTTGGTGGAAGCTGGTGCGGATGCTGTGAAAGTAGGTATCGGTCCGGGTTCTATCTGTACAACTCGTGCGGTTGCCGGTGTAGGTGTTCCACAGTTGTCAGCTGTCTATGATGTAGCAAAAGCATTGAAGGGTACAGGTATTCCTTTGATTGCCGATGGTGGTTTGCGTTATTCGGGCGACGTGGTGAAAGCATTGGCTGCCGGAGGATATTGCGTAATGATCGGATCATTGGTTGCCGGAACAGAAGAATCTCCGGGTGACACTATTATCTTTAATGGTCGTAAATTCAAATCCTATCGTGGTATGGGTTCATTGGAAGCAATGGAGAACGGTTCGAAAGACCGCTACTTCCAGAGTGGAACTGCTGATGTGAAGAAGCTTGTTCCCGAAGGAATCGCTGCCCGTGTTCCTTATAAAGGTACGCTTTTCGAAGTTGTGTATCAGCTGACTGGCGGTTTGCGTGCAGGTATGGGATACTGTGGCGCTGCTAACATTGAGAAACTTCATGACGCTAAGTTTACCCGCATTACCAATGCAGGTGTAATGGAAAGTCATCCGCACGACGTGACGATTACCAGTGAATCGCCTAACTATAGCCGTCCGGAATAATAGATAGATACGGTGAACTATTAACGGTGAACGGTGAACAGGCTGTATAATCAGCAGGGTGTTCACTGCTCACCGTTTGTTGTTTGAAAAATAAAAATTGATGATGAAAAGAAGCCTGTTGTTGGGATGTATTTCTCTCTTTGTAGTCGCGGTCTTTGCACAGGAAGATCCGGTATTGATGCGTGTTAACGGAAGAGAGATACTCCGTTCGGAATTTGAATATGCATACCGCCGTTATGCGGAACGTTCAAATGCCAGACTTTCGTCCAAAGAGTATGCGGCACTTTTCGCTCAATCGAAGTTGAAAGTGGAAGCAGCCAGGGCTGCCGGACTTGATACGACCTCTGTTTTTCGTAAACAACAGGAGAAATGCCGGACCGAATTGGTGGAATCTTATCTGATAGACAGGCAAGTGATGGATAGTTGTGCCCGTGCTATCTATCAGAAGATGGGATTGAAAGCACGTAGCGGCAGGGTACAAGTGATGCAGATTTTCAAACGTTTGCCACAGACAATCACTTCCCGGCATTTAGAAGAAGAAAAAACGCGGATGGATTCTATATACCGGATGATACAGAATCAGCCGGATTTGAACTTTAACCGTTTGGTCGAAATATACTCGGATGATAAGCAAAGTAGATGGATCGAATGTCTGGAAACAACGAGCGAGTTTGAGAATGTTGCTTTCTCTCTGGCAAAAGGTATGGCATCGCAGCCCTTTTTCACTCCTGAAGGGATTCATATCTTGAAAGTGATGGATCGGGAGGAAACAGCTGCTTACGAAAATGTCAGTGCCAGGTTAATGGAACGGTTACGGCGCAAGGAGATTTTGGACAAAGGTACAGGCGCGGTGCTCGAACGCTTGAAAAAGGCATGGCAGTATGCTCCCAATCAAGCGGCAATGGAAGAACTGCTGGCGAAAGGCCGTACAGAACAAACCCTGTTTACGATTGACGGACAAGCATACACCGGAACTATGTTCACGCATTTTGCCTCTTCTCATCCTCAAGCTGTTAAACGGCAGTTGGAAGGATTTATAGCTAAGTCATTGCTGGATTATGAAAGCCGGAATATCGATAAAAAGCATCCGGAAATTCCTTATGCCTTGCGGGAATCTGATGAAAACTATTTGGTGGAAGAGATAACACGTCAGAAAATAGATTTGCCCGCAGCTAATGACCGGGCGGGATTGGCTACTTATTTTAAATTTCATTCGTCGGATTATCGGTGGGAGAGCCCCCGGTATAGAGGAGTCGTGCTTCATTGCGTTGATAAAAAGACGGCAAAGCAAGCCAAAAAAATGCTGAAGAAAGTGCCGGAAAAAGAGTGGGCGGACAAGCTTCGGCAAACTTTTAATACATCCGGGGAGGAAAAGATACAAGTTGAACAAGGAATTTTTGCCGACGGAGACAATAAATATATAGATAAACTGGTTTTTAAGAAGGGTGATTTTGATCCTTTGATGTCTTATCCTTTTACTATTGTAGTAGGCGAAAAAATGAAAGGTCCGGATGATTATCGGGAAGTAATTGATCGGGTTCGAAAGGATTATCGAAGCTATCTTGACACGTGCTGGATGCGGGAATTGAGTGAGTCCGGTAAGGTTGAAATAAACCAAGAGGTTTTAAAAACAGTTAATAATAACTGATGTAACCGATTATTCACTATCTTCGTACCTTAAATAAGTAGATTTTAGTTGCCGATGCGAATATTAGTCCTCTTACTGATTACCCTTCTTGGTTGTGGAGCGTGCAAGGAACAGCATGACCATAAAGGAAAGACTCCTTTGGTAGAGGTGGACGGTAACTTTTTATATAAAGAAGATTTGATGTCCGTGCTTCCGGTCGGATTGTCAAAAGATGATAGCATTCTCTTCACCGAGCACTATATTCGTAGTTGGGCGGAAGAGATTTTATTGTATGAGAAAGCTGCGAACAATATCCCCGATAATGTGGATGTAGACAAGCTGGTGGAGAATTATCGGAAAGCGTTGATAATGCATACTTATCAGCAGGAGTTGATTAGCCAGAAGTTGACGAATGATATTTCCGAACATGAGATAGCAGAGTATTATGGCAAAAACAAGGAATTGTTTAAACTGGAAAGTCCGTTGATTAAGGGATTGTTTATTAAAGTGCCGTTGACAGCTCCCCAGTTGAACAATGTGCGCAGATGGTATAAGTCGGAAAAACAGGATGCTATCGAGAGCCTGGAAAAATATAGTTTGCAGAATGCGGTGAAATATGAATATTTCTATGATAAATGGGTGTCCGTGACCGATGTCCTGGACATGATTCCGTTGAAAGTAGAGGCACCGGAAGAGTACGTAAACAAACACCGTCAGGTAGAATTGAAAGATACGGCATTTTATTATTTCCTGAATGTGAGCGATTATCGTGGAGTAGGAGAGGAAAAACCGTATGAGTTTGCCCGATCGGAAGTGAAAGACTTACTGGTAAATCAGAAACGGGTGAGCTTTATGGAACAGGTAAAGAACGACTTGTATCAGCAGGCGGTAAGTAAGAAGAAGATTATATATAATTATTAAATACAAAGAATGAAGAAGTTTGTGAACTTTAGATTTGTTGTTACCCTTGTCCTGGCAATATTTGCTAATGTGGCAACCTATGCACAAGATAATGTGGTTGATGAAGTAGTTTGGGTAGTAGGTGACGAAGCTATTTTAAAATCAGATGTAGAAGAGGCCCGTATGGATGCCTTGTATAATGGACGCAGATTCGAAGGCGATCCTTATTGTGTAATTCCTGAAGAGATTGCTGTGCAGAAGTTATTCCTGCATCAGGCAAAGTTGGACAGTATCGAGGTTTCCGAAGCGGAAATCATCCAGCGTGTGGATATGATGACCAATATGTACATCCAGCAGATCGGTTCCAGAGAGAAAATGGAGGAGTATTTCAATAAAACATCCACCCAGATTCGTGAAACTTTGCGTGATAATGCACGTGACGGATTGACGGTTCAGAAGATGCAGCAGAAACTGGCAGGAGATATCAAAGTGACTCCGGCAGAAGTACGCCGTTACTTCAAAGACCTTCCACAGGATAGTATCCCTTACATTCCTACACAGGTGGAAGTGCAGATTATTACTTTGCAACCTAAAATACCCGTTTCGGAAATCGAGGATGTAAAGAGGACACTGCGTGATTATACGGATCGTGTGACAAAAGGAGAAATCGACTTCTCTACATTGGCCCGTTTGTATTCTGAAGATAAGGCTTCTGCCATTAAAGGTGGTGAATGTGGATTTATGGGACGTGGTATGATGGACCCCGCTTATGCGAATGTGGCATTCAGCTTGCAGGACCCGAAGAAAGTTTCCAAAATTGTAGAATCGGAATTTGGTTTCCATATTATCCAGTTGATTGAGAAGCGTGGTGACCGTGTTAATACCCGCCATATCCTGTTGCGTCCGAAAGTATCGGAAAAAGAACTGACCGAGGCTTGTGCCCGTCTGGATTCTATTGCAGATGATATTCGTGCTAATAAATTCACATTTGATGATGCAGCTGCTGTTATCTCACAAGATAAGGATACCCGTAACAATCACGGTATCATGGTGAACATCAATGAACATTCAGGTATCACTACTTCTAAGTTCCAGATGCAGGATCTTCCTCAAGACGTTGCTAAAGTAGTGGATAAGATGAATGTTGGTGAGATTTCCAAAGCTTTTACAATGATTAATGAGAAAGATGGAAAAGAAGTATGCGCTATCGTGAAATTGAAAACCAAAATCAATGGTCATAAAGCAACCATCGCGGAAGACTATCAGGATCTGAAAGAAATCGTAATGGATAAGCGTCGCGAAGAGGTGTTGCAGAAATGGATTCTGAACAAGCAAAAACACACTTATGTACGCATCAACGAAAACTGGCAGAAGTGTGACTTCAAGTATCCGGGTTGGGTCAAGAATGACTGATATAACCTTGCTTTGACTTTATATGCTGAAAAAGAATAAGAAAAATAAACAACAAGACAGGCATAGATGGCTCCTTATAGGCTTTCTATGCCTGTTTGGTGTATGTCTTGCACAAGACAACAAGAAGCAACCGGAGAATAAAAAGACCAAAGTTTACTTGCTTCATGCTGACGAAGGACAGGCGGATAAGCTGGCACGTCCGGATGTGCAGGTGTTGATTGGTAACGTGAAGTTGCGCCATGACAGTATGTATATGTACTGTGACAGTGCACTGATTTTTGAGAAAACCAACTCCGTAGAAGCTTTCAGTAATGTGCGTATGGAGCAGGGAGACACCTTGTTCATCTATGGTGATTATCTTTATTATGACGGAATGACGCAAATTGCGCAACTTCGTGAAAATGTGAAGATGATTAACCGGAACACGACCCTGCTGACGGACAGCTTGAACTACGACCGTCTCTACGATCTCGGATATTATTTCGAGGGGGGAACTTTGATGGATGAAGAGAATGTACTGACTTCTGACTGGGGCGAATATAGCCCTGCAACAAAACAGTCGGTATTCAACCATGATGTGAAGTTGGTGAACCCTAAGTTTGTGTTGACCTCCGATACATTGAGGTATAATACTGAAAACAAAATAGCAGTGATTCTCGGACCTTCCAATATTGTCAGTGATAATAATCATATCTATTCGGAACGGGGATTCTATAACACATTGACCGAACAAGCGGAATTGTTGGACCGTTCGGTCCTGACCAATCAGGGGAAGAAACTTGTAGGTGACAGTCTGTTCTATGACCGGGTAATCGGTTACGGAGAAGCATTCGATAATGTGAAGATGACAGACTCCATCAATAAGAATATGCTGACGGGCGATTATTGTTTCTATAATGAATTGACGGACTCCGCGTTTGCAACAAAACGTGCTGTTGCTATCGATTATTCACAGGGAGACAGTCTTTATATGCATGGGGATACTTTGCAGATGGTGTCCTATAATCTGAATACCGATTCTTTGTACCGGTTGATGAAGGCTTACCATAAAGTACGTATGTATCGTACAGATGTTCAGGGAGTATGTGACTCACTGGTCTATAATTCGAAAGATTCTTGTATGACCATGTATACTGACCCTATTCTTTGGAATGACGGACAGCAACTGCTTGGTGAGCAGATCAAGATTTATATGAATGACAGTACGATTGACTGGGCGCACATTATCAACCAGGCGTTGACAGTGGAGATGAAAGACTCTATTCACTATAATCAAGTGTCCGGCAAGGAGATGAAAGCCTATTTCGTTAATGGAGATATGCGCCATATTGAAGTGATCGGTAATGTGCTGACAGCTTTTTATCCTGAAGAGAAAGACAGTACGATGACCGGATTTAATTGTCTGGAAGGTAGTATGTTGCATCTTTATATGAAGGATAAGAGAATGGAAAAAGGACTTTTTATCGGTAAATCCAACGGAACGATGTATCCGATGGACCAGATACCGCCTGATAAACTGCGTCTTCCCACTTTTGCCTGGTTCGATTATGTCCGTCCGCTAAATAAGGATGATATTTTCAACTGGCGCAGCAAGCGTGCGGGAGAAACATTGAAGCCGACTACCGACCGGCGACCAAAGACAGAAAAGCGAAACTTAAT
>OHMT01000932.1_pt1 | contig 13271 bp, 9 predicted proteins | sample 1569371 | NCBI WGS metagenome assembly OHMT01 (sample SAMEA3879500, study PRJEB24766) | human gut metagenome | biome: human-associated habitat; feature: feces | place: USA | collected 1985/1987 | reverse complement strand
CTTTGCGCACATTGATTTCCGTTAATCTATCCATACGTGTATCGGAAATCAATGTGCGCAAAGAGCATCTGCGTATTCTGGCTCTGAATGATATCAATACCGAACTTGATGAAAAGGAAATAGATTCATGGATTCGCCTGACACGGGTTCTGACGCATGAAATCATGAATTCGGTCACGCCTATCACTTCTCTTTGTGACACTCTTCTTTCCATGTCCGAGGGTAAAGATGAAGAGATCAGTCACGGGTTGCAGACCATCAGCACCACAGGAAAAGGGTTGCTCTCTTTTGTAGAATCTTACCGGCAGTTTACACGCATACCTGCACCGGAACCGTCATTGTTCTATGTGAAAGCGTTCATAGAAAGGATGATTGAACTTGCCCGCCATCAGAATCCGTGTGACACCATTTGTTTCCACACGGAGATTTCTCCTGCGGACTTAATTCTGTATGCGGATGAAAACCTCATCGCCCAGGTAGTTATCAATCTTCTGAAGAATGCCATCCAGGCAATCGGCAGCCAGCCGGATGGTAGAATCGAGCTTCGGGCTTATTGCAATGATATGGAAGAAATATGGATCGAGATCAAAAACAACGGTCCTGAAATCCCGTCGGAAATAGCAGAACATATCTTTATTCCTTTCTTCACCACCAAAGAAAATGGTAGCGGAATCGGACTTAGTATTTCACGACAGATCATGCGTCTTTCGGGCGGGAGTCTCACTTTGCTGCGGGAGAAAGAAACAACGTTTATTTTAAAATTCAAATAACTATTGATATATGATACCTGCACTCGTCAACAATCCCTTATTCCGGGGGATCACTCCGGAAAGACTTTTTGCCGATCTGGAAGAGATCAGTTTCCATACACGTTCTTATAAGAAAGGAGAAATCCTGGCTCAACAAGGAGCTGTGTGCAATCGCCTCGTCATCCTGACCAAAGGAAGCGTGCGTGGAGAGATGATTGATTATTCGGGACGTCTTATCAAAGTGGAAGACATCGCTGCTCCAAGAGCGATTGCCCCTCTGTTTCTGTTCGGTGAGGAAAACCGTTATCCGGTGGAAGTGACTGCCAACGAACCGACAGAGGTTATCGAACTTCCTAAATCAAGTGTATTGAGTTTATTCCGTAAGAACGAGCAGTTTTTGGAAAACTATATGAATCTTTCTGCCAATTATGCACGGACTTTATCGGATAAGCTTTTCTTTATGTCGTTTAAAACGATTCGTCAGAAACTTGCTTCGTACTTGCTCCGATTATACAAACAGCAACAACAGACGCATATCACCCTCGACCGTTCACAACAGGAATTGAGTGATTATTTCGGAGTATCCCGTCCTTCCCTCGCCCGTGAACTGGCGCACATGCAGGAAGATGGATTATTGATAGCCGATCGCAAGCATATCACTATTTTACAGAAAGAACAACTGGTACGGCTTATTCAATAATAGGAGCAGTTTAAAGATTTATGAATCGAATAATGAGTGTTTTAGATAAAAAATATTCATTGTTGTAACATTGGTTACAGAATCACCTGAAACTTTTCCTCTACTTTTGCGTTCAATAAATAAAATATTGGACTAATTAAAAACGTAAAAGTTATGAGTATGTTCTGTTATCAATGTCAAGAAACCGCAATGGGTACCGGTTGTACCTTGAAAGGTGTGTGCGGTAAAACGTCTGAAGTGGCTAACCTGCAAGACTTACTACTCTTCGTAGTACGTGGAATTGCTGTCTACAACGAACATCTGCGTAAAGATGGACATCCTTCCGAACAAGCAGACAAATTTATCTATGATGCTTTGTTCATTACCATCACCAACGCCAATTTTGATAAAGTGGCTATCACTGAAAAAATAAAAGAAGGACTGAAACTGAAAAAAGAACTTGGCAACAAGATAAAGATCGAAAATGCTCCTGACGAATGTCTTTGGGATGGAAACGAAGATGAGTTTGAAGAGAAATCAAAAACGGTCGGTGTGCTTCGCACTCCCAACGAGGATATCCGCTCACTGAAAGAACTTGTACACTATGGCCTGAAAGGAATGGCTGCCTACGTAGAGCATGCGCATAACCTGGGCTACGAGTCACCGGAAATATTTGCTTTCATGCAACATGCCTTGTCTGAACTGACCCGCAATGATATTACAGTGGAAGAACTGGTTCAGCTGACTTTGGAAATAGGAAAGTATGGAGTATCGGCAATGGCACAGCTGGATAAAGCGAATACCAGCAGCTACGGAAATCCGGAAATCTCACAAGTGAGTCTCGGTGTACGCAATAATCCGGGTATATTAATCAGCGGACATGACTTGAAAGACCTGGAAGAGTTATTGGAACAAACAGAGGGTACAGGAGTAGATGTATATACTCACAGCGAAATGTTGCCTGCACATTATTATCCTCAACTAAAGAAGTACAAGCATCTGGCAGGAAACTACGGAAACGCCTGGTGGAAGCAGAAAGAGGAATTTGAAAGTTTCAACGGTCCTATCTTGTTCACAAGTAACTGTATCGTTCCGCCACGTGCAAATGCCAGCTACAAGGATCGTATTTACATCACAGGAGCCTGCGGCTTGGACGGGGCACATTACATCCCCGAACGTAAAGACGGAAAACCGAAAGATTTTTCTGCACTGATTGCTCATGCTAAACAATGTCAGCCACCGGTAGCCATTGAAAACGGAACGATTATCGGAGGATTCGCTCATGCACAGGTGACAGCCCTGGCAGATAAAGTGGTGGACGCCGTGAAAAGCGGAGCTATCCGTAAATTCTTTGTAATGGCAGGATGCGACGGACGTATGAAGAGCCGTGAATACTATACGGAATTTGCTCAAAAATTACCTGGTGACACCGTGATTCTTACTGCCGGTTGTGCCAAGTACAGATATAATAAACTGGCTTTAGGTGATATCAACGGCATTCCGAGAGTGTTGGATGCAGGACAATGTAACGACAGTTACTCATTGGCCGTCATCGCTTTAAAACTGAAAGAAATCTTCGGATTGGATGATGTGAATCAGTTGCCTATCGTATACAACATCGCTTGGTACGAACAAAAGGCGGTCATTGTTTTATTGGCATTACTGGCTTTGGGAGTGAAACACATTCATTTGGGTCCTACACTTCCCGCTTTCCTTTCACCGAATGTCAGGAACGTATTGATCGAACAATTCGGGATCGGAGGTATCAGTACAGTGGATGAAGATATTGTGAAGTTTCTATCATAAATGATAAGGAAACAGAAGGGTATTTTACAAGCAGATTCTCTTCTACAAAATAGTGACGGTATTTGATAAGGATAGTGACGGTATACAACAACCATACCGTCACTATTTCCATCATATACCGTCACTATCTTTTTTTCTATATTAGGAGGACTCCTGCTTAATCAGGAGTCCTGCATTTACTCCCGCATAGTGGATGTTTTTTTGAATAGAATTTCAATCCTCTCTGGGTAATATTAAATTGAGAACTACTCCCACCAAAGCTGCCAGTCCAATGCCGGACAATGAAAAATCGCCCCAATTAAAAGCAGCGCCACCAATGCCGACAGTCAGTGTCAAAGATACAATGATTATATTTCTGGTACGGCTCAAATCAATGCAATTATTCACAAGATTACCAATACCCGCGCAAGCAATCGTTCCGAAAAGCAATAACATGATGCCGCCCAGTACCGCACTTGGAATGGATCTTAATAATGCACTGATTTTACCGATAACGGAGAATAAGATAGCGGAAATGGCAGCTATTCGGATCACTTGCGGATTAGTAATCTTTGTCAGTGACATGGCTCCTGTCACTTCCGAATAGGTAGTCACAGGAGGCCCACCCAGCAATCCGGCACAGAAACAGGCCAGACCATCACCCAATAAGGTGCGGTGCAACCCCGGATCTTTCACGAAATCTTTTCCGGTGACCGTATTAACGACATAAATATCACCAATATGTTCTATCACCGGAGCAATGGCTACCGGAATCATAAACAACACAGGTTCCCATGAGAATTTAGGAAAGACAAACTGCGGCAATCCAATCCAGGCAGCATCCCTGACACCGGACAAATCCAAATCGTAGAAAAGCCATGCAGCCAGATACCCTACTACAATTCCACAGAAGATAGGAATCAGTTTCAAAAGCCCTTTGGCTTTCATTGAAACAACGACTGCGGTAACCAACGAAAGCAGTGCCAGTACCCAGTTCTCTTTTGCCATATTCACTCCTGTTCCCGCCAGTGACAAACCTATCAGAATGATGACAGGTCCTATGACAACAGGAGGAAACAGCCGCTCAATCACCCTCACTCCCTGCCATTTGACAAGCGCACTCATTACAAAGTAAACTAATGCTACTCCAACCATGCCGGATAAGGTGCCGGGCAACCCATAAAGTTCTGTCGCTTTAATGATAGGCGCAATAAACGCGAAACTACTCCCCAGAAAAACAGGAACCTTTCCACGCGTAACCGCATGAAAGATAAGCGTACCAATACCTGCTGTAAACAGAGCTGTAGAAGGGTCAAGCCCTACCAATAACGGCACGAGTACCGTAGCACCGAAAGCTACAAACAAGAATTGTACCCCCACCACCCCTTTCCTCAAAGGTGTAAGATTATTTGAATCCATAAGTATAATGTAGATTATTCTTTGCAAAATTAGTCTTTTTAGACAATTTAACTCCCTTTTTTCACAAAAATACATCCAAAAAGAGTTTTTATTTGTTGTTAATAATGTGTAACTTCGCACGGTGAGAATTAATACGACAATTTTATAACTTTATAATATATTGCCTATGATATTTACAGCAGAAAACACCCTACTTATCGGTTCTATCTTACTTTTCGTCAGCATCGTTGTTGGAAAAACCGGATACCGCTTTGGAGTACCTACCTTATTATTGTTCCTCGTAGTAGGAATGTTGTTTGGAAGTGACGGCCTCGGCCTGCAGTTCCACGACGCGAAAGACGCCCAATTTATCGGTATTGTGGCCCTTAGTATTATCCTTTTCTCGGGAGGTATGGATACGAAATTCAGAGAAATCAAACCTATTCTAGGTCCCGGTATCGTGCTTTCCACTGTCGGAGTACTACTTACAGCTCTTTTCACCGGACTCTTTATCTGGTGGATATCAGGTATGAGCTGGTCAAATATTTATTTACCTATCACTACTTCCCTGCTTTTGGCCTCCACCATGTCGTCTACGGATTCGGCTTCGGTGTTCGCCATTCTCCGTTCACAGAAGATGAACTTGAAACACAACCTTCGTCCCATGCTGGAACTGGAGAGCGGAAGTAATGACCCGATGGCCTATATGCTTACCATTGTCCTGATACAGTTTATTCAATCGTCAGGTATGGGAGTCGGAGCTATCGTAGGCTCTTTCGTCATCCAGTTTATCGTCGGCGCGGCTGCCGGATATGTACTTGGAAAGCTAGCTATCCGGATGTTGAATAAGCTCAATATTGATAATCAAGCCTTGTATCCCATCTTATTACTGGCATTTGTGTTTTTCACTTTCTCCATCACCGACTTACTGAAAGGTAACGGATACCTTGCCGTATATATCGCCGGTATCATGGTGGGAAACAATAAAATCATGCACCGTAAGGATATCTACACCTTTATGGACGGACTGACCTGGTTGTCGCAAATCATCATGTTCCTTTGCCTGGGATTGCTTGTCAACCCGCACGAAATGCTCGAAGTAGCTGCCGTGGCATTATTGATTGGTGTTTTCATGATTATTATCGGGCGCCCGTTAAGCGTGTTCCTTTGTCTGCTTCCATTCCGGAAAATCACGATGAAATCACGTATTTTCGTATCTTGGGTAGGATTACGCGGTGCAGTTCCTATCATCTTTGCTACCTATCCGGTAGTGGCGGGCGTAGAAGGTTCGAACCTCATTTTCAACATTGTTTTCTTTATTACCATCGTCTCATTGGTCGTACAGGGAACAACCATTTCTTTCGTCGCCCGGATTTTGAATCTTTCCAAACCGCTGGAAAAAACCGGTAACGACTTCGGAGTGGAACTTCCGGAAGAAATAGACTCTGATCTTAGTGACATGACTATCACCAAAAGTATGCTGGAAGAAGCAGACACATTGAAAGATATGAATCTTCCGAAAGGCACGCTGGTAATGATCGTGAAGCGCGGAGATGAGTTCCTGATTCCCAACGGAACACTGAAACTGCACGAAGGAGATAAACTATTACTTATTTCCGAAAAATCCAAAGAAGAAGATACTGATTCAGAATAACATCTGAAAAGAGTTATTCAGTACACTATAACTGATTCGTCTCCACGCATGGAACCTCTTGCCTTGGCAAGACATTCGTTTCATCTTCATGCGTGGAGACGAAATGTTTTATATAGGCCAATGAACTAGTTCTAAGGAAGAAACACGAATGACCTTTATCCGGCTGATAAAATTGTTCGCTCCCCCTCCGTTAATTAACCGTAAAACTTGAATTTAAAATTCGGTTTACATCTACGAAGTATTAATTTTGCGCAGTTTTAAACTAAATGTGCAAAAATCGAATGGAACAAGAACATCAGTTCATTGATTATATTGAGCAAAGCATCATCAAAAACTGGGACAAAGATGCCTTAACTGACTATAAAGGAATTACCCTCCAATATAAGGATGTAGCGCGTAAAATCGCTAAATTTCACATCGTCTTGGAAAGTGCCGGCATCCAGCCGGGAGATAAAATAGCCGTTTGCGGACGTAACAGTGCTCACTGGGCAGTTACTTTCCTGGCGACTATCACTTACGGAGCTGTTATTGTTCCCATTTTGCATGAATTCAAGGCAGATAATATTCATAATATCGTCAACCATTCCGAAGCCAAATTACTTTTCGTCGGCGACCAGGCATGGGAGAACCTGAATGAAGATGCCATGCCTTTGTTAGAGGGCATCGCTTCGCTGGCTGATTTCTCGGCATTAGTGTCCCGAAACGAAAAACTCACTTACGCTTTTGAACACCGGAACGCTATTTACGGTCAACAGTATCCCAAGAACTTTCGCCCGGAACATATTTGTTACCGGAAAGATCGTCCGGAAGAACTGGCTATCATCAACTATACTTCCGGTACCACGGGTTACTCTAAAGGAGTGATGCTCCCCTATCGCAGTCTTTGGTCAAACGTGGCTTATTGCTTCGAAATGCTTCCCGTTAAACCGGGAGACCATATCGTTTCCATGTTGCCTATGGGACACGTGTTCGGTATGGTATATGATTTCCTTTACGGATTCTCTGCAGGTGCACACATCTATTTCCTGACGCGTATGCCGTCTCCGAAAATCATTTCCCAATCTTTCTCCGAAATTAAACCCAAAGTGATTTCTTGTGTACCGTTGATTGTGGAAAAGATTATCAAGAAAGATATTCTTCCTAAAGTAGACAGCAAAATCGGCAAGTTATTGCTGAAAGTGCCTATTGTGAACGATAAAATCAAATCGCTGGCACGACAGGCTGCCATGGAAATCTTCGGTGGAAACTTTGACGAGATTATTATCGGAGGCGCTCCTTTCAATGCGGAAGTAGAGGCTTTCCTTAAAAAGATAGGGTTCCCCTACACCATCGCTTACGGTATGACGGAATGTGGTCCGATTATTTGTTCCAGCCGTTGGGAAACACTGAAACTTGCTTCCTGCGGAAAGGCAACCAGCCGAATGGAAGTCCGTATTGACTCACCGGACCCGAAAACACATGCTGGAGAAATCGTATGCAGAGGAATGAATATGATGCTGGGATATTATAAAAATCCGGAAGCTACGGCGCAAATTATTGATGCTAACGGTTGGCTGCATACCGGTGACCTCGGTACGTTGGATGAAGAGGGTTATGTGACAGTCCGCGGACGTAGTAAGAACCTGCTTCTCACCTCTAGCGGACAGAATATCTATCCCGAAGAAATTGAAAGCAAGCTGAACAACATGCCGTATGTTTCGGAGTCACTGATCGTCTTACAGCACGAAAAGCTGGTAGCACTGATCTACCCGGATTTCGACGATGCTTTCGCTCATGGATTGCAGCAGACGGATATTCAGAAAGTAATGGAACAAAACCGTATCGAATTGAATCAACAGCTTCCTAACTATTCTCAAATAAGCAAAATAAAGATCCATTTCGAGGAATTTGAAAAGACTGCGAAAAAGTCAATCAAACGCTTTATGTATCAGGAAGCAAAGGGATAATTATCCCGGATAAGCACGATAAGTATCCATGCAATAATTCTCATAGTATTAGCACGGATTATATAAACTGATAATGAGAACATGCTTAATAATAAAAACGGTGGACAGTGTTGAGGCTGTTCACCGTTTTTCCTAACCTCTAACTAACTTTATTTATACTACCTGTTTTTCTATCTTCCTACCTAAAAACGAATCCTATTTCCATTATTAACAGTCTAACTTTATAATCAATCGATCTTTTTAAAGTGCCATAAATGAAATAGCCTGTCCGCCTCCGGCAGCCATTCGTATGTTCAACGTATTTTCAGAAGTAACCGTTTGTTCCGTTATCTGGTAATCCGTAGGATTTGATTTCCAATCCGCATTCTCTCCATCCGCATAGATGACAGTTTTATACTGTTTGCCCGGTTCCAGGAAATCCAGTTTTATTTCCAGTGTACGGGGGTTCTCGTTCGTTGCCGCTCCCAAGAAATAGTTGCCTTTTGCTTTACGCACGATGGCTACAAATTCCCCCGGTTCTCCTGCCAATGCTTTCGATTCGTCACAATCCGGATCGAAATCGCGGAAGAACTGGAAAGCCGGATGGCCTTCATAATTTTCAATCATATCAGATGCCATCTGCAAGGGAGAATACAAAATCACCCAGTTAGCAAGCTGTTTCGCCAATGTTGTATTCACACGGCTGTTTCCTTTATCCTGATCGTTCCATTTCTGGCGACGGGGAGAATCTTTGGTGTTCAGAAACAAAATATCAAACGTACCCGGTGTATAATCCAGCGGACCGGACAGCATACGGGTGAACGGCAACATGACATGATGAGACGGAGGATTTCCTTCGCTCCATGCATTCCATTCCATCCCTCTCACTCCTTCACGTGTCATCATATTAGGCCATGTACGACGGATACCGGTATCTTTAATAGGTTCGTGCGCATCCAGCGTCATTTTATGACGGGCAGCTGTTTCCACCACTTTCTGATAGTGGTTGACTCCATATTGGCTGTGATGAAGATAACCATTCGGGAAAGCTCCCGCATATCCTGTCTTCAGGACATGGATACCGTGGTCTGTGTACCATTGCATAGCATGATCCATCTGGCGCTCATAGTTGGGAATATTCCCTCCGGTCTCGTGATGGCCGATAACTTCAACTCCTTTTTCCTTTGCATAACGAACCACTTCATCAATGTCAAAGTCAGCATACGGTTTCGTAAAGTCAAAGTTTTGCATACCACCCCAGCTTTCCCAGCCTTCATTCCAACCTTCAAACAAAACGCCTTCAATCTGATTGGCAGCGGCAAAATCAATGTATTTCTTGGCATTGACAGTAGTGGCTCCATGACGTTCATCCATCTTCCAGGTTTCTACGCCGAGATGCATCCCCCACCATACACCTACATATTTCATCGGACGAATCCAATCGGTCGTTTCTATTTTACTTGGTTCATTCAGATTTAAAATCATAGCCGAATTAATCAGACTAACGGCATCCGGAACAATCTGAATAGTACGCCAGGAAGTAGTGAAATGATTACCTTTACGCACTTTCACACCATCAGGCCATGGAGCAAGTTCAGCTTTCAACGTATAGTTTCCTGCCTGCTTCAAAGTCATTTCCGAGAAATCGTACAATGCCGCTTCATGAATACTTCCGTAGACGCCATCGGCAGTTTTAAAGGTGAAAGGAGTATTGGCTGTCTCCACCTCGGAAATGGGACGTTGCGCATAAAGCAATTCATAAGTTTCGGCACTGGCAGGAATAGACCATGATGTACCGTCCTGACGAAAACGGAAAGTTGTCAGTTCATCCGTAATCAATAGGGAATCCGCTGCGGGCACATTATATTCATAACGGAACCCTACCCCATCATCAAACACACGGAAACGGAGAGTTAACTCCACCTGATCTTTATTGACCAGATTTACCGCCATCTCATTATAATGATTCCTGTTGGTTTTATTTTCACCCCATGGTTGCGTCCATGTTTCATCTTTACTGTCGAAAGTCGTGTTTTTTATCTGAAATCCTCCGCCCAGGTCGATACCGTTTTTCTCTGTAAATCCCAATGTCGAATTTTCAATCAACAATGAGTCACCTACTAAAATGTTATACAACGGTTTACCGTTGTCATCTACTGTTAAAGCCATTTTGATATGACCGTCCGGCGATTTCACTTCTGTTTTCGGACTGCTACACCCGTAACATCCCAGCACACACAGAAAAGCTCCAATGACATAATTTATTTTCATAGCATATCTATTGTTTGTATATAGTACAACTCAAAAAGAAGAAACACTTAAATGTAGGGCGGATTTCTTTCTCCGGATGCCAGGAAAAAAGTATCTTTGCACATAAACAATCTGAATTATGGCAAAGATACTATTGGTTGAAGATGAAATTAACATCGCCTCTTTCATCGAACGGGGACTCAAAGAATTCGGGCATTCGGTAACCGTCTGCCATGACGGGGATACGGGTTGGAAAATCCTTCAGGACAAACCTTTCGACCTTTTAATACTGGACATTATCATGCCTAAAATAAATGGTTTGGAGCTTTGCCGACTTTATCGCCAAATGTTCGGGTATCAAATCCCGGTAATCATGCTGACAGCTTTAGGAACAACCGAAGACATCGTCAAAGGACTGGATGCGGGAGCAGATGATTATCTCGTCAAACCTTTTAGTTTCCAAGAACTGGAAGCACGCATCAAAGCCCTGTTGAGACGCAACAAAGAAGTCCCTTCCAATCTATTGACATGCGATAACCTGGTATTGGACTACAATACTCGAAAAGCCAAAAGGGGGGACATAGACATCGACCTTACCGTTAAAGAATACCGCCTGCTCGAATATTTCATGACTCATCAAGGGGTTGCCCTCTCACGTATTACCCTGCTCAAAGATGTATGGGACAAGAATTTTGATACCAATACCAATATCGTAGATGTTTACGTAAACTATCTCCGGGTAAAGATTGACCGTGACTTTGATAAAAAGCTGATTCATACAGTCGTAGGACTAGGATATATCATGAATACTTAAACTCCCAAGCACACCGGCTATGAAAATAGGTTCTAAAATAGCTCTCTTCTATACATTAATCAGTGTACTGACCACTGTCATCATCATTGCTGTATTCTATATTTTCAGTACGCAGTACATCAATAAACTTTATGCTTCTTACCTGCGTGAAAAAGCCTACCTGACCGCACAGAAGCATTGGGAAAAAGATGAAGTAGACGAACAGAGCTACCAGATTATCCAACGCAAATATGACGAACTCCTGCCCGAAGCCCATGAGATTCTTTTAAATATGGACAGTCTCTCCGAAGTGCGTGATACGCTGAATAAATACCTCACGCAACACCAGCAGGCTCTTCTGCTGGCAGGACAGGACAGCATCCCTTTCTCCTTCAAATATAAGGATCAACTGGGAGCCGCCCTTTATTATCCGGATAATGAAGGCAACTTTATCGTACTCGTCATGTCCCGGAATGCCTACGGAACAGAAATCAAGGAACACTTATTGTTGCTTTCCATATTTCTCATCTTAGCCAGTTCCGTCCTGATCTTTTTTATCGGAAAAATATATTCCGGCCGTATTCTGGTTCCCCTGCAACACATACTAAAGGAATTGAAAAGAATACGCGCCAACAGTCTGAACCGCCGATTAAAGACTACTGGCAATAATGACGAACTGGAGGACATGATAAAGACATTAAATAGTATGCTCGACCGTTTGGACAGTGCATTCAAGGCAGAAAAATCCTTTGTCAGTCACGCTTCACATGAGTTGAACAATCCGATTACTGCCATTCAGGGAGAATGTGAAATCAGTCTGCTGAAAGAAAGAAGCACGGGAGAATACATTGAATCCCTCCAACGAATTTCTTCGGAAAGCAAACGGTTATCCAGCCTGATCCGGCATCTTCTTTTTCTTTCACGACAAGAAGAAGAACTCCTGAAAAACAATATTGAAGAGATTATTCTGGCTGATATATTAAAAGAGTTGACAGCTTCCGATGAAAGAATCCATCTTCATTTGGAAGAGACAGACCGGCAGATGACTGTAAAAGCCAATCCGTATCTGTTGAAGATAGCATTAAAAAATATAATAGATAACGCCTGCAAATACTCTGATAAAGAAGTAAATGTGACTCTCTACCGGGAGCAACAACAAGTCATTCTTGATATAGAAGACCGGGGAATCGGTATTCCACAAGAAGAAATAGAACACATATTCCAGTCTTTCTATCGGGGCAGTAATACCCGGGACTATGCCGGACAAGGCATCGGACTTAGCCTGACCCTGAAAATCATTTCTGCTTATCATGCAAAGCTGGATATATCTTCAGAAATAGAAAAAGGAACAAAAGTACGGGTGATTTTTTAATCACCCTTCTTTTATCCCTTTCTCTCTCTACCTACTGAAAACTACAAATTTAATCTATGAACGTTTTTTCCACAGAATAGAAATGAACTAAATACGTCTTTGCAATAACTTTCCGTTTTTATCATATAACATTCGTTCATATACCATTTCTACGATAAGAGGAAAAACAAACAAGGCAAAGAAAGTCGCTCCTATCAATCCGCCGATAATGACAATCGCCAACGGACGTTGTGATTCCGAACCAATTCCATGACTCATGGCAGCGGGCATCAAACCGATAGCTGCCATTGCCGCTGTCATAATCACAGGGCGGATACGCGAGCGCACTCCTTCCTTAGTGGCTTTCTCCAAGGGCGAGCCGAGTTTTAGATTCGCCTTTATATCGGAAATCATAATCACCCCGTTCTGAATACAAATACCAAACAAGGCAATAAAACCGATACCGGCAGAAATGGAGAAGTTGAACTGCGTTATCAGAAGAGCCACAATACCACCCACGGCAGCGAACGGTACATTCAGCAATACCAGTCCCGCATCCCGCGCATTAGAGAATAGAATAAACAGGATGATAAAGATAATAGCAATACTGATAGGGACAACCTGTGCCAGACGTTTCGTTGCACGTTGCTGGTTCTCAAAATCGCCCGTCCATTTCAGTGAATAACC